>FTEM01001694.1_pt1 | contig 29138 bp, 27 predicted proteins | sample 1640201 | NCBI WGS metagenome assembly FTEM01 (sample SAMEA3914816, study PRJEB12502) | metagenome | biome: forest; material: soil | place: USA | collected 2011-09-16 | depth 0.3 m | reverse complement strand
GAGCTTCCTCGAGAGCGGGCGCGGGGTTGAGCGAGCTCGACCGGGGCGGGCGCATGGTCGTTCAGCGGGTTGGAAACATGATGCTCGCGCAACGAGCAACTTCCGCACCCGCCCGCTGCAGGGCGGCGAGCCCGAGCGCGGCCTTCACGTGGCGCGTTAACTGCTACGCGGCATTGGAGTTTGCCGCAACGTGACGGGAGCTGACCATGGCCAATGGATCGGATCTACTTGTCGAGGGCCTCATCGAGTGGGGAGTCGACACGATCTTCGGAATGCCCGGGGACGGCATCAATGGCGTCATGGAAGCCATCCGCAAGCGCGCCGACCGCGTGCGATTCATCCAGGTTCGGCATGAGGAGTCGGCCGCGCTGATGGCCTGTGCGCATGCGAAGTGGACGGGTCGTCTGGGCTGCTGTCTTGCGACGACGGGCCCGGGCGGCATTCATCTGCTGAACGGTCTGTACGATGCGAAGTTCGACCAGGCGCCGGTCATCGCTATCACGGGCCTGCCATATCACGACTTGATTGACACGTTCACGCAGCAGGACGTCGATCATACGAAACTTTTCTCCGACGTGGCCCTTTACACCGCTCGCGTCATGAGCGCAGCGCACGTCGAGAACGCCGTCATGCTCGCGTGCCGAACAGCTACGTCGCAACATGGTGTCGCACATCTCGCAATTCCTACCGACGTACAAGAGGAGACGCTTGAGGAAGTTTCAGGCTCGCCACGCAATGTTCCTCATCATGCGTCGCACGCCATTACGACAGGAGTGCGCCTGCCTGACGAAACGGACTTGAAGCGTGCAGCGGAAATTCTCAATGACGGCCAGCGAATCGCAATTCTGGCCGGGCGCGGCGCTTTGGGCGCGCGTGAGGAGTTATTGCAAACGGCTGAGCTGCTGGGAGCGCCGATCGTGAAGGCGCTGCTCGGGAAAGCCGCAGTTCCCGATACGAACCCGCTGACCACAGGCGGCATCGGTCTGCTCGGCACGCGGCCCTCGCAGGAAGTGTTCGAAGAGTGCGACACGCTGCTCATCGTCGGGTCGACTTTTCCGTATGTCGAGTATTACCCGAAGCCGGGCCAGGCTCGCGGCGTGCAAATCGATACGAACGCCTCGCGCATCGGGCTGCGCTTTCCGGTAGAGGTGGGTCTGGTCGGGGACGCGCAGCGGACGCTGCAGCTCCTCAACGCCAGGCTGCGACGCAGGGCGGACAGGAAGTTTCTCGAATCTGCCCAGGCTCGCAAGCGCGACTGGATGGAACTGCTGCGCAACTCGGCGCAGTCCGCCGCGTCGGATGCGCTGCTTCCGGGGCGGCTCGCACGGGATCTGGGCGATCGACTGCGCGAGGACGCCATTGTCACGTGGGACTCCGGCCACAACACCGGCGTGTTGGCTCGGTATGTCGATGCGCGGGCGGGCCAGATGTTTGGCGGTTCCGGCATGATGGCTACGATGGGGTGCGCCGTGCCGTACGCCATCGCAGCGGCCTTGGCATTTCCGAATCGGCAGGTCGTTGCATTCACCGGCGATGGCGGACTGAGCATGCTGTTGGGAGAGCTCGCCACGATCGCGCGCTACAGGCTGCCGATCAAAGTCGTCGTGATGAAGAACAACACGCTGGGCCAGATAAAGTGGGAGCAATTGCTGTTTCTCGGCAATCCCGAGTACGAGTGCGACCTGCAGCCCATCGATTTCGCGAAGGTCGCTGCGGCGGTGGGCTTGCGTGCATTTCGCATTGCGACTGCGCAGGAATGTGGACCCACGCTGGATGCGGCCCTGGCGTTCGAGGGGCCAGCGCTCGTCGAGGCGACAGTCGATCCGAATGAGCCGCTACTGCCGCCCAAGAGAATGCCGAAGTACGTCCAGAACCTGGAAAGGGGACTGGAACGTGGAACGGCTGGCGCAGCGGAGATCCGCGCTGCACTCGCGCGGGAGCCCTCACGCACCCAACTTAGCCCGTGAGCCGCACGCCGAGGAACTAGGCCGCGAATCGGGAGTTACGCTAAGGGCCCGCCATGGGTTCCTTGGACAAAGTCTCAGGTGCAACCGTGTCTGCCAGAACTCTTCTACTCATCGTAGTGATCCTGCTGCTGATCGGCGCTTTACCTGCGTGGCCCTATAGCGCCGGTTGGGGTTACTACCCCAGCGGCGGTCTGGGCCTCGTCCTGCTGATCCTGATCGTGCTCGCGATCCTGTAAAACAAGCGGGCCGGAGTACGTTTACGTATTCCGGCCCGCGGGTCGAGCCTGGCGGCAGGGCTGCCAGGCTCGCAAGTGTCGCAGCGAGCGGTTATCTGCCTACGGCCCTGTCGGCATTCACCAGTCCCGACCCGGTAAAGTTGCTGGACGGATCCTTGGGTCCGGCAAATACCTGGGAGTGGAACGTCGAGCCGTCATCCATCGTGACGGTGATCTTCATGCCGCGGAAGCGGTCGCCCCATTCCTCCGTCGAGCCTTCGGCCGGCGCAAACACCGACATGCCGAAACTGAAGCTTTCCCCGGGCGTGAAAGTCTTCGGCGCGAATGCCAAGGTGAACTTGGTCAGGTCCGCGCTCACCGTGCGGGTGATGTTTGCATCCAGCACGCCTTTGGAAACGCCGATGTTGAATCGGTTCGGATTGGTGCTCCAGGTGAGTCCGACCGGCGTCGTATCGAAGGTGATCGAGGCGACGCTATGGCGGGTAATCGGCAGTATTTCCAGATTGAAATACCGGTTCCAGCGTACCCAGTCGCCTTGTGCAAGGAACGCGACGGGGCCGACGAGGGCCGCTGCCCACGACGGATCGTTGGGCCGTGCGAGCGGTGTTGCCGTCTGTTGCATGCGGCGATACAGGGCCTGCGGGCTCAACGAGCCCCGGCCGCCCGCCTTCTGCAGGATCAGCGCGGCCACGCCTGCCGCATCCGGCGATGCGGCGCTCGTGCCGAAGAAGTTCGGCAGGCCGTTGCCGTCGGTGTCCTGACCGAAGAAGGTCGTGTCGACACCATCGGCCGCGAGTAACTGCGGCGCGGTGCGAATCTCAGGCACGAACAAGCGGTTGCCGTTCTTGTCGAAGTAGATCGTGACCGGTCCGCCCGAGCTGAAGTCCTCAGTGAACTGCGGAATCGCGTAGTAGATCGCACCGACCGACTGTGCCCCGCGCGCAGCCGCATGGCCCCAGGTCGACGGCGCTCCCTGACGCTGACTCGGCGCGAGTCCGTTGATGACCACATACTTGATGTGCCGTGCGTTGCCGTCGTTCACCTTGCCGATGACGAGCTGATAGTCCGTCACGTTGGAGCCGCCATGAATCTCATCGGCGAACGGCACGAGGATGATGTCCTCGAACGCCTCGCCGGTCTGCGTGTTGTCGTCGGTCGTGTAGAAGCCGGGGAAACTGGCGCTGTTGGGATCCATCCAGTTGCCGGCAGAATCGAACACGTAGATGTTGTAGTCGGTCTTGACCTTGCCGAGGATGAACGGCTCGTCCCATTGAAACGACAGCTCGTTCAGGCCGTCGGTGCTGATGCGCGTGGTGATGGCGCCGTCGCCGAAGTTATGCACCGACTTCGGCCGGATGTCGGCCGGGATCTGGTCGAGCTTGACGTTCGAGCGGCCCGAGGCGGCAAGCGCCTTGGCGGCATTGAAGGAAATCGGCTGATAGGTCGCCTCGTACGACTCGATCCCATTGTTGCCGGCGGATGAGAAGTACGCGCAGCCGTCCTTGCTCACCAGATCGACTGCCTGCGCGACGATGCCGTCGGAGTACATCGGCTCATCGCCATAGATCACGTCGTCGACGATGATGTCGGCTTTGAACGTCTTGCGCAGCGCGATGATGTTATTTGCCAGGTTCACCTGGCCGAAGTCGGCTGTCGCGAACGCCAGTTTCGCATCCGGCGCCAGATCGTGAATGAGCTGCATCATGGCGCGGCCTTCATCGGTCGAGCCCGGAACATCGTCCTGCAGCACCACGACGTCCGGCGGCAGGTCGCCGCTCGCCACGTCATCCGCCGCATGTGTCGTGCAGTCAGTGCACTCGTCGTAACTGTCCGAAATTGCACCGATGCGGATTCCCTTGCCGGTGGCGCCGCGCGCCTGGGCGAGATCCGCTTTCTCCAGCGCCACTGCCTGGTTCTGCACGGAGCCGGCGTGCCTGATCGGGCGATGCTCCGCCTGCACGCTGCCGACTGCCGCCAGCGCGACGGCCTGCGTGGCACGCGCAAGGGGCAGGAAACCCTCCACGACGGACGGGTCAGTCACGCTGACCGCGGTGAGACGAAATCCCAGCGCGCTCAGCTTCGCCAGCGCGGCGCTCTGGTCGGTGCCGGGCGTCAGGTGCACGATCACCATCGGATTTCCGGTGGCGTCCTTGATGTGATAGTTGAGTTGTGACTGGAGGCGCGGATCCGCATTCTCGAAGGCATTGACGAGTTGGCGCAGGCCGGCGCCCATGGCCGAGGAGGTGGCGGCGGAGGCGGTGCCGAACGCACCGGCCGCGGCCACGGCAATAGCTATCGCTGCAATACGACGACGCATGTTGGTTTCCCCTGAACTTATTTTCTTCCCGGATGGGATGCCATCAGTGTAACTTCCGCGCCCACTTGTTGGAACAATTTTTTGCAGCGCGGGAACGGGCACGCTGACGTCGCGTTGCCAACCAACTCAACACCGTGTTGGGATTATCGATCGCGGAGCAGCTTGCCCGCAGCGCACGTGCGAGTCGCAAGCGCACGCGCCGCGCGCCAGGGGCTGCGGCGTGACGACTTGCACAGGATTGGTGCGCCTGCCAGCGGCGTGGACGCAAGCTTCCTGGTGTTCTCGGGTTTGAAAGACCTTTAGTTTTCCGGTTCGCGGTTCTTCGACTTGCGTGCCCGTACTTTCAACAATACTCCCACGGTACATTAATACACTGGCGTGGGCAGAGGCGAGGGAAATTGGCGCGCTGCAGATGCATTGGCGGCGGCCGCATCTGCGCACGGGTAAGTCCTTGATGGCTCAAGGCGCCCCGGACGCAACTGTTCAATAACCCAAGAGTGGCACGTGGGCGCCGGCAAAGGCCGAGCTTCGCAAGCTGCCACCGTTGCCACCCTGGCCACCGTTGCCACCGTTACTACCCTGGGGCCTAGGAGGCGGCCTTCGACTTCTGGCTATCCTCCCCGGGTGCGCGATTGGTGAAGTGCGCATTGCCCAGGCCCGTGCCGATCGTCAGGACGCCCCAATGCTCGATGTCCTGCATGCAGGGCAGCTCGCTCAGGCCCTGCACGACGGCATCGTTGTGCATGACGACGACAGTCTCATGGTCGCCGATTTTCGGAATCGCTTCGCGCACGCGCTGCGGCAGGTTGAAGTTCTTGTTCTCCCAATTGCCGGGCAGGTTCTGACCGCCGCGCTCAATCGAGCCGTCCGGACGGATTACGCCCGGGCAGCCGATGCCGATGAACGGGGCAAGCGTCAGACCGTCCTTGTCCGCGCGCTTGATGAGATCGACCAGGATCTCGATGAGCCGCGTCACTGCATCCTCACGCTTCGGCTCATCATCGCGATGACGCCACAGCTCGAACCGGCCCACCTCCGCAGCGGAGAGGTCGGGCTTTTTCTTGCTTCGCAACTCGACGACACCCGCCCGGATGTTACTGCCGCCGATATCGACGGCGAGAATGCTGTCGTGTCCGGCGAGCATCCAGGACGGCACCAGGTGAACGCTTCCGATCAGGCCGGCATGATCCGAAGGGTGGCGTATCGGCCGCAACTCGACGTCGCAGCCGCCGGCCTTGAGGACGACGGCGGTGCGGCCGATGGCCAGTTCACCGATGCGGCTCTGCCGCAAGCCGCCGCCGACCACGATCCGCTCGGTGTCTTTCCAGTCTTTGAGACGCAGAAAGCGGCGAATGACCACCGCGAATTCCTGCGAGAAATCCTCGATGGCGCCGTGGATCACGCCCGCCGCCTCCGCATCGCCCTCCGTCAGCAGCTTGTCGAGCTGCTTCTTGCTGATCTCATCGCTCGGCACCTCGCCGAGCGGATCTTCGCCACTCTTGCTCACCCGCTCGCGCCAGTCATCGAGAATCGACTGGAAAGCGCGCTTGCTGGCGCGGTCGCCGACAAAACCCTCGGCGCTGCGCAATTCCGCGTTATAGGCGTCCACGACGACCAGGCTCAACTGCTCGGCGCCGTGCGCGAGCAGCGAGGGTGAGGCGGGTTCGGCAGTTTTGTCTGGCATGGGTGCGGGAGATCGGTGGACGGGGAGCCTTATGGAAAACCCGCGGGCGCCACAATCGTTCCCAATTCAGCGCGGCGTGCGTAAGATTCGCGCCAAATTCCTTGCACGGACGGCACTCATGGCAATTCATTCAAGATTTACCGCTACCGCGGTGGCGCTGCTCCTGGCAAATGCCGCCGCCGCTGCTGCCGTTCCGGCCGGGCCGCTTGCGTATCCTGCCGCCGCACGGGTCGAGCATGTCGATGACTATCATGGCGTCAAGGTCGCAGATCCCTACCGTTGGCTGGAAGACATCGACTCGCCGCAGACGCGGGCATGGGTGGCGGCGGAAGGCAAGCTGACTGCGCAGTTCCTCGCTGCCATCCCAGGCCGGGACGAGATCGCACAGCATCTGAAGAGAATCTGGAACTTCGAGCGTTGGGGCGCCCCCGAGAAGCACGGCGAATACTGGTTCTATACCCACAACGACGGTCTGCAGAATCAGGCCGTGATTTTTGTCACGGCGCATCCTGACAAGCCGGCACGCATCCTGCTCGATCCTAACAGCCTGTCGCCGGACGGCACGATTGCATTGCGCGAGCGTGCGATCAGCGACGATGGCCGTTACTTTGCATACGCGCTCTCGGATGCCGGTTCCGACTGGCAGAGCTGGCACGTGCGCGACGTGGCGAGCGGCAAGGATCTGACCGATGAGATCCGCTGGTCCAAGGCCGGCGGCGGCTCCTGGCGCAAAGACAACAGCGGCTTTTACTACACGGCCTACGATGCGCCGCAGGCCAGTGAGGCGCTGAAGGCTGCCAACCAATTCGAGAAACTCTACTTTCACAAGATCGGCACGCCCCAGGCGCAGGATCCCCTGGTCTACACGCGCAGCGACGATCCGGACTGGTTCGTTGGCGGATCCGTCACCGAAGACGGCCGCTTCCTCGTGATCCAGGCCAATCACGGCGATGAGGTGCAGAACACCGTGTTGGTGCAGGATCTGTCGCGCTCCGGCGCGCCCATCGTTCCCGTGATCCCCGAGCCCAAGGCCGTCTACAACGTGATCGGCAACATAGGCTCCACTTTCTACCTGCAGACCGACGACGGCTCGCCACGTTACCGGATCATTGCCATCGATCTTACGAAGCCGGCACGGGAGAACTGGCGGACGATCGTGCCGGAAAGCCGCGACACGCTTGATTCCGTGAGCCTTGTCGGCGGACAACTCGTCGCACAATACCTGCAGGACGCGCACAGCGCCGTGCGCCGCTACTCCCCAGCGGGGAAACTCATTGGGGAGGTCGCGTTGGCGGGCTTGGGTACGTCGAGTGGCTTCCAGGGCCGCCTCGAGGATCACGACACTTACTACACGTACGGCAGCTTTACGACGCCGCCGAGCGTCTATCGGCTGAATCTGCAGAACGGGACCAGCACCGCTTGGCGCGAGCCGAAGCTCGATGGATTCTCGCCCGCCGAGTACGAGACAAACCAGGTCTTCTATACGAGCAAGGACGGCGCCCGCGTGCCCATGTTCATCGTGTCCCGCAAAGGCGCGAAGCTCGATGGCACGAATCCCACGATCCTCTACGGATACGGGGGCTTCAACATTTCGGAGAACCCGTCGTTCTCGCCTGCGGTGGCCGGTTGGTTGCAGATGGGTGGCGTCTTTGCGCTCGCAAACCTGCGAGGCGGAGGCGAGTACGGGCGTGCCTGGCACGAGGCCGGGATGAAGACACACAAGCAGAACGTGTTCGACGATTTCGCGGCCGCAGCCGAGTATCTCATCGCGCAGAAGTGGACGAGCCCACGCCGTCTCGCAATTCGGGGCGGCTCGAACGGCGGGCTGCTCGTCGGAGCTACCGTCGAACAGCACCCGGAGCTGTTCGCTGCGGCCGTGCCGCAGGTTGGCGTCATGGACATGCTGCGATTCAGGGATTTCACCGTCGGCAAGGGTTGGGAATCCGACTATGGCTCGGTCGACAACGCCGCGGAGTTCCAGGCGATGTTGAGTTACTCGCCGGTGCAGAACGTGAAATCCGACGTAACCTATCCGCCGATACTGGTGACGACTGGGGACCATGACGATCGGGTCTTTCCGGCCCACAGCTTCAAGTTCACGGCTGCCCTGCAACACGCCGATCCCCACGGCAATCCGATTCTGCTGCGTATCGAAACGCGCGCCGGACACGGTTCGGGCAAGCCCACCGCGAAGCAGATCGACGAGATGGCCGACATCTACGCCTTCATTCGCAACGCGATGGGCCTTGCGTCGTGAGGCTTGCTCGAATGGGCTTGGGGCGTGTCCGCCGGGTCGTCCTTATCCGGCTGCAGCCCAATTGAAATATGTCGGCACGCGGCGCTGACACTCCGAGGCGACCGGTTCGGACAGGCGCCACGGCCGCGGCAGTGCAAAATTACGTGCAACTCTTACAAGGCGCTCGTTGCCGGGGTCGTTGACGTCGATTCGGTCGTCCGATTGGGTCCAAAGCCGCAGGAATTCGGCGCGTGCGGCAATCTGCAACCGCAGGCAGGCGGCATACGGCGCAGGCGGCGAGGCCGCATGCCGCGCATCCGCATCGGCATCGGTCACAAGCTCGCGCAGGCAGGCCTCCGGTACCGGGATATTCACACTGCGCGCTTCGAGCTCTTCCCGCAGCCAGCGAGTTGCAATCCCCAAAGCCGGAAGGGCATAACGGATTGTGCAGTCGACAAGTTTCATCGCGGTCCCCTGCTGTTGGAATGGTCGCTTCCCCGCAGAACCCGCAACGCGCGCCGCACGCCTTATGTCAATTGCGGCGCGGCTGCGACGGGGTCCCACGCCCAGTCAGGTTGCATGGACCATGCCAACGGTGGCCTGATCGTGGCCGCGGTCCGTCAGGTCGGCGGTGTCACGCGCGCCACACTCGACTAGCGCGGAGCTCAGAGCGGCCGCGCCACCAACAACTGGTTGGCGAAGGGTGTCCCGGCAGCCATCGGAATGCTGTCAGAGCGAAAGCCGCTGCGCTCGAGGAGCTCGCGCCACTTGGCCAGCGTCCTGCAATGCAGGCGGCCAGTCTTCCCACGGCGCGCGGCCAGGACGGCGCGATCCACCCATTCACCCACTTTAAAGCGCAGCCCGCCGTCGGCATCGCCGATACGCATGACCAGCACGCCGTGCGCGTCGATCGCGGCGCGCACGTTTTCCAGGACTTCGGCCTGGGCTGCGTATTCCATGTAATGCAACATGTCCAGGATCACTACGGTATCGGGGTGCCCCAGCGGGGCGCGGCGCGCATCAGCACAGAGAAAATGCGCAAGCTCGCCAAGGGCGGCGGTGGCGCAACGCACGTCCCGGGCGTCGTGATCGATTCCTTGCAGATGCACGGGAGCCGGAGGAACAGGCCAGCCTTGCGGCCAATGGCCGGCGCAATACTGCTCGCGAGCGCTGCGAAGCCAAGCTTCCAGGATGCCGATGCCGCAGCCCAGATCCAGGATGTCGTGCGCGTCCCGGATCAGTCCCAGCCGCAAGATCGCCGTGAAAACCGGGTCGGCGCGCAGCTTGGAGCGGGCGAAATGGTAGGCGAACCGGTCGACGCGCCGATAGCGGCGGGTGGCGGCATCGATCAGCGCCGCCCGGGCCTGGGCCGCACAGGGCTCAATCGGCATATCCATGGGGACTGATATACCATCCCGGCGATACGGATCGCGACGGCGATCGCGCGCCAGTGGGGATCGAGGTTCGGCAATCGAGGGGCAGGCAATGGACGAGGTCCGCGGCAAGACGGCTTTCATTACCGGCGGCGCAAGCGGCATCGGCTTGGGAATCGCCACGGCGTTCGTGCAGGCTGGAATGAAAGTGGTGCTCGCCGACCTGCGGCCGGACCACCTCGAGCGCGCCCTGGCTCAATTCAAACAGAGAGGTCAGGGCGCCAGTGTGCATGGCATCCGCCTCGACGTAACCAATCGTGTGGCCATGACAGTAGCGGCGGATGAGAGCGAGAGAGTGTTCGGCAAGACGCATATCATCGTCAACAATGCGGGCGTCGGCCTGCAGGGCCCGCTGGCAGAGGCGACTTACAACGACTGGGACTTCGGTATCGGGGTCAATCTCGGCGGAGTCGTCAATGGCCTGCAGACGTTCCTGCCGCGTATCCGCGCGCACGGTGAGGGCGGACACGTTGTCAACACAGCATCGCTGGCAGCGCTCGTCGTGATGCCGACGTTTCTGGCCGTGTACGCGGCTTCCAAGGCGGCGGTCATCGCGCTTTCGGAAGCCATTCGCGGCGACCTGGTCCACGAAAACATCGGCGTGACGGTGCTCTGTCCGGGGCCTGTCAAATCCAACATTCACGAGGCCCAGAGGAATCGACCCGAGCAGTTTCGCGGCAACAGCGGCTTCGACGCGTCCGAACGTGAGCTCGCGCAACGAGAGGTGTCGCCGCTGTGGATGGAGCCGGAGAGGGTCGGCCAGATGGTGCTTGCAGCCGTGCGCAACAACGACCTCTACGTCATCACGCACGGCGAATGGCGCAACATGGCAATGGCGCGCTTCGATGCGATACTCGCCGCGATGCCAACGGATGTGAATCCCGCCGTCATCGCTTCATTGCAACCCAAGGCGTCGGAGACCTGAACATGCAGGACCTCGTCGGCAAGGTCGCATTCATCACGGGCGGTGCAAGCGGCATCGGGCTGGGTCTGGCGCAGGTTTTTCTACGGGCCGGCATGAAAGTGGTCGTCGCGGATGTCTCGCAGGAATATCTCGACGACGCCGGCGCGCAACTGGCCGGCAGCGGATCGGAGTTCGTTCTGCTGCCGCTGGATGTCTCGGACCGGGCTGCGTTCGCCGCGGCGGCGGATGCAGCGGAGCGCCGTTTCGGAAAGGTCCACGTAGTCTGCAACAACGCCGGCATCAGCACCGTCGCGCCGATCGGCTCGGCGACGTATGCCGACTGGGATCGCGCGCTCAGTGTAAATCTATTCGGTGTCATCAACGGTATCGTGACATTCATCCCGAGGATTCAAGCGCACGCCGAGGGCGGCCACATCGTCAATACATCCTCGATGGCCGGCATAGTTCCTCTACCCGACACCGGGGGCCTTTATACGACGACCAAGTTTGCCGTGCGCGGCCTTTCGGAGTCGCTGCGGCTTTCTCTCGCGGCGGTGAACATCGGCGTCTCGGCGCTCTTCCCGGGCCTCACTCGTACGCGAATGCTGGATGGCGCGCGTGCCTCCAGCGCTGATGAGTTGGCCGAAGGCTTTCGTGCCGCCACGAAATTCGCGATGGATCCACTCATCGTCGGCGCGGCGGTGCTGCGGGGAATAAGGAACAATGACGCCTACATCCTGCCGCACGCCGAATTCATTGACGAAGTGCAGGCATTGCACGCCGAGCTGATCGGCAGTTTCAGGACGGACATCGACATCGATCCCGGACGTGCCGCGTTCGAGGCGGCGCGGCGAAAGATGACAGACGAGCTGCGCGCCGCCGCCGACAATCTGCGTTGAATTTGAAAAAGGGGAAACTTCATGAAATCCATGATGCGAAGCCCGGCCGTTCTGGCGACCGCGGCTGTGTGGATCGCCGTGGCTCATGCGGGCAGCTATTCGGACACGCTGTCGCTTTTCAAGCACGCCGGGCAGAGCGGCTCTTACTTCGACAAGAGCTATGCGTACGCGGTGTTTCCGAATATCGGCAAAGCCGGTTTCGTCGTCGGCGGCGCGCATGGGAAGGGTCGGGTCTATGTGCACGGCGAGTCGATCGGCACCACCACGATGAATCAGATCAGCGTGGGCGCGCAAGCCGGCGGACAGGACTACAGCGAGATCGTGTTCTTCCAAGACAAACGTGCGCTGGATGAATTCACCGCGGGAGGTTTTGAATTTGCAGCGGATGCCGGTGCCGTTGCGATCACGGCTGCCGCGTCTGCGAGCGCCGGAACCAATGGAGCCACCGCCGGCGCCAGTGGCGGAGACAAGAACGCAGCGACGGCGGGAGGCTTCTACAAGGGCATGGCAGTGTTCACGATCGTCAAGGGCGGACTGATGTACGACGCAGTGATCGCGGGCCAGAAGTTCTCCTTCACGCCGCATCGTCCGTCCTAAGAATAGGCCTTTGCCTTGAGTGCCACGGCCGGATCCGGAAACGCCTGCGGCTGAGTGACGATCTGGTTCACGCGCTCCCCGACCTGACGGTCGCTGATCCAACGGTCGTCAGGGTGAGTGTCGTATTTCGCGTACGGAATGATCAGCCCGTAGAGACCTAACACATGCACCCGGACATCCGGATTCTTTGCTTGCGAGTCCCTGGCTTCCATTGCAAGCACGCTGTAGAGCGTACGCAGAGCGCTCTGGGTCATTGAAAGCTGGCCCCGATTCGGGACTACGAGGTCCGCCATCCCGCCGTTGATGCCCACATAGACGCCACGCGGGGCCAGAGCGGGTACGAGTGCCCTGGCGGCGGCGACGTGTGTGAAGAAGTTGGCCTCGAATGCCTTGCGCAGCGTTTCGGTTGGCGTGCTCAGTATCCGCATCGGCAGGTCGACTTCGCGTGCGCCAAGCGATGCCACGACACCGTCGGGCATGCCGAAGCGAGTCACGATTGCATCACGGAGCACGGCCGCCAGGGAATCGGAGCTGACGTCGCCTTCCTGGGTTTCGATGCGCTTCGTGGTGCCGTAGGCTGCGCGTATCGATCCGAGCTTATCCGCACTGCGCGATACGGCGATGACCCGATGGCCCGCGGTGAGCAACTCGCGGGTGATGGCATTTCCCACCGCGCCGCTTGCGCCCAGCACGCAGATGGTTTTTGTCGCGGACTCCGGGAGGGGGCGCGGCGGGCCACCTGCGGCGGTGGCGGTGTTGCCTGCGGTAGTGATACCCGCAGTTTTGGCGCCTGCGGGTGGAGTGCCTGCGGCAGTCGTGCTCGTGGCCGTAGCGCCACGATTGGCGCCGAGCGCCGCAAAAGCCGCGGTCGCCGCCAGAAATCTGCGGCGCCCGAGCCTGCTGTCGAGGTCGTCATTCATCGTGGCTCTCCCCTACGAAATTGCGCCAGGTCACGTACTGGATTGAGCGGATTCCAGCTCGCGATCGTGACGCACGCCCCGTGCACGCGCGGGCAGCCGCGGCGCCTTGGGGTCGTGGTGTTCCAGCGTCTGGGTGCACGTCGCCAGTGCCACTCTGAGCTTGTTCCCTTCGAGGGCTGTCAGTCCGGCGAGCATCGAACGCTCGAGTTGCGAAACCGCTGCATCGCACTCGTGCATCACATCGAGCCCGCGCTGTGTCAGCAGGAGTTGCACGATCCGTCCGTGTGAGGTCGATGGGCGGCGAGTGACGAGCTTGCGTGCCTCGAGTCCCTGAATCACTTCATTCATTGCCTGCGGCGAGATGAGGGCGCGCTTGGCCAATTGCGCGTTCGACAGGAACCCGCGCGTGTGCAGCACCGACAGGGTGGTGTACTGCGCGACCGCAAGCTTGAACGGACGCAGGGCGTCGATCAGGCGCCGGTGCAGGGCGCGATTCAGGCGGCCCACCAGGTAGGTGACCCTGGGTACGGCCGCCTGCGCGGCCGCGGGGCGGCGCGCCGCTCGGGAAGTCGCCATCTTGCTTCGGCTCCTCATATCAGGTATCTTGATACCATATCAGGTAACCTGATACTACCGCAACCCGCGCCCGCCGGCACAGCCCACGAGGAATCGACATGACCGACGCCAACGATGTTGTCACCTACAAGGTGGAAAATCGCATTGCCTGGCTGAGCTTCAATCGCCCGGAGAAGCGCAATGCGATGAGCCCGACGCTCAACCGCAAGATGTTGCAGGCGCTGGAGGAGCTTGAATTCCGGGATGACGTCGGCGTGCTCGTGCTGACTGGAACCGGTACCGCCTGGTCGGCCGGTATGGATTTGAAGGAGTATTTCCGCGAAACGGAAGCGCTGGGACTGAAGGGCACGCGCAAGGCTCAGTCGGAGGCGTACGCGTGGTGGCGCAAGCTGCGCTGGTTCCAGAAGCCGACGATTGCGATGATCAACGGGTGGTGTTTCGGCGGCGGTTACGGTCCATTGTTTGCGTGCGACCTGGCCATCGCGGCCGAGGAAGCCACCTTCGGCCTGTCGGAGATCAACTGGGGAATCCTGCCCGGTGGCGGAGCGACGAAGGTCGCCATCGACCTGATGAGCTTTCGGGATGCGATGTATCACACGCTGACCGGCGAGGCGATCGACGGAAAGAAGGCTGCGCAGTGGAAGTTGATCAATGAAGCTGTGCCACTGGCTCAGCTCCGCACGCGCGTCGTTGAGATCGCCGAAATCCTGCTGAAGAAGAATCCGGTCACGCTGAAGGCGGCCAAGGATGCCGTGCGGCGCGTCAAGGAGATGACGTACGAGAACGCGGAGGACTACCTCATCCGTGCGCAGGAAGCCGCGAACTTCTTCGACAACACAGGACGTAAGGAAGGCATTCGGCAGTTCATCGATGAGAAGAGCTACAAACCCGGCCTTGCAACTTACGACGTCAGCCGCGCGGGACCGAAAAAGTAGCGGCTGCCTCTTGCGCTTACGGCTTTGCTCGCGGCAGCTCGTTCCCGGCGCGCGTATAGCCGGGCGGACTGTAGAAGTTGAGGGTACGGAGCAGCGCGCGGCCGGTATTCCTGATTTCATGTTGATCGCCGTGCTCGATCAACATGACCACTCCTTTGCGCAGAGCGTACTTTCGACCGTTGACCCTCGCAACGCCGACGCCTGACAGCACGAACAGGCATTGCTCGGCCCCGCGATGGCGGTTCTTCGGGCCGCCTTCCGCGTCTCCGGGCGGAATGACCATTTCCGCGGCCTGACAGCGCGTGTTGCCGACGGCGACGCGGAATCCCTCTCCAAAACGCAAGGTTTTTCGTTTCATGTGATTTCGACGAGGTACTGCAACCGCCGGTTGCGGTAGACGCAGTCACGCAAACGCCGTGCCCGAGCTGATGCTGGGCAGGCCCACCCCCTGCACAGTCCTGCAGACCTACAGCTCGCGCTGTTCGGTCGCGAGACAATGCGACGTGTCAGGCACGCGCTGTGCTGTGCAGAGGTCCAACTGAACAGCAGGGGACCTCACATGAAGCGACTCATTGCATCCATCCTCATCGCCGTGCCGGTGCTGGCCTTTGGCGCCGACAAGAGCCCTGATGCTGCATTCTTCAAGAATGCGGCCGAAGGCGGCATCGCAGAGGTCGAGGCGGGCAACTTGGCGCAGAGCAAGGGAAACAGCCAGGCGGTGAAGGATTTCGGCGCCATGATGGTCAAGGATCACAGCGCCGCGAACGACAAGCTCAAAGCCATCGCCGCCAGCGAAAACGTCACGCTGCCGACCAGCCCCAGCGTGTCGCAGATGGCGATGAAAACGAAACTCGATGTTCTGTCGGGCGACACGTTCGACAAGTCGTATATCAAAGGGCAGATCAAGGCCCATCAGGACACGGCCGCGCTCTTCAAGAAGGAGATCGCATCTGGAACGGACACCCAGGCAAAGGCCTTCGCGACCGCAACGTTGCCCACCGTTCAGGCGCATTTGAAGAAGATCCGGCAGATTGCGGCCGAGGCGGGAGTGACCGCGAAGTAGGCTGAAAGCGACTTCCGATGGGAACCATGGGAGCTGCAACCATGATGATGGACAAGCGCGGTATCCTGCTCATCGGCGTGGGTGCGCTGCTGCTGCAGAGTGTGTATGGGCAGGAGCCGCCGGCGCCGAATGACGGGACGGCAATCGAGAATCTCGCTGCCCACACGAATGGCCGCGTGAATCCGGGCGAGTCGGTCCCGGCCGAGCCGCCGGCCGGCCAGGCGTTGGCGCCTAAAATGTTCGTCCAGCAAGCGGCCCAGGACGGAATCGTGGAGGTGCAGCTCGCAACGCTCGCGTTGAAGAAATCCACGAACACCGAGGTGCGGGATTTTGCGTCGCGCATGAAAGATGAGCGCGGCAAGTCGAACGCCGAGCTTTTGAGTATCGCGGCTCGCGAGCACATCAACGGCGCGATCGCCCTGGGCCCTGAGCACCAGGAGACTATTCAGAAACTGAGCGAAGAATCGGGCCCCGCGTTCGACCAGGACTACGCCGCTTACATCACCGCCGCGCACGCCAGCGCGGTGCAATTGTTCAAAGACGCCGCGAGCTCGACCGATTCGCAGATCGCCGATTTTGCGGCGCAGACCCTGCCGGAACTCGAGGAGCACAAAAGCCTCGCGGATCGCCTCGCGACGAAGATCAAGGTCGCATCGTCAGGCTCGAGCCGCCCAGGGGGCTGATCGTGGAGGGCGGCTGATTGTAGAGAAAAGCCTCGCGCTGCGCCCGATGGATAACCTCGCGGCTCTCGACGTCAAGCTTGCGAGCGAGCAGCTCAAGATACTCGACGACGCTAGTGCCGTGCAGCTCGGGTTCCCGCATGAGTTTTACGAGCGCGATATGGTGCGCGCGTTTGCCTATGGTGGCTTGCGCGACCGGATAGTGACTTAGGGCCGGGACGCCAATTCGGCAACCACAACTCGTTCTCGCTACGACCATTCTGGCTTCGAGCCTCGCATTCATCGACGGCTCGGTGGTCAACGTCGGCTTGCCGGCAATCGGTCGAAGTCTTGCCGCAAGCGGCGCGGCTCTCGCCTGGGTCCTCAACACCTACACGCTTCCATTGAGCGCACTTCTGCTGTTCGGAGGTGCTTTAGGCGATGTCTATGGCCGCCGGCGGCTGCTCCTGATTGGCGTCGGTACGTTCGCCGCGGCTTCACTGTTCTGCACGCTAGCCACGAATTTGAGCTGGCTGCTTGCTGCCCGCGCGCTGCAGGGGATTGCCGCTGCCTTGTTGCTGCCGAATAGCCTGGCCATTCTCGGCGCGACCTTCGCCGGGGAGGCGCGCGGACGCGCGATCGGCATTTGGGCCGGTGTCGGAGCGGCAGCGGGTGCGATCGGACCGGTGCTGGGCGGGTGGCTGATCGATCTGCTCGGTTGGCGCGCCATTTTTCTTCTGAACCTGCCGATCGGCATCGCCACCCTCTATCTGGCCGCCCGTTTCGTACCGGGTGAACGCCCGGACGACGGTCCGCCGCTCGATCTTCTCGGCGCAGTGTTGGTAACGGCAGCCCTTTCGATGCTTACATGGGCGCTGACAATCGGGGCATCCACCGCGCCGTTGGGCGCAGGCGGATTCACAGTGCTGGGTGGCGGCTTCCTCGCACTGCTGCTGTTCGTCCTCGTCGAGCGCCGGCGAGGGAAGGCGGCGATGTTGCCGCTAGGACTATTCTCGTCGCGCGCCTTCGTCGGACTGAATGCATTGACACTGCTGTTGTACGGCGCCCTCGGTGCGCTGATGGTTGCGATTCCCTTCGTGTTGATAGACGCGCTGCACTATTCGGCAACGGCAGCCGGCGCGGCATTGCTGCCGTTGCCGCTGATCATTGCACTTCTGTCACCTGCGGTCGGGCGCTTTGCCGGAAAGATCGGCCCACGTCTGCCGCTCACCATCGGATCTCTTGGCGTTGCGTGCGGTTGCCTCCTTGCGATGCACATCGGCGCCGGGGGCGGTTATTGGACGACAACGCTGCCGTCCCTGTTTGTCATTTCATTGGGAATGGCGGCTGCGGTGTCGCCGTTGACCACGGCTGTGCTGGGGTCGGTCGATGCGGAACACGTCGGCGTCGCGTCCGGATTCAACAGCGCGGTTGCGCGAACCGGCGGACTGATTGCAACTGCGTTGCTCAGCGCCGTGCTGGTTCCCGGCGGCGCGCATCATGGATCGTCATTTCGTGTCGTCGCCATCGCCGCCGCGGCTGCCTGCGTGGCGGCAGCCTTCTGCGGCTTCGTCGGGATTGCGAAGCAGCAGCGGAGCTAACGAGCACGCGACTCGAGCTCGGCCGGGGCGATGCGCAGCCGGGCGATGCGCGACTGTCCTACAGCGATAGAGGTGTTTGGCTGGGCCTGACGACGGGACGCGGGCAGGCGCTTTCTCGTAGTCTCACGGCGCAGAAACTGCGGGCGTTGCTCGCCCAACATCCCTTCGCCGATCGCTCGAGGAATCAACAATGGCCACTCGAAAGAAGGTGCCGAACAAGCAGACGCGCGCACCTTCACGCCCCAACCCGCGCGGTTTTGGACTTCCGTCAGCCGCGGCAACCGCTGGGATGTCTGTGCGGAGTACCGCGCATTCCACCGTTAGCGGTCCCGCTCAGGTGGCTGCGGTTGCCGACGGCAGCGATCACGCCACCGCGAAGCTTGCGGGCACTGAGGCGGTTGCTGCTGCATTTCCGTACAACACTGCAAAGCCATCGGAGTTCGGAAAGGGTTCCCGACGACCGGCGGTGGGCCAGACAGTCGAGCCGCCGGATCCCGCGGTCAGCGGCAGCACGCTCACGGAGAGCAACGCGAGTGCGAAGGCCGGCTCCGGAACTCCACAAATGGGTAACAACCCGAGTGCGGCGTCGCTCGATCGCGTGCGCGTGGATTCCGGAGGTCGTCCCCTTACGACCAACCAGGGAGTGCCCGTTGCGGACAACCAGAATTCGCTGAAGGCGGGTCTGCGTGGACCGGCGCTGCTCGAGGACTTCATTCTCAGAGAAAAGATCACACACTTCGATCATGAGCGGATTCCCGAGCGTATTGTCCATGCGCGAGGCTCCGGTGCTCACGGTTACTTCGAATGCTACGAACCGTTAACGAGTCTGACACGCGCATCGCTGTTTGCAGAGTCTGGCAAGCGCACGCCGGTCTTCGTGCGCTTCTCGACGGTCGCGGGCGAACGAGGCTCGACCGACACCGCTCGCGATGTTCGCGGCTTCGCAGTCAAGTTCTACACGGATGAGGGCAATTGGGATCTTGTCGGCAACAACATCCCGGTGTTCTTCATTCAGGATGCGATGAAATTTCCCGATGTGATACATGCGGTGAAGCCGGAGCCTCACCACGGGATGCCGCAAGCGGCCTCGGCACACGACACCTTCTGGGATTTCGTGTCCCTGATGCCCGAGACCACTCACATGTTGCTGTGGGTCATGTCCGATCGCGCGATCCCGCGCAGCTACCGGATGATGCAGGGCTTTGGCGTACATACCTTTCGTTTCGTCAACCAGGAAGGCAAGTCCCGCTTCGTCAAGTTCCACTGGAACCCCATCGCGGGAACTCATTCGCTGGCGTGGGATGAGGCTGTAAAGATTTCCGGCGCGGATTCCGATTTTCATCGCCGCGACCTGTGGGAGGCCATCGAGGCGGGCGCCTACCCGGAATGGGAGCTCAGCGTGCAGATCTTTACCGAAGCGCAGGCGGAAGAATTCTCTTTCGATGTGTTGGATGCGACCAAGCTCATTCCGGAGGAGCTCGTGGCCCTCACTCCGATCGGCAGGCTGGTGCTGAACCGCAATCCCGACAACTTCTTCGCGGAGACGGAGCAGGTCGCCTTCTGTACCGCCCACATCGTACCGGGCCTGGATTTCAGCAACGATCCGTTGCTCGCCGGCCGGATCCACTCATACGTCGATACGCAGATCTCCCGCCTCGGGGGGCCCAATTTTCATGAGCTGCCGATCAACGCACCCCTTGCGCAGGTTCACAACAACCAGCGCGATGGCATGCATCGCCAGGCGATCGCGCGTGGCCGCATCGCTTACGAACCGAACTCACTCGGTGGCGGCTGTCCGTTTCAGGCCGGGGTACAGGGGTTCACGTCCTTCCCACAGGCTGTGGAGGATGACAAAGTCCGGGGTAAGCCCGAGAAGTTCGCGGAGCATTACAATCAGGCGACACTCTTCTGGAACAGTCAGAGCGCTGCCGAGAAGCTCCACATCATTCGCGCCTTCCGGTTCGAGCTGAGCAAGGTTCAGGTACCGGCGGTCCGCGCGCGCGTCATCGCGCAGCTCCGCAATGTTGCGGAGGAGTTGGCCGCGGCAGTCGCCGATGGCATCGGGCTAGCTGAATTGCCAGAGCCCTTGCCTAAAGTTTTGCGGCGCAGTCCGCAGCCGGAAATCGACCGGTCGGATGCGCTTTCGCTGCTCGCTCGGCCCGGAGCGCTGGGGATCAGAACTCGCAAAGTGGCCATCCTGGTTGCTGACGGCGTGGATGTCGGGTCGGCCGCGACATTTCACCAAGCTCTATCGCAACAGGGCGCGGTGCCGCGTTTCGTCGCGGTAAAGCTGGGCCGAATACGCGGGGCAAGTGGCAACTCGCTCGACGTTGAAGCGTCGATGGAAGCGGCTCCTTCTGCGGTGTGGGACGCCTTGGTCATCCCGCCGGGCGATGCCGCTGCTGCGGCGTTGTCCGTGAGTGGGCACGCGGTCGAATTTCTCAAGGACCAATATCGCCACTGCAAACCGATCCTGCTGATGGGCGGTGCGCAGGCTTTGCTGGCCAAGGTGGGCATCCCCACCGAACTTGCATCCGCACAAGACGATCCGGGGTTGCTGTGCTTCGAGGCGAAGCAGGCGGAGCCGGCGATCGCCGCGTTTGCAAAGGCTCTTGCCCACCATCGCCACTTTGCGCGTGAGACGGATCCGCCGCGGATCTAACGGGAGAATTCGATGACAGAGCCCACAACGTTTCCGAGTGTTACGAGTCTGATTCGCTTCGATCACACGCACGTGGTCGCCCTGTTCCATCGCTTCAAGCGTGGAACCTCATTGGCGCGCAGGCAGGCGATCGGGGAGAACGTCTGCCTGGCGCTCGAGATTCACGCTCAGCTTGAAGAGGAGATTTTCTACCCGGCACTGCGGTCTGTGTCCGGGATGGAGGGACTTCTCGACAAGAGTGCGGCCGACCATGATGAAGTGCGGCGTCTCATCAGCGCTCTGCGGGCTGCGGCGCCGGCTGATGCGACTTACGATTCGGCATTTCGCGAGCTGTTGCGTGCCGTTCTGCATCACGTCGCCGACGAGGAAACTCTCGTTTTGCCCGCGGCGGAAGAGCGCCTCGAGGCGGATCTGGGTCGTCTGGGTCGTCAGTTCGCGAAGCGAAAGCTGGAGCTGCTGCGGCCGCACGCGGCCGAAGTCGCGCGCACGACGATCTTTTCGTTTCCGCTCGCTTCCGCGGCATTGGCGGTCGGCATGCTGGGTTTGGGCCTGTGGGTTAGACAGAGGTCCGGCCGCGCCGTCTGAGGTCCGCCGCTTGAATTTCGCTGGCCGGAGCGTCTAACGAATTCATTACACTCGCAGTGCTAGGCTCAACCATGCACGTGCTGCTCATCGAAGACAGCCTCGACCTGTCGGCCAACGTCGGCGAATTTCTGGAATCCCGGGGTCACATAGTCGACTACGCACGTGACGGCACCAAAGGGCTGCAGCTTGCGGGCAGCGACAGCTACGATGCGGTCATCCTGGATCTGGGGCTGCCGGGACTGGATGGAATCACTCTCTGCCAGCGGTTGCGGGAGACGGCACGCAAGGATGTGCCGCTCCTGATGCTGACGGCTCGCGATACCGAAGCCGACAAGCTCCGCGGATTCGACGCCGGCGCCGACGACTATCTGACGAAGCCATTTTCCTTGCTCGAGCTGCTGGCGCGATTGAAGGCAATCGTCCGTAGAACCACCGCGTCCAAGGGAGTGCTGCAGGTGGCGGACTTGACGTTCGACCTGCGCACCCTGATCGTCCGCCGCGGCAATCGAAGCATCTCCCTCGCCCCCACGGGGATGCGAATTCTCGAGCAGCTCATGCGAGCGTCGCCGGCTGTCGTCACCCGCGAGCAGATCGAGCGCACTGTGTGGGGGAACGATCCACCGGAGAGCGATGCTGCATTGCGGGGCCACATCTTCACCATTCGCAATGCAGTGGACGCGGACAGCGAGCTGAAGCTTTTACATACCGTACACGGCACCGGGTATCGCCTCGCGTAACGACGATGCGTTTTAGCTGGAGCCTCAGAACTCGATTTCTCCTTGCGATCTGCGTGCTCGTCGTCGTGCTGTGCAGCGGTTTCGCGGTCGCCGTGCATCAGTTCATCGAGTTGCTCGAGGATGAAATGCTCAACCGCACGCTGGTGCGGCAAATGCAGCAATTCAAGCTCGACGTTGCCTCACGCCCCGAGCTCGCTCCGCCCTCAGCGGGAGGACTCAGCGGGTTCATTATCCGCAGTCCCGCGGACAAGGCCGTGCTGCCGGCTGAGCTGACGGAGTTGTCGCCGGGTGTTCACGAGGATGTGATGCTTCGCGGGCGGGTGTACTACGTCGCGGTCGATAACGCCGGCCCCGTCCGCCTTTATTTGCTTTTGGATACCGAACGCGTCGAAGTCCTCGAGGGCGACGTAGTGTGGGTTGCTTTCCTCGTGGGTCTGGTGGCACTGGGGCTTGCGGCGGTCGTGGGTGTGGCCCTGTCGCGTGCGGTAATGCGGCCGGTTACAGCACTCGCAAACGATGTTGCGCACCTCGATCCATCCCGCCGCAACGAAAGGCTGAAGAATCGCTTTGCAAATCGCGAAGTCGGCGTCATTGCGGCCGCCTTCGACGATTACATGGAGCGCCTGGAGCGGGTTCTCGAGCGGGAGCAGGCATTTACCGAGGACGCCAGCCACGAGTTGCGAACGCCGCTGGCGATCATCTCGAGCGCCGCGGAACTGTTGTCGGAGGAACCAGGACTGAGTGCCGCCGGCCAGGAGCGGGTTCTGAGGATCCGACGCGCCAGCGCGCAGATGCAATCTCTGATCGAGGCTTTGCTATTCCTGGCTCGTGGCGAGATCGCCGGCAGCTCTCCGCCGTGCGCCCTGGACAAGATCGTCAAGGAGGCGGTGGACCTCGTCGCCGCAAGCGCTTCGGCAAGGTCCGTCGAGCTGCTCGTGGATACTGAGTCCGTCGTCGTGAACGGGTCGCCCGTGATGATCGCGTGCGTCGTCAACAATCTTCTGCTCAATGCCGTGAACTTCACTCAGAACGGAGTGATAGAAATAAAGCTCACGGATGCGCAGCTCAGCGTGCGCGACACGGGAATTGGTATTCCTCCCCGGGACCTCGCGCGAATCTTCGAGCGACGCTATCGAGGCGCCCAAAGCCGCGGGCTCGGTCTAGGGCTGTATCTGGTGAGCCGCATTTGCGGCCGACTCGGCTGGGGCATCGAGACCGAGAGCTCGGAAGGCTCGGGAACGACTTTTCGGATCCATCTGCAAACCCAACAGTAAGGCACTCCAATGTCCAGGAACACGCAACGACACTGGCGACTCGCACACCTTGCCGGGATCTGTCTGGCGGCTGCCGTCGCTGCCGCACAGGCAGCCGATCCGCCGGCCGGCAAGTCTCCGGATTATCACTTCGTGGCACAGATTCCGATACCCGGCGACACGGGGTGGGACTATCTGTCGATCGACTCCGAAGCACGCCGCCTCTATGTGACGCATGGCACGCACATCGTGGTGGTGGATTTGAACACCAACGCGGTGGTCGGGGACATCGCGGACACGCCGGGCGTGCACGGGTTTGCGCTGGCGCAAAAGTTGGGTCGCGGTTTCAGCAGCAACGGCGCCGAAGCCAAGGTCAGTATCGTCGACCTGAAATCTCTGGCCACGACCGGGAAAGTCGCAACCGAAGAGGGGCCCGATGCAATTCTGTACGAGCCGGGGCATGCGGAGGTGTACGCCTTCAACGGGCGGGCGCGGTCCATGACCGTGATCGCCGCCAAGTCCGGCCAGGTCGTGACCTCGGTCAAGCTGCCCGGCAAACCTGAATTTGCGGTCGCCGATCCCGGCGCCGGCCGGGTGTTCGTCAATATCGAGGACAAAAGCGAAGTCGTCGCGATCGATACGAAGAATCACCGGATCGTGAGCGAGTGGCCGATCTCCCCGGGTGAAAGCGCGTCCGGGCTGGCGTTCGATGCCGCACATCATCGCCTGTTCCTGGGCTGCGAGAACCATCTGATGCTCATGATGGATAGCACCAATGGAAAGGTCGTCACGTCGGTGCCGATCGGCACGGGTGTCGATGCAAACGCGTTCGACGCCCATCTGCAGCTCGCGTTCAGCTCCAACGGCGAGGGGAACGTTACGATTGCACGCGAGGAGTCGCCTTCGAAGTTGACTGTGGTGCAGACATTGAGCACTCAAGCCAGTGCGCGAACGATGGCCTTGGATCCCAAGAGTCACCGGATCTATCTTGCCGCGGCGACTTTCCAACCTGCGCCCGAAACGGCCCCCGGGGCCCCGCGTCAGCGACGCTCTACCGTGCCGGGAAGCTTCAAAGTCCTCGTTTATGCACCGGCGGAGTGAGATGTGAACGCATTGCATCACTCAGTGGCGGAGGAGTCTGCGTTGGTCGGAAGAATGCTGGCCGGTGAGCAGCGTGCGTTCGATGCATTCTTCAAGGCTCACTTCGGCCGGCTATACAGGTTCGTCATGCCACGCGTCGGGAGCGACTCCGAGGTCGCACGGGAAGTCGTGTTGGCCACGCTGTGTAAAGCGATGCGCAAACTCGCCAGCTTCCGGGGTGAGGCGGCTGTGTTTACCTGGTTGTGCCAGATTTGCCGCCGGCAGATTGTCGATCATCTGCGCGCGCAGCGCCGATACTCGCAGCACGTCGTACTCATAGACGACCAGTCCGACGTTCGCGCAGCGATCGAATCCCTGGAGAATTCGGCGGACTCCGATCTCTGCAAGGCATACGGCCGGGTTGAGGTCGGGCGCCTGTTGCGAGCGGTTCTCGATCGGCTACCGGTGCAATACGGTGACGCTCTCGAGTGGAAATACGTCGAGGGTTACTCGGTGGAGGAGATCGCCGCGCGGCTGGGAATCGGCCACACGGCCGCTCAATCTATGTTGGCACGGGCGAGAATTGCGTTTCGCGACAGCATGCTCCAGGTCTGTGGGCCGACTGCGGCCGATCTGGCGGCCTCCCTCGAGGCATGATGCGTCGACTATTGCCGGCTGACGACGACAGTCTCGCTGTCTGCGGCGATCACGTGCCCGGGAAAATCACGCTGCTGGTAGCGGGGCCACTGGGAGGGTTCGATGAACGCGAGCGCGTCGGTGCTCCGGGTCCAGTGCTGGATGAATTCCTCGTTCGGCTCGGCATTGCGTCCCGGCTCCGCGTCGAGGCCGAACTTCAACTCACCGGCGTAGCCGACGACTTTCAGGGTTCGCTTCAGATACGGCGATATCGTTTCGCGGAACTGCCCTACGCTGTACAAGGCGGTTTCAGGATGCACGTAGGGGCGAATCGCTGCGACAAGATCTCGTGCGGAGCGCGCCGGTGGGGTCGCGGTGTACGCTGTCAAGAGAAACTGCCAGCCAAAGATGGCCGAACCGGCCACTGCCAGTAAGGTCTCATTCGCAAACGGACTCTGCTGCGCACGTGTCGCGAGCAGGCCCAGTGTCATTACGACGATCGCAGCGAGCGACCACATCATGACCTCGCCCGGAACGAATCCGTTGCGGCTCCACGAATAAATCTGCAGCGCGACTGCGACAGCGGCGACTCCCATTGCTCCGTTGCGCGCTGCAGTCGCTGCAAGCTTCGGATCCGTCGAGCATTGAACGCCGAGCACTACGGCGAGTACAGGTATTACGGGCAGCACGTAAGCTGCGAGCTTTGAACCTGACAACGAAAAGAACACAAATGTGACCGCTGCAAAGATCAGCAGAAACTTGAGCGGTTTGAACGGCACGGCCGGATCGTGCTTTTCCCAAGCGGAGCGACCCGTGCGCACGAGCGACTGCAGCCAGGGAAAGATTCCCGAAAGAATGATCGGTATGAAATACCACCACGGCTGGTAGCGCTGATGAATTGTGGTGAGGTACCTGGCCAAGTGCTCGTGGACGAAGAAGAACTGTGCAAAGTCCCGATTTCGCATCGACACAATGACGAACCACGGAGCCGCTACGCATAGGAAAACGGGAACACCCAGTGTGACGTGCAGTCTCTTCCACGGTCTCGCGTCGCGCTCCAGCAGTGAATACGCGAGCAACGAAACTCCGGCGAGCACTCCGACGACGATCCCCTTGCTCAAGATGGCCAATGCCCCGCCGATCCAGGCTGCGACCATCCACCGCCGTTCAGTCATCGAGCGTGGGGTTGAGCACTGCGCGAGACTGAACGCGAACACGGCGGCGGTGACCCAGAACGTGAAGCCTGAATCGAGCAGGTTGATGTGACCCACAACGGCGAAGTAGGGGCTTACAGCGAGCGCCAGGAGCGCGGCACGTCCAGCGGCTTCTCCATACAGGCGCCGTGTCCAGGCGAACACGAGCGGCAGGCATGCGAACGCGAGTCCAAGCGACCAAAGGCGCGATGTCCACTCGGAGATGCCGAAGGCGCGGTAGATTTCCGCTGTCGCCCAATACTGCAGGGGCGGCTTCTCGAAATATTTCAAATTGTCCAGGCGCGGTGTGATCCAGTCGCCGCTCGCGGCCATTTCGCGTGGAATTTCCGCGTAGCGTCCCTCATCGGGATCCAGGAGAGGCCGCACTTCTGCGGTCGCGAACCACACCAGCGCCAGAGCGATCCATGCCAACAATCCAAACGGGCGCAACCCCCGGTCGCGCTCCTTCCCGGCCGCGCTCGCGCTGGCGGGGCGCCTTGATTTGGCGGGCTCGTTCCGGGAAATTGCGGTGCGAGATGTCGCCATACCGCATGAGACGGTTGCAGCGAACCGAATCATCCGCGACTGAATGCCTGCAGTGGCGCGATCCGTGTCGTGTTGGATTGCGGCGCGTAAGAATTTCGTTAGGTGCGCACAGAAGCTTACATTTCCCTTACAACCACCCAGCGAATGCGGCAGTACGCAGACGCGGCGCCGCGAGTGTCAGAACCGCTTGGATATTCCGATGGTGATGCCGCGCGGCAGAATCTGCACGGTTATGGGAGTGTGACGGGTTGCGCTCCAGTAGCCGATTGCGGAGCCTAGCGCCCAGCCTGCAATGACATCACTCTGCCAGTGCTCCTGGCTCTTCATGCGCGCAATGGAGTCGTACAACGGCAGCGCTTCGAGCGCCCAGACCCATGGATTGTCCTTCGCGTAACGAACGATGAAGGGAGTCACAAAACTTGCCTGCAGAGTCACTTCGCCGCTGGGAAAGCTCGAGCAGCAACTGCCGCGAAACCATGCATCCGGATTGCCACCCTGGTCGGGACGCTCGCGTCCGAAGGCACGCTTCAGTCCGGCGGCGGCGATCCCGGAGATAGCGGAAGCGTCCACGGATTGCCAGAAAGTGTGACCTAACTCGTCATCGTTCCCGAGCCACAGAGCGCCACCGACCTCGGCGGCTATGACGCCGAATTGCAGTCCAGTCTGATAGTGCCTGGCCCAGATGCCCGACTGGTCAAGGGGCAGCTCGTGATCGAGTCCAAGCAAGCCGCCGTGGCCTTGCGCACCTCGCGCGAACAAGACGAGCAGTGCCGGCCACGCCCGGTAAGAACGCATCGTATCTCCGTGAGCGCAGCGAAACTCGAGGGGCTGCTGTGGAGAAGACGGTTGCGGCGAGCGAAATCAACCGCGCTCGATCCAGGGCGGCGTGCGGGGCACTGTGACGTCGCCGGGGACGATCTCAGCGACGCGCGCCGATCGCTTTGATCAGTACGAACGAAGCCAACAGGAAGAGGAGGGCGATCGCCACGATCGCAAGATCGCCCCCGGGCCACGGCACACCGAGACCCTCGCCGATCCAGAACACGCCGAAAGTCGCAAGCAGAACGGCAACGGCGAATTTCAAAGCGTTTTCCGGAACTCGTGCGAGTGGCCGCCGGACTGCGAAGCCGATCGCAACGACGAGCACGCACGCTGCGAGCGCGCCCATGCTCGCAGCGCCGACGAGTCCCCGGCCCGCACCTACTGCGAGCACGATGAAAATGACTTCGAGTCCCTCTATCAGCACGGCTTTGAAGCTTGCGAGCGCAGCCAACCAGTCTAGCCGCACGGCAGGGTCGTGCGACTGCCCGCCAAGCTGTGCCGATTCGCGATCGAAGACGGCTTGCTCGTCACGCAGCGGGATGACGCCGGCTGCCCGCAGGATGGCTTTGCGCAGCCAACGTATTCCAAACACAAGCAGCAGGACGCCGATTGCAATGTGCAGCGGTCCGAGCGGAATGCGCTCGAGGAGCGGATTGAGCGTGAACACGACGAGCGCAAGCGACACCACGCCGGCGAGAGCACCCGCTCCGGCCGAGCGCCAGCCGCGAAACGTACCGATCGCGAGCACGATGGTCACCGCTTCGACCGCCTCGACGAGCGAGCCGAGAAACGCCGCAGTGACGGCCGGCGCGGCGACAGTGAGCGAAATCACGGTGGTGTCAGTTCAGCCGGCTGCATGTTCAAAGGATAACCAAATGTCCATGGCTGGTGCGACCCCGGAACGACCCACGGGCGGCACGGGTGTTGCGGCCGGACGACAAAATAAGCAAGCCCTGCAACGCAGGCCGCAGCCGCATTGCGGCTAAACTGGGCGCCTCGTCGGATGAGGAAGAATGTGCAGTGATCTTGCGCGAGATGCCGGCTATCTGGGATGAGACCTTCAGGCCCTGGTTCTACTCCCACTGGGGGCGGGAAAACTGCGTCATTGCAGCGCGCACGCGCAACGCCGAGTACCCGGAATATGAGCAGCGCCTGTCGATCAAGGCCGCCTGGGGCGGACGTGAATATTATTTCGTCGATGGTCGGCGCATTCCCGTCGACGATGAGACGTTCCTGATTCTCAACGACGGCCGCACTTACTCGAGCGCGCTGCGCTCGCGAGTGCCGGTCATCTCCTTCTCGGTCTTTTTCCGACCCGCAATGGCAGAGGATGTCGCCCGCACGCTCGGCAACCGCCCGGAATGCCTGTTGGACCGCCCGGACGGTTACGTCGGTGCGCACATCGAGTTCTCTGAGCAAGTGCGGCGCAACGACCGCCACATCACCCCCGTGCTGCGCTTCATATTCCGGCACGTCGATGCCGGCGTCACCGAGGAGGGCTGGTATGAGGATCAGCTCTATTTCCTGTTGCAGCGCATGTTGGTTCTGCACAGCCGCGATCGGCGCACAGCGGCTCTCATTCCCGCCTCGCGGCCAG
>FTEM01001487.1_pt1 | contig 30316 bp, 27 predicted proteins | sample 1640201 | NCBI WGS metagenome assembly FTEM01 (sample SAMEA3914816, study PRJEB12502) | metagenome | biome: forest; material: soil | place: USA | collected 2011-09-16 | depth 0.3 m | reverse complement strand
TGAACCGCGATGAGTACCAATGCGATGCCGAGCGCCCAGGCGCCCATGATTCGAGAAAGTGTTCTCAAGGCCGAAAACCTCAGTAAGCAGGTTAGCAGTCCCGAAGGTACGCTGACCATTGTGCATGGTGTCTCGCTCGACATTGGCGCGGGCGAGTCGGTGGCGATCGTTGGCGCATCCGGCGCCGGCAAGTCCACGCTGCTTGCCCTTCTCGCGGGCCTCGATTTGCCGACGACGGGCCGGGTATTGCTCGCAGGGACTGACCTGACGAAGCTTGACGAAGACGGTCGCGCCCGCCTGCGAGCGCAGCGCGTCGGATTCGTCTTCCAGTCGTTTCACTTGATTCCCGCACTGACTGCCCTCGAGAACGTGATGCTGCCGTTGGAGCTGGCTGGCCGCCCCGATGCGCGCCGTGGTGCTCTCGACACGCTGTCACGCGTCGGTTTGCGAGATCGGACGGGCCACTATCCGCGGCAACTCTCGGGCGGGGAGCAGCAACGGGTGGCGCTTGCGCGAGCCTTTGTCACCCAACCGGCTGTGCTGTTTGCGGATGAGCCGACGGGAAATCTCGATACGACGACCGGTGGACGTGTTGGTGAGCTTCTGTTCGAGTTGAACGCGCACTCGCACACAACACTGGTCCTCGTGACTCACGATCGGGCACTCGCATCGCTGTGCGGACGAATCATTCAGATGGAAGCGGGTCGCGTAATCGATACGACGGCGCAGGACGAGCCATTGCGCGAGGCTCGCTAACACCATGCGCATGGTTGGCCTGGCGCTACGGACTCTGGCGCGGGAATGGCGCTCCGGCGAGCTTGGGGTACTTCTCCTTGCGCTGACGATCGCGGTCGCCGCCCTGACCGGCGTGGGATTCCTGGTGAACCGCATCAGCGCGGGAGTCGCCATGCAGGCCAGCGAAGTGCTGGCGGCGGACATTCGTCTGGGATCGCCGCAACCGATCGGAGAGCTGTACTTTGACGAGGCGACGCGCCGGGGTCTGCAGACTGCACGCATCACCTCATTGCTGAGTGTCGTTTTCAACGGGAATGAGAGCCAGCTTTCGAACGTACAGGCCGTAACAGCCGGATATCCGTTGCGCGGCAACCTGTTGGTGGGCGCCGAGCCGTTCGCCAAGGGGCAAGCTGCGGGGGGCATTCCGGCTGTCGGGGAGATCTGGCCGGACTCGAAGCTGCTCGCCGCCGTCGGCGGCAAGGTCGGCTCGCAGCTATCCATCGGAGTCGCCACATTCCGCGTCGGCCGGGTTCTGATCTCACGGCCCGATCAGGGCGGCACCTTTGCAGAGCTCGCACCGACCCTCATCATGAACTCGGCCGATTTGCCGGGCACTCAGTTGATTCAGCCCGGCAGTCGTGTCAGCTACGGCGCATTGTTCGCGGGCGATCGCAACCGCATCGAAATCTTCAAGACGTGGCTCGGTGCACACAAGAAGCGTGGCGAGCGTCTACGCGACATCACGGATGCGAGCCCTCAAATCCGCAACGCCGTGGATCGGGCCGGGCGCTTCTTGAGTCTTGCGAGTCTTGTCAGCGTGCTGCTATCGGCAATCGCGGTTGCGATGTCCGCGCGGCGCTACGTCTACCGCCATCTCGATACGGTCGCGCTACTGAAGACGCTTGGCGCCACGCGCGCTTTCACGCTAAGCATCAATATCTTGCAGTTGCTCGTGATTGCCGTCGCTGCCGCGGTGTTGGGGTCGGGAATCGGCTTTCTCGCGCAGGAATGGTTGATTCACGCACTGAAGGGACTTCTCGCAGCCGAGCTGCCGCCAGCCAGCCTGACTCCGGTTGCCATCGGCTTCATGACGGCCGTTGCGGTGCTCGCAGGCTTCGCGCTGCCCCCACTGCTGCAGCTATCACGCGTGCCGGCGATTCGCGTGCTACGCCGGGATATCGGCCCTCCGCAGCCATTGGTTGTGCTCGCGTTCGGTCCCGCGGTCGCAGTGGTCGTGTGTCTGATTTACTGGGTAGTCCTCGATTGGAAATTGTTTTGGGGCTTTACCGTCGGGCTGGCCGCGTTCATCCTGCTGTTGACGGGAGCTGGTGCGTTGCTCGTATTCCTTGCCGGAAGATTCCGCGGGCGCGTTGGAGTTGCCTGGCGCTACGGCGTGGCGAATCTCAGCCGCCGCCGCGCCGAGAGTCTCGTGCAGATCGTTGCGTTCGGCATGGGAATCATGGTCCTCCTGTTGCTGGCAATCATTCGCGGCGATCTGAACAGCGACTGGCGCCGCACGCTTCCGGACAACGTGCCCAACTACTTCTTCGTCAACATACCACCGGGAGATCGCGTCGAGTTCGTGAAGTTCCTCGAAGATCGAGGCGCGCAAACCACGCGTGTGCTGCCGATGATCCGGGGACGCCTGGCGAGTATCAACGGCCACCCGGTGGATTCGCTCAGGTTCGGCCGGGAAGACAGCGATAATTTCGCGACCCGCGAGCAGAACCTCACCTGGACGGAGGACCTGGGACCTGACAATCGGGTCGTGGCCGGCCGCTGGTGGCGAAAAGCCGATTTCGGCAAGCCGCTCGCCTCGCTGTCCACCGAAATACAGCAGTCACTCGGACTTCGGCTCGGCGACGAGCTGACGTTCGATATCGCGGGCGAATCTTTCACTGTGCAAGTCGCCAGCGTCCGCAAGGTGAAGTGGGACAGCTTCGAGCCCAACTTCTTCATCGTCTTCGCACCCGGCGTGCTCGAGGACACTGCGGGTACCTATCTGACAAGCGCCTTTTTCAAGGCGACCGACGCTCGGGCACTGGCGCAGCTCGCACGGCGCTTTCCGAGCGTATCGATTTTCGATATCGATGATCTGCTCGCGCAGGTTCGATCGGTGCTCAACAAAGCCGTTCTCGCTGTGCAGAGCGTCTTCGTATTCACACTGTTTGCGGGACTTACGGTGCTGCTTGCGGCAGTGCAGTCGAGTCGCGATGAGCGCCGTTACGAGAGCGCCATGTTGCGAACTCTTGGTGCGAGTCGCGGAACGGTGCTGCAGGGCGTGCTCGCGGAGTTCACGACGCTCGGCTTGCTGTCAGGGCTGCTTGCGGCAGCCGGAGCGTCTGTCGCTGCTTATTTCATGACCACGCGCGTGCTCGAGCTGCGCTACTCGTTCGAGGCGTGGGTCTGGGTTGCCGGACTTCTGGGCGGGGCGGTGCTCGTGGCGTTGAGCGGGTGGCTCGCTACGCGATCGGTGGTCAATCAGCCACCGCTCACTACTCTTCGCGCTGGCTAGAAGCCGGTCCGACCCGCGGTATGTCTGCTGCGACCGCTCCGGTCAGCGCAGAATCCGAATGGTGATCCACGAATCCGGCTCGGGCTCGCCGCGCCACGACATCCCTTCGATGGCGAGCTGATAGTTACCAGGGCCGAGCGCTGAGCTGTTGAGCGTAATGCGCACGTGACCATTCGAATCTTTGACCAGGTTGTGGATCACACCCACGCGTCCCTGATCTACTCGATCGATCGTCACGGTGAAAGTCTTGTACGCGGAACGGGATTCATCGATCTTGAAATCGACCAGCTCCGCCGGCCCTCCGCCGATCGTTACGGCAGGCGTGTTGGTTGCGCGCTCGCGGTTGGGCATCAGGCGAATCACGCGTGTAGCAGTCGCCGCATCCAATGGCTGGTCCACGACTTGTTTCTGCAGCCGTGCGATCTTTTGGGTTTTGCCTGAGCTTTCGTTCGCAACGATCGCCAGCGCAATGCCCAAAATCAGGACCGCCGTGGCGAGTCCGATCACGACGGGTGTTTTGCCCCAGAACGGCTGCGGCGCTTCCTGCCAGGGCTCCGGCTTGCCGCTGGCTTCGAGCAGGCGCAGCCCCGCGTTGACCCGCTCGGGCAGTCCCAACTCGTCCAGCATCTGTGGATTGTCTTTGCAGAAGCGCTCGAAGTCGGTGGCTCCCTTGAGCGGCAGTCGGCCCGACAGGTAACGCTCGACGATCTGGTTGCGTGCGATGAAATCCCGGTCCATGGCCGGAGTGATCGCAGCCGCGCTGTTCGCAGCGGACGCCGCTACCGGGGCCACTGCGGCGGACGCAGGTGGTGGCGGGACATACGCCGGCGGTCCGTCGTACACAGGCGCAGAGGCGCTCTCAGGTGGCGCAGCAGGGACGATTTCCGCTGCGACGGGCAGAGGCTCGAGCGCCAGTTCAAGGGTCGGCAATGCCGCAGCTATTGGCGTCGCGGTCGGCGCTGAGGCTGGCAACGTTGCTGACGGCGCGACGGTCGGCGTGGCCGCTGCGACCGATGCTGCCGGTACTGCCGATGCCGTCGGTGCCGCCGGTGCCGCCGGTGCCGCCGGTGCGCGAGGCGCCGGTGTAATCGTGGAGACCGAGGCGGACGTCGTGGGTTTGGTCGAGGGTGGAGTTCTCAGCACGGGCTTCGGAGCCGGCTTCAACGACGGGACGCTCTGTGCGCCGGACGCCGGTTTGGCGGTTGATGCTGCGCCCGTCGCTGTCGCGGCAAGCTTCGGCGCTGAGCGAGCCGTATGCGCAAGCAGCTTCGCAGCATTTGCCGCCAAAGATGCATCCGACGGTGCCGCAGTTGATCTCGATGCAGGCGCCGATGCTGCCGGCGGTCCCGAAGGCGCAGCCGCCGACGATGTGGCAGGCGCTGGGGCCAACGCTGCCGCCGACGGTGAGGCAGGCGCTGGGGCTAGCACTGCCGCCGACGATGGGGCAGTCGTTGGGGCCAACGCTGCCGCCGCTCTGGTCTTTGCGGTCGCGGGTGGCGCTGCTGAGACAGGCGCCGCTGAAACGGCCGTGGCTGCCGCCACTGAAGCGGCCGTAGTTGGCGCAAGTGAAACAGCCGTGGTTGCCGCCACTGAAGCGGCCGCCTTCGTTGTACCGGTCGGCGACGTCGCAGCTACTGGCGCAGTCCCGCTCGGAGGCTCGTCGGGAAGCAATGCCAGTTCAGACGGCGCTGGTGTCTGTATGTCGCCCGTCAGAAGCTCGGCGCTAAGCAGTTCATCGGGGTCGACCTCCAAGCTCGCGGGTTGATGCACCACTCCTCGCGCACCGTTGTAGGCATCGTAGGGATCGATCAATTCAGCCGATGTCGCATCGATGGACGACGGCGCGCTTCGCACTGCGGGCGTCGTCTCGGCATGGGTGGTGGCCGGAGCCACGGGTGGTGAAGGTCCCAGCAGCTCTTCCGGATCGATAAGCTCGTCCGCGCCGGCTGCAGGCTTCGGCGGCGGACTGGAATTGCCAACGGGCTGAGCAGCGGCCCTCCGCTCGTCGCGCTTAGGATTCAACGGCACACCCGCTTCCACGGGCTCCTCCAATGGCAGATCGGTCAGGGGCTCAAGCATAGGCCGAGACGCAGGTTCCATAAATTCGAGCCTCGTAACTTATTCACATACCGCGGCCCCGTGGGCGACCGGGACGCGACGCGGGGGCAACGTATTCTCCATAAGTACGCGACCCGCCATTCGGGACAAGAAAAGCCGTTCACAGCAGCTCCTGAAGCCAATCCGAAGATTCGCCAGCGATTCATGCGGCGTGCCCTATCCTGCAACGCCTGTGCCCGCATACCTGCGTGATGGCTCACAGATCGGTGCCGCGGGTTGAGCATCGTGATAGAGGTCTCAATCGCGCCCAATGCGGTTGCAGTCCGAGCAGCCGTCCCGAACAAAACAGTTCGATCGTCTCACCGGCTGGCGCGCGTGACTTCATTCTCGGTTGACGAACCGCGAGGCGCGAAAAGTGTTCCGATCGGGAAGCACGATTTGCGTCCACGCAACGTTCCCAACGCAAGCGGCGCACCCCGGACATGCATCACACTTTGGCTTGACCGGGTGAGATAAATTTCATTCCCAATGCAGATGCCCGCCGCGCTCGATCTGAATCACCTCTCGGACTCTCCCTACGCCACAGAGCTGCGGCGGGATTTTCCGGATTTGCGCTTTTCGCACGAGCTGGAGCAGGAATTCCAGGCCTTTCACATCGACCGGGTGCGCTCGCGCGTACGGTTCTTCCAGCTCGCGATCTTCCTTCTCTCGGTCGCCGCCGCCGTTCATCTGATAACGCTCGACCGCGTCCCGGCGCGAAGTGTGATGACCGGGTGGCTCGGCTTGGTAATTCCCACGGGTCTATTCCTCGTATGGGCTTCCTGGAGCCGTTACTACGAACGTCTATATCTTCCTGCGGCGCGCATCGCGTTACCCGTATTCGCTGTGGCATCGGCCGTAGGCGTGGCGAGCAGGGTCATCGACGGTCACCCTGATCCGTTTTACCTGCTGACCACCTACAGCATCGCCCTCTACTTTCTGGGCGGGCAGCTCTTTCGGGAGTCTCTGCTCTCAATAGCTCTCATGATTCTGGCACACGGGGCGGCTCTGGCCTATGGAGGGCAACCCGGGGCAGCCATTGCGTATCACGTCTGCGTCCTGACCATAACCGGCGCCGTCGGTGCATTCGTGTATCGCGGAGTTGAGCGACAGCTCCGAACCTCGTTCCTCGAACGCGGACTCATGGGCGAGATGGCCACGCGCGACGGACTGACGGGTCTAAAGAATCGTGGCGCGTTCGACGACTACTTTCCACGCATGTGGCAACAGGCGTTGCGCGACCGCCGCTCGCTGGCCCTGCTACTCATCGACGTCGATCACTTCAAGGCATACAACGATCGGTACGGCCATCAGGCAGGCGACGAAGCTCTGCGCCGTGTGGCGCAGGTCGTGCAGGGGTTCGCACGCCGTCCCCTCGACATGGCCGCTCGCTACGGCGGCGAAGAATTTGTCATCGCCCTGTTCGATCTGGACTCCGACAACGTTCGCGATATCGCCGAGCAACTGCGCAAGGCGATTCATGCTCTCAACATCATGCATGAAGATTCAGCCACGGCGCTCTACGTGACGGCGAGCGTGGGAGTTTCGATTGTCGTCCCGCGTCATGGCCGCAGTCCGGAAGGCGCAGTACAGCTCGCGGACGAAGCGCTTTACAGCGCAAAGCGTTCGGGTCGCAATTCCGTGTCCGTGGTCGACACCGAATACACAATGTTTTCGACGGGGACGTTTCGACGCCGGGCCTGAAGATAATAGGTGGCCTGCGTCTGAGGTTGACGTTCAGCGCTAGGCGCTTCGCCCCTTCAGGAAATACTCGACCTTGTCGCGATAGGTGCGGGACAGCTTCAGCTCGTGTCCGCCGTCCAGCGTCAGGAAATACTCACCGTTCATGTGCGCGCGCAATGTCTTGACGAGGCGCAGATTTACGATCGTCGAGCGATGCACCCGCTGAAACAGTTTCGGATCCAGAACGTCCTCCAGCTCCTTCATCGTTCCACGCAGGATGTGCGTGTTGCCGCCTGCGTGCACGCACATGTAGTCGCCCGCCGCATCGACCCATTGAATGGAAGCGATAGGCACGCGAACGGTCTCCCGGCCCTGTCGAATCGGCAGGATCTCGGGATGCTTCGACTCCAGCGCCTTGCGCCCGTGAGTCAGAAGCTCATCCAGGGCAAGCTCGCCGCATCCTGAAATCTCTGAAATGAGCTTCACGAGCTGGTCGCGCTGCCCCACCGCACTTCGCGTCCGTACCTGCTCCCGCACGCGCTCGAGTGCAGCCGCGAAACGTACGTCGTCGATGGGTTTCAGCAAATAGTCGATCGCGCGGGCCTCGAAAGCCTGAATGGCGTATTGATCGTAGGCTGTGATGAAAACGAGGCTCGGAAGCGACTCGTGCGGAATCTGCGCCACCACCTCGAATCCGGTCATTCCCGGCATTTGGATATCGAGGAATACCAGATCGGGTTTGTGCGCGTGGATGGCCGCGAGGGCTTCGCGGCCGTTCGCACACTGCCCGACCACGTCGAAGTCCGCGGCCGCAAGCAACCGCAGCTCGATTCCCCGCCGCGAGAGAGCTTCGTCATCGACGATGAGGGTGCTGATCTTCATGCACGTGCAGCCGCCGCCAACGGTGGCTTATTGGTCTCAACTGCAGGCACTTCCAGAGCTGCGAGCTCCAGAGGCAACGCCATATCGACGCGCAAACCGGGAAGGCTGTTCATGACGGCGAACCGGTGGTTGGGACCGTATAGAACGGCGAGCCGCTCGCGCATGTTGCGCAGACCGACGCCGTGACGCTCCCCCGCACTGCTGTGATCCCGAAGTCCGGGACCATCATCGATCACGCTGATCTCGAGCATCGCGCCGCGCGCCCGGCTTTCGATGCGGATGGATCCGCCCTGTTCGCGAGAGGAAACAGCGTATTTCAACGAGTTTTCGATGAGGGGCTGCAGCAGCAGGCTCGGCACGAGCGCCCGCATGGTGATCTCTTCGATCGCATACTCAAGCCGCAGCCGGTCGCCGAACCGCAACCGTTCGGTGCCCAGATACAGCTCGAGCGTCTCCAGCTCCTGCCGGAGAGTCACTTTCTTCATCGGGTCCTGGTCCAGCGTATAGCGCAGGAATTCCGACAGCCGCGTGACTGCGTGATTGGCCGTCCGATTCTGATTGTCGAGGATGAGAGTCGAGATCGCATTCAACGTGTTGAACAGGAAGTGCGGATTGAGCTGGTAGCGCAGCATCTTCAACTGCGCCTCCTGTGCCAGAGCGGCGGCTTTCAATGCCGCTTCGCGTTGCTGCTGCAACGACTCGTAGTACTTGATGCCGAAGTACAACGCGCTCCAGCACAACAACAGGTAGGTCGTTGAGGTCGCGCCGCCGAACAGCTCGAACAGTGTCTTGAACTGGTAGTCGGGCTCGACGAACCACTTGTACGCAAGATTGATGACGGTCCGCAGCGCGAGCGCGGTGATGTAACAGGTGCCGAGGATGCCGAGCGCGATCACCTTGGGACTGCGGCCCCACAGCCGGCGATAGATGGAGCGCATCGGCATCGACAGCAGAAACCCGGAAACCGCGGCCACCGCAATCACGGCCCCATAGCTACCGGGCTTCTCGTACAGCAGTGCCCCGAAGAACTGGGTCACCGCATACGCACTCCAGCCTGCCCCGTGCAGTGTCCAGAACAGCACGTTACGGTTGGAGCGCAGTTGATCGAGCGTGAGCATGCGCAGTGCGGGTATCGCAACCTCGAGAGGGTTAGAGCTTAGGTCATCTTCGCTCGTGGCGGCGTCCCCCTTGAGCGCGCAGCCGTCTCGCTTCGTCGCAATGTTTGCACTGGCCCGCCGCGTCCGTGAACGCTTAAGGCATTGATTAAATTAATTATTTCTGTTCCATGCGGCGGCATGAAGCTTGCGCCCCCATACCTCCCGCAAGCGCGCAATGACGGGCGAAGAGGCGAACCATGAGGAAATCACACTTAGCGTTGGGCGTGGCGGCGTTCATCGTGGCGACCGTGATCGCAACTGCGCTGGCGAACGCGCAGGACGCCAAGGAGTCCGCCGCGACTCAGACGGATCGGACCACGGACGCGACTATTACGACGACCCAGCCGAGGAAGTCGGTGACGCCCGAAGAGATACGCATGGCGGCCATCGACGTCTCAGACGCGGCCTTCCGCAAGCTCGATGTTGATGGCGACGGACGGATCTCTGCCCTGGAAGCCAACGCCGATCCAAAGGTTGGAGCGGCGTTCCTGGATGGCGACAAGAACAAGGATGGCTTCCTCTCTCGGGAGGAGTTCAAGAACCTGCGCAGCGCCACCTCTACGGTGAGCGAGGCGGATGCCGCGAGCGCAACACCTGCGCCGAAGCAGTAGGTCTTCAGGCTTTGACTGGTTCTGTGGCCTGCGCCAGCGGCCTCAGCAGTGCCTCCAGCGGATGGAGCTGTGAGACCGCTGGACCCTGAGCGAAGTCGCAGCCTATGGCTGTGAGCCATTGCAGCGACGCCTGCGACTCGACGCGTTTCGCAGAGCAGTGGATGCCAAGCACCTTGACCGCCTGAGCAATAGCGACCACCAGCGCTTGAGCCAATTTGTCCTTGAGAGCCACACCCGTGAGCTTGGGATCGATCTTCACGAGCCGCACGGCTTTCGAGCGCAGCAGCGGCAGCACCGCCGAATCCAGCGAGAAGTCATCGATTACGATGAAACAGCCGATCTTGTCGCAGAGCGTGATGAAGCGTTCGACCTGCGCGCGGCGCTGCATGCACAGGGGCTCTGCGATCTCGAAGCCGATCGTGTCAGGCGAGATGCCGTGACTCTTCAGCGCGGAGGCCACGTTTTGCGGAAAACGCTCGTCTTCAAGTGTGGTGATCGACAGATTGAGCGTGAAACTCGTGGGCTCGAGATTCCAGGCGCCCCGATTGACGCTGAGCCAGGACAACAATCGCTGCAGAGCATGAGCATCGAGCGCCGCGGCATCTCGACTTGCATCCCGATGCGGTGTCCGCACCTGCAGCTCGAAGCGCCGCGAGCGGCCGCCTGATCGCAACTTCGCGTACGGTTGGACTTCGAGGAGGAGCTGCGCCGCATCGTTGCTGGAAATCACTCGTGACGTGGTAGTCGCACCCGCAGAAGCAAGCGCTCTCGCGCTCGTCGTTGTCCCGCTGGAGTTCAACGCCCTCGCGGTCGTCGTCGCTCCGCTGGGCCCCAACGCTTTCGCGCTGGTCGTCGCACCAGTGGGCGCTAGCGTCTTTGCAGTGGTAGTGGCTCCCACGACTACCGGCGTCGCCACCAGACCTTCCATCACCTCTACCGTGCCCGGCTGCGTCTCATCGAACAATTCCAGAGGAGGCGACAGAGTAGGCACGACCGGTGGCGTCGTGGCTTCGGGCTGCGGCGCCGCGCCTTCTCGCGAGGACGCTGTTTCCCGCGAGGGCGCTGTTTCCCGCGAGGGCGCTGTTTCCCGCGAGGGCGTTGCCTCGCGCGTCGACACGAACTTACTGATCTCGGCGCGCGGTAGTTCCGGCGTCAATTCAAATTCGAGAATGTCGTCAACCGCCTCAGGTGTCAGGACCGCGGCGATTTCGGATCTCGCGGCAGACGCAACGCTCGCGGCAGTAACAGGACTCGCGGGCGTAACTGGAGTCGCGGCAACGGGGAGAGCTGCCGGTGCCAGCGCCGCTGACTTGCCCGACGCAGCAACCTTCGGCACAGGAAGGTTGACCGGCGCAGGAGTATTTCCTGCGGGAGCGCTGACAGGCCGCGCAGCCTGAGCGACTGGCGCCGCCGGAGTTTCGGTCGCCATGTCCAACATCGGCACAAGCCCTGTCTCGCCGTTGCCCTTGCCCAGCGTACCCCGCAGCAACACGGCAATCCTCTGCATGATTGTGCGCAGTTGCGGCGTGACCATGCGCTCGAGCACGCCGTCGCCCACGGATTTCAGGTCTGCGAGAATCATCGCCAACCCGACGAGATCGCCTTTCGGCGCACGCACAGGCAGGAAGATGGCGACGCGGCCGTCTTCCAAACCGTTCTCGTAGCAGGTCTGCGACGTCTCCGCGGACAGCGCTTCCATCGCCTCGAGAACGACGTTGTGTTCATCGGGGCCGAGCGCGCCCTCGCTCAGCCACAGCACGTTGGCGTCTTTGTCGTAGAGAGAAACGGAATGCAGGCGTAGCGGCGGCAAGGCAGCGCGTAGCTGCCAGCCCAACGATTCTGCGGTAACAGGTTCGCCGGCTGCGGATGCAGATGCAGATGCGGCGGTGTTTGGACGCACGGCCATAGCGTTCAGTGGCTGCAAGGACTTCCCCATCCTCAAGACTGCGCGCGAGTCAGGGCGACGCACGCGCATGGATAGGTTGGCAGCACAGGTTTATCTGCGCCGTGACTTCGCTCGCGTTTGCAGCTCAGGATGTGTGCGATTGCCGACAGGTGAGTGCCGGCGTTTGTCATATTCAACACGGTGAGCGAGCCCTTGCGCGCTCACCGTAGTTATGCAATGTCAGATCGCGCCGAGGAAGTCGCGCTTGCCGATCTCGACTCCGTTATGTCGAAGGATGTTATATGCGGTCGCAACGTGAAAGAAGACGTTCGGGATCGCCCAGCTCTGCAGGAACGCCAGCCCCTTGAATTCCAGAATGCGCTCCGGGCCGGCCGGCACCTTGATGTCGCGGTCTTCCGCTGCCTCGAACGCGCTCGCCGGAATTCCCTTGATGTAATCGACCGTACGCGCGACGCGCGCACGCAGTTCTTCGATCGTCTTTTCGTTGTCTTCGAATTTCGGCGGCTCGAGTCCCGCGAGGCGGGCGATGGAGTTCTTCGCGATGTCACAGGCAATCTGTACCTGGCGTGCCAGCGGGAACATGTCCGGAGCGAGGCGTGCGCCGACCAGCACGGACGGATCGAATTTCTTCGCGGCGGCGTGCGCGGCGCCCTTCTCGAGCAGCGTGGATAGATTCGTGAGCGAAGCGGCAAAGACGTCGACAGACAGGGCGTGCACTGAAATCTTCATGAGCATCCTTTTCCAAGCAGGGACAGGGTGGGGCGCGAATTCTACCCGCCTGCAGCTTGGCCGGGGTGCCTCTTAAGTGAAACAATAGGGCACCGACTCCGGAAGATTGAAGCCATCGTGAATCTCATCTGGATGCCCGCCCAGCTTGCCGTACTGGCCAAGGTCGTGGATCTCAACGGCTTTTCGGCCGCAGCCCGCGCGCTCGGCGTGCCCAAGGCCGCAGTGAGCCGCGCTGTGGCGGATCTTGAAAAGGCGCTCGGCGCGCGCGTCCTTGAGCGAACGACGCGGCGCATCGGGCTCACGACGGCCGGGCGTCTTGTTTACCCTTATGCAAAGCGCTTGCTCGAGGAGTCGGACGCCGCGCGTGCGGTGATCGCGAAATTGCACGGTCCGATCGCAGGTCCGCTCCGCGTCGTAGCGGACCCGACGTATGGACGTGTCCTGCTGACTCCTCTCGTGCCACGATTTCTGGAGCGCTTTCCGGATGTGCCGCTGGAAGTGGCGATGGACACCACAGTTGCGGGTGAAGGCTGGGACGTTGCCATTCGCACGCGACTGCCAGCCGACGCTGCGATGTCGAATCGCTTGCTCGGCGCTCCGCCTGCGCTGTTGTGCGCAACGCCTTCGTACCTGCAGCAGCGTGGAGAGCCGGTGCGTCCCGAAGACCTGCGGAACCACGATCTGCTTACTCCGGAGGCAACTGATCTCCCGGAATTTCGTCTGCTGCTCGCACGCGGATCACAGCGAGCGGAAGTGCATCTCGCCCCAAAGCTTGCCGTGAACGACCCGGCGGTTCTGCATGCCGCGATGGCGGCAGGCCTCGGAATCGCGCTGCTACCGGAATTCCTCTGCCACCAGGGCCTGGCTACCGGACGTATCAAGCAGGTCCTGCCGGGGTGGACGGTGCCGGATGTCGGCGCGCTGTACGCGCTTTATCCAGCAGCACTGGAAGGCGATCCGCGTGTACAGCGCTTTGTTGAATTCCTCGCCGCGAACATCGTGCCTGCTCTCACGCGGGACTGAGTGCGGCGATGCCCCCGAGGGCTGACTTGTCACCGCCGGTGCGACCCTTCGCTTAAGTTACTCGCGAGTAGGATAACGGCGGGCGCACGGCTACACTAGCGGTCCGTACCGGAAGGGGGCAGTCGATGTACCGCGCGCCGCTCAGGGATTTGCGATTCGTTCTCGAGGAGCTGTTGGGCACCCAGAGCCTGGCTGCGTGCCCTGAGTTTGCCGATTACTCCGGCGAGCTGGCCGAGTCCATCCTGGGCGAAGCGGCTCGTTTCGCCGAGACCGTGCTCGAGCCTCTGAACAGGCCGGGCGACAGCCAGGGCGCGCGCTGGACAGCGGACGGCGTGGTCACGCCGCCCGGCTTCAAAGAGGCGTATCAGCAATTCGTCGCCGGAGGCTGGCCACAGCTCGGCGCCGATCCCGCGTTCGGCGGACAGCCGGTGCCGTTGGTGTTGACTACTGCGGTGCAGGAGCTGTGGGCCTCTTCCAACCTCGCGTTCAAGCTGTGTCCGATGTTGACGCACGGCGCGGTGCACGCGCTGCAGCTATCCGGAACCCCGGAACAGAAGCGCATTTTCCTACCCAGGATGGTGAGCGGCGAATGGACTGGGACGATGGTCCTGACCGAACCGCAGGCAGGTTCCGATCTCGGCCAGACCCGCACACGCGCAGTGCCGGATGGCGCCCGCTATCGAATCTTCGGGCAGAAAATCTTCATCACCTGGGGCGACCACGACTACACCTCCAACACCATTCACATGGTGCTGGCACGCATCGAAGGCGCGCCGGCCGGTGTCCGTGGCATTTCGCTTTTCATCGTGCCGAAATGGCTGGTAAACGACGACGGCTCCATCGGTGAGCGCAACGAGGTTCGGTGCATTTCCATCGAGCACAAGCTGGGTATCCATGCCAGCCCGACGTGCGCGCTGGCGTTCGGGGATCACGAAGGTGCGGTCGGCTATCTCGTCGGTGAGGCTAACCGTGGCCTCGAATATATGTTTGTCATGATGAATTCCGCACGACTCTCGGTTGGATTGGAAGGCTATGCGGTGGCCGAGCGAGCCTTTCAGCGGGCGGCCGAATGGGCTCGGGCTCGCGTGCAGGGCAAGCCGCCCGTTACCCATGCGGGCGTCCCTGCGACGATCATCGAGCATCCGGATGTCAGGCGGATGCTGCTGACGATGAAGTCCGGGACGGAAGCCTCGCGTGCACTCGCACTGTACGCGGCCTATCAACTCGATCTGGGTGCGCATTCTGTCGATCCGAAAGTGCGGGAAGCGGCGCATGCGCGCGGCGAGCTGCTCATCCCCGTAGTCAAAGGGTGGTGCACGGAGCTGGGTAACGAAATTGCCGCTATCGGTGTGCAGGTTCACGGCGGAATGGGCTTTATCGAAGAGACGGGCGCTGCGCAGTATGTGCGTGACGTTCGGATCACCACGATCTACGAAGGTACCACCGGCATTCAGTCCAACGATCTCATCGGGCGCAAACTCGGCCGCGATCGTGGAGTTGCGATGTCGGCACTCCTCACCGAGATGTCCTCTGAACTGCAGCAGCTTGCGAGGCAGGATCCGACAACCAGCGCGATACGCGACGCCGCACTCGAGGCCGTTGGCTTGCTGCAAGCTGCGACTGTCTCGTTACTGAAAGATCTCGCCACGCGCCCCGAGCTTGCGATGGCAGTTTCGGTACCGTACTTGAAGTTGTGCGGCTTTGTCGTGGCAGGCTGGCTGATGGCAAAGTCCGCAGCGATCGCCGCTAAGAACGCCAACGGCGCGGACGCCGATTTCTACGCTGGCAAGCTTCGTACCGCGCTGTTCTACGCGGAGCAGATGTTGCCAAACGCGCTAATGCTGTCGCGCGTGGTGCAGCGTGGCGCGCTCAGTGTAGTTGAGACGGACGCTACGCTGGTTTGAGCCAAGTCGAGCGTCGCGCTACGGATCTACGCGCGAAGAGGTGATGCTGCCGGGCTTGTTTTCGGCGTCCTTCAATGCCCGGTGCCCGAGGCGCCTCTCGACTTTCGCCAGTGCGCTGAGCACAAACAGTGTGAAGACAAGACCGAGCAGTGCGGTGCCGATGCGTCCCAGGCCGGCCGCGACGCCTTCGGCTGCCGTCATCCAGATTCCCGCCGCCGTTGTCAGGCCACGGATCTCGCGCTCGTCGGTGAGCTTCAGGATAGCTCCGCCGCCAAGAAACCCGATGCCTGTGACTATGCCCTGGATGATGCGCGATACGTCGGTCGGGGCCATGCCAGCTTCGGCTGCGGAGACGACCAGCAGCGCCGAGCCCAACGCCACCAGCATGTGCGTGCGCAACCCGGCGGAGTGATGTGTCAGCTCACGCTGCAGTCCTATTAGCGCGCCGATCACCAGCGCGGTAAATAACCGGGCGCCGACCCGAACGATCTCCTGGCCGTCCGGCAACGTCCGCACGATTTCATCCCAAGCGGCGCCCAATGTCGTATCCAACTCCCGTTAGCGGCACGCGCATTTTTATCATATGTGGCTATCAGACGCTGCGCATTGCGTGATAAGCCTCGAGTGCCGCTGCACGAGACGCCGACAAGTCCACGATGGGCTCAGGATAGGAGTCGAACAGTCCGCGCTGCGGTCTTGACGTAGCGCCGCTCGTGGCAACGACGTTGGCCAGCTCGGGCACCCACTTGTGGGAGGCGCCTCCGGGCGTCCAGTCTGCTTCCTCTTCGGGCGACCAGATGTAGACGGGTACGACGGGTGCATCGAGGGCAGCGGCCGCATGCAGGGCAGGGTTGTCGCGCAGGCGCAGGTCCTGGCGGAACCAGACGATCGTTGCGCCGTCGCTCATCGGCGCGTGGTTCGGGGCCGCTTGGATTTTCTGCGTCGTGCGGGGACGCGCAACTTGAGTTTCGGGGGCTCGTTGAGATTCTGCAGAAACACACGCCGCTCTTCCGGCTCGAGCCTGGCCCAGTCGACTTTTTCCACGTGACTGCGGCGCAACTGTGAATCACTGATTCGTGCTGCAGCGACACTCCGCGCTGCCCACCGTCGCGGTAGCCGGCGCGTGTTTCCTTTTCGTAGCAGATCGACAACTGCCGCAGCAACCCCGCGGTCGCGAGTGAGGTCGCTGTGTGCCACGCGGGCATAGTGTGTGAGCGCTCCTGGCAATTCGGCGCTGACCGCCGGCACGGTTCCGTCGCCGTGGCGAGTGATGGTGTACACGAATTCTTCGTTGCGGCAGGCGACAGCCGTAACGGTCTCTTCTCCCACGCCTACTATCACCGCGAATCGCTTGTCGGCCGGCGCGAGTACGCTGCGAAAGGGTCTTGCAGTTGCCAACAGCTCGAGCCTCGGCCGCGGGTCCGTCGTCGGCCAGGTACCTGAGTCGAACAAGTCCGGGCCGCCATTGCGATCCGCTACGGGCAGCATGTGGTAGAGGCTGGGAAACGTGTTGAATACCTCCGCCGCCATCTTTTCGGCGGAACTCGTCTTTACGAGGCGGGCAATCTTGCGAACCACGGCGTAGGTACCGCGCAGCGCCTGAACCGGCGCGAACGATCCGAAATTCGGCGTTCCCATCAGGATGAGGCGCGTGACTTTATCCATGCCGGGCAGCGCCAGCGCTGCCCGACTGACCAGGCCACCCATGCTGTGGGCGACGACCATGACGGAACTCGCCGCTTCCGCCCGCACGCGCGCAGCGAACGCGTGTCCGAGCTCATCGATTCCCAGTCTCCAGTCGTAATCGTGGATCACCGCAGCGAAACCGGCGGCGCGCAGATGCAGCTTGATCCGCAGATATGAGTACAGCACGGCCCCTAAAGACACGATGGGTGTCGGTCCGGGAAGCCGCAGAGCCGAGAGTCGTCCGACCTCGATGTCGATCGGATCGAGCCACAGGACATCGTTGGGCAGAGGCGCCTGGCGCGCCATGCCGAGCTGCGAGCCCATGATGCCGGGCACTACGAACACGCGTGACGCTTCGGCTACCGGCGTGCGCGCCGCTTTTTGCGCAAGCCGAGCCAGTTCCCGGTATTCCTTGACGCCGAAATAGGCGATCAGCTCGCGCTGATGAGCGCCGGTCGCGAGCAGATGCTCGATTTCCGTGTCGCTCCATGCGAAACGGTCGTAGGGCGTGACGTGCTCCAGTGGCCCGTCAGTTCGTCCGACTCCCACCGGTCTCACTGCGCGTTCAACGGGCGCACCGGCGCCGCGATCTGCAGGGAGGTTCCGTCCGAAAGCCTGAGCACCAAGGGGACTGAGGCACCAGGCGATAGCGGGCGAGAGAGGCCGTGCAACATGACATGCAGCCCCTCCGGTTCAAGCTTCACCGTTTTTCCTGGCGGAATAACAAGCTGCTCATGCGCACGCATGCGCGACACGCCGCCCTCGACTTTCGTTTCATGAATCATGGCCATGGTCGCAGCCGAAGACTCAACGCTGATGATCGTGACAGGTTTCTTGCTTGTGTTGTGCAACGTCAGGTAAGCCGCTGCGACGTCCGAGCCGGGCGTTACACGTGCCCACGCCTCCGTGACAACGAGGGCCGCACCAGCGGGAGTTTGCCCTACGGCGCAGCAAACGACGAACGCGAGAGTAAAAGCACGCAGAAACGCAGGCAGAACTGAAAAAGCTGTCTTCAAACGGCCATCCTCGCAGTACCGTCAATCCGCACCGAGTCGTCGATTATGCCAGCGCTCACTTGGCGTGTTCCGAGATCGACTTGCAGATGGCCTCGATCGCGGGAAGCCGCGCGCTCGATCTTCGCCAGACCGCGCCAATGTGCCGTACAGGCGCGGGTCGCGCGAACGGGCGGATGGCCACCCCTCGCGCGTGGCCATAGGCCCCTCGCGTTGCCAGCTCCGGCAGGAGCGTGACGCCTGCGCCTGTGGCCACCATCTGGCGGAGCGTCTCGAGACTCGTGGCTCGAAAATCCTGTTTCTCATTCGGTCCGATGCGACTGCAGACTTCGAGCGCCTGATCGCGCAGGCAATGCCCGTCTTCCAGGAGCAGAAGTGTTTCTCCCTGCAGATCATCGACCCGAATGGTGTCTCGTTTGGCGAGGCGATGGCTGTCCGGAACGGCGACCGTGAACAGCTCTGCGAACAGTTCACGCGATTCCAGTCCATCCATCTCCACCGGCAGGGCGAGGATGCCCAGATCGATCTCACCCACTTGCAGTTTCTCGATCATAGGCGCCGTCTGGTACTCGTATAGACGCAGCTCAAGCCGGGGCAGCGCCTTGCGAATCGGCTGCGACACACGCGGCAACAGATAAGGGCCGATGGTGGGAAGGAACGCGATTCTCAGCGTCCCCGCGAGAGGATCCCGATGCGAGCGCGCTAACGTCACTACCTCATCGCTCGCCTCCAGGATGCGGCGAGCGCGCGCCACGATCTGCTCACCTGCGTCAGTCATGGTGACGTGTCCTGGCTGCCGCTCGATGAGCTGAACACCGAGGTACTGCTCCAGCTTTTTGAGCTGCGCTGAGAGCGTCGGTTGACTCACGAAGCATCGTTCGGCCGCGCGTCCGAAGTGACGGACGTCAGCGACGGCTACCAGGTACCGCAGGTCCTTCAATTTCAGATCCGCCATCGTCTGCCCTCCTTATGCACCCTGTGAGCTTTGCGATATATGGCGTCTATCGAGATTATAAAGTCAATTGATTGGCCCAATCCAGCGCGCCCCGGCAGGATGCACATCAAGGCGTACCGGCCTTCGCGATTCAACCCTTCCGCAAAGGAGCGCTCTCATGTCCGGCATCGGTCAAAAGTTTCCCCGTTTCGATCTCAAAGGAGTCGTCTCCAGCGATCTTGCGCGGGCCTTCCAGTCCTTCAATCAGGACAGCTTCCAGGGCAAGTGGCAGGTCGTGTTCTTCTGGCCAAAGGATTTCACCTTCGTCTGTCCGACGGAAATCGCCGCCTTCGGCAAGCTCGACCGCGAGTTCAAGGCCCGCGACGCGCAAGTGCTCGGCGTCAGTATCGACAGCGAGTTCGTGCATCTGGCGTGGCGCCAGGCGAAGGAAGAGCTGAAGAACCTGCCTTTCCCGATGTTGGCCGACGTCAAGCGCGAGCTTGCCACCAGTCTCGGCATTCTCGATCCGCAGGAAGGTGTGGCGCAGCGCGCGACCTTCATTGTCGATCCCGAAGGCGTCATTCGCTTCGTCTACGTCACCGACCTGAATGTTGGTCGCAGCCCGGAAGAAGTCCTACGCGTTCTGGATGCACTGCAAACGGATGAGCTGTGCCCCTGCAACTGGAAAAAGGGCGAGGACACGCTGCAGGCCGCCTGAGGAACACACATGAAGACCCTCGACATCCTTCGTGACTCCCTCCCCGACTACGCGCGGGATCTGAGTCTCAATCTCGGTTCGGTCCTGGCGCCCACGGGGGCGCCAGGACTCAATGAGAAACAGATCTGGGCAGTGGCGCTGGCTGCCGCGATCGCATCACGCAACGTTGCGTTTACGCGCGATATCGAAGCGCTAGCGGCGCCGGCACTCGATGACGCGCATCTGAGCGCCGCTCGCGCTGCGGCCGCAGTCATGGGCATGAACAACGTGTACTACCGATTCCTGCACCTGGTGGGAGATCCGGAGTACGCGCAGATGCCGGCACGCTTGCGCATGAACGTCATCGGCAAGCCTGGAATCGACAAACTCGATTTCGAGCTTCTCTCGCTGGCGGTGTCTGCCATCAACGGCTGCGGCATGTGCATCGAGTCGCACGAAAAGCAACTCCGGCAACACGGCGTGAGTCGCGAGGCTGTGCAAAGCGCAGTGAGGATCGCCGCGACCGTGCATGCCGTGGCGCGGGTGCTGGAGGATTCAGCGTCCTCGAATCAGGCGGAGGCGGTCAAAGCCGCCTGATCCGGCGGCATGAGCTTGTACATCACCGGCGTCACGAGGCGTGCCAGAAGCGTGGAAGTGATCAGACCGCCGATGATCACCCACGCCATCGGCGAGTACAGACCGACATTCGCAATGGCCAGCGGCAACAGGCCGCCGATGGCCGTGGCCGAAGTGAGAAGAATCGGCAGGAAGCGAATCTCGCCGGCGCGCTCGATAGCCTCCTCGAGCGGCGTGCCCTCGCTACGCAACTGATTCGTGAAATCGACGAACAGGATCGAGTTCTTGATTTCGATGCCTATCAGCGCGATGAAGCCGATGCTCGCGGTGAAGGAGATGGAGTTGCCCGTCAGCAGTAACAGCAGCAAGCCTCCCAGGACGCCGAGCGGCACGACTGTGAGCACGATCAAAGTCGATTTGAAGTTGCCGAACTCCAGCACGAGAACCGCGAAGATTCCGAACACGGCCACGATGATGGCGGTGCCGATGCCGCCGAATGCTTCCTGGCTCGTTTGCGCCTCGCCGCCGAGGGCATAGCGGTAGCCCCGAGGCCAATTCATTGCATCGAGCCGCTTGACCACGTCTCCGGTCACCTTCGCCGTGTTGTATCCGCGCCGGACATCCGATTCGACGCTCACCGAGCGCTCACGGTTGTAACGCGCGATCTGCGTTGGCGCCTTCTCAAATTCGAGAGTCGCTAGCTGCGAGACGGGAAGTGTCGCCCCGGATAGCGAGGGCACGCGCACTTGGCTGAGCGTGTCGAGGTCAGGGCGTGAACCGACCGGCGTACGCACGACGATGTCGTATTGTTCGCCGGTGGTGTCCTTGTACGTGCCGACGGGGAGGCCGGATACGGACAAGCGCACGGCGCGATCGAATTCGATGGCGGGCACACCCAGCAGACTGGCCTTTTGCGTATCGATCGCCAGTTTGAGATTGGTGCGGGCGACCCGCAACGGATTCTCGACATCGCGTGTGCCGGGGGTCTGCTGGATCAGTCGCTCGACGCGGGAGGCAAGCTTCTCGATCACATCCAGGTCCGGGCCGACGACGCGGACCGCAATCGGGGCGGTGATTCTCGGTCCGTTGACGAACTCCTTCACGTAGATCCGCGCGCCCGGATATTCGGACAGTTGCGCCCGCAGCTCATCCAGTTGTGCGGGCGTCCTGCGCGTGTCGTACTCCCGCAATTGCACGAACAGCTCTGCATAGTTTGCAGCGTTGCCGTGCGCAACGATGTTGTAGTAAACCTGCGGGTTGCCGTGGCCCATGTTGGCGAACCAGCTCTTTACGGCGGGCACGTGGGCCAGATGACCCTCCACGAACCGCAGTGCGCGGTCTGTTGCCGCAAAGCTGGTGCCGTTGGGCGTCTCGACTGTAATCAGGAACTGTGGTGTGTCGGCTTTGGGAAACAAGCTGCTGCCAATGACCGGCACGAGTGCGGCGGACACGAGAAGCGAGCCGGCGATGCTGCCGAACACCGTCGCCTTCGGTCGAGCCAGGCAGTAATGCAGGGCCGGCCGGTAATATCGGTGGATCGCGCCCATCACTCGCTGCAGCAGCGGACTACCGTGCGCATCCTCGTTGCGGCCAAGCAGGCGGCTCGCGAGAAACGGAATGATGAACATCGCGATGACGAGCGAGCCGACGATCGTCGCCACAACGGTCACGGGCAACACCCGAATGAACTTGCCGGGGTTACCCGGAAGCGCCATGAGCGGCACGAAGGCAAAGATCAATGTCGCGGTACATCCCATGATGGCGACGAAGATCTGTCGCGTTCCAGCCAGCGCAGCCTGAACGCGCGAAGCACCCTCGCGCAGATGCCGAGCAATGTTCTCAGTAACGACGATCGAATCGTCGACCAGCAGCCCCAGGGCTACGACGAAGGCTGCGATCGATATCTGGTTCAGGGAATAATTGAAGAAATACAGCGCTGTCAGTCCAAACGCGAACGACAGCGGAATGGAGACCATGACGATGCTGGCGGCGCGCCATCCGAGCGGCAGCAACGTGAGCATCACCAGGCCGATGGCGATCAGCAGGTCCCTGTAGAGGTGGTCGAGCCGATTGGCGACGTTGCGCGACTGCTCGAAGCCGATTTCCAGCTTGATCCGCTTCGGCAAACCCTTCTCGTAGCGATGCAGGGCCGTCTCGATGCGGGCAGTGACGTCCAGAATGTTGTAACCCTCCTTCTGGTTCGCGGTCACGAATACTGCGCGCTTACCGTTATAACGGCCGGTGTACGTCCACGATTGCGTGCTCCAGCTCACCTCCGCGACATCGCGAACACGCACTGTGCGGCCGCCAGCCGCGGCGACAACGGTGTCGCGCACCTGGTCCAGGGAGCTGTAGCTGCCCGAGGTCCGCAATGTGAAACTACGTGATCCGACATCGACGAACCCTCCCGGCACGTTGGCATTCTCGCTTTGCAGTGCCTGGGCTATCTGAGCCGGCCTGAGACCGAGCTCAGCCATGCGGGTGAGATCGACCTGGACGCTCAGCTCGCGTGCCGGAAAGGCCCAGCTTTCAGCCGTGCGGACGCCGTCGACGGCTTTGAGTGTGTCCTTGAGGTCGCGAGCGAAGTCCTCCAGCTCCCGATACGGCGCATCCTCTGAAACCAGCGCCAACTGCACGATGTTGACGAGGCCGGGACTGAGTTTGCGGACTTCAACCGTCGTCAGCTCTGCGGGGAGCGTCGGGCGGATAGCGTTGACCTCGCGGGTGACCTCGTCGTATTTCTTGTCGGGATCGGCGTTTGAATTGAATTCGATCGCGGTGACGGACACGCCGTCGACGACGGTCGTCTCGATCCGATACACCTCGTCCAGCTCGGCGAACCGGTCTTCGATGGGTTTGGCCACCAGGCGCTCCAGGTCCTTGGGGTCCGCGCCTGGATAGACGGCCGTGACGAGGAAGCCTGGAAACTTCAGATAAGGATCTTCCTCGCGCGGCACGTTCGCGAACGCGAACCAGCCGAGCGCAACCAGGCACATGAAAGCCACCAGCGTGAACTGATAGCGCTTGATCGGGAATTCGAGCATCGACATGGTGACTCTCAACCCGCGCCGACTGATAGGGCGCCGACGACTTTGGTTGCGTCCTGCACGACCGCGATCCGGTCGTTGTCTTCCAGGTAAAGCGCACCGTCCGTGACAACTGTCTCGCCCGGATGCAATCCGTCCGACAATGCCACCCCTGCAGTCTCGATGAACGCGACCCGAACTTCTCTGCGTTTCACGTGATCGCCGTCGACCACGAAGACACTCGCTCGATTGCCGTCGCCCTCGACAATTGCGCTCACCGGAACATACGTCAGAGCGCTGGCGCGCGAGGACGCCGGATACACGAGCACTTTCGCCACAAGGCCGCTCGCCAGTGCGACGGGCAGCGTGCCGAAGCGTACTTCCACCGGAAACAAGCCGCTCTTCTCATCGGCCGCATTGGCGATTTCGGAAACGGAGCCTGCGATGGCGTGATCCGGGTAAGCGTCCATGCGGATCTGCGCCGGATCGCCGAGTTTCAACTGCACTACTTCCCGGTCAGACAGCGCGGTCCGCACGACATAGCCGCGATTCTGTCCGCTGACGACCAGAACAGGCTGCCCCGGAGGGACCTGCTCACGCACCTGAGAGAGCTTGCGTAACACTACGCCGTCGTAAGGCGCGGTAATGACCGAATAGCCCCGGTTGAACTGTGCGCCCGAGAGTTGCGCCTTCTGGAGGGAGGCTTGGGTGCGCAGATCCTGTAGTTGCTCGAGGCTGATCACTTCATCGGCGTACAGGCGTTCGCCACGCGCGAGGTCACGTTGCGCCTTCTCCTCGAGAGCCCGTGCTTGCTCCACCTGTGCGTTGATCTCGGTCAACTCGATTTCAGCCAGGCGTTGTCCGTGGTGGACCGTCTGGCCTTCCTCGACATAGATCGCTTTGACGACGCCGCCTACCTTGAAGGAAAGGCGTATCTCGTCTTTGGAAGCGACGATTCCGTGAGTGGAGATGACGGGTGTTGCAGGTCCCGATGTGGCGTTCTCCACGCGGACCGGTGTCGGCGGCTGCCCGGCTTCTTCCGCGTGAGAAGTGCATGCAGCCGTGACTGCCGTCAGCACGACAGCAAATAACAGCCGTCGCGCAGGTTGCGAGAACGAATGAGGTGTCGCCGGTGCTTGCATATTCTTCTCTCCGTTCGAAATCTTCCCGTCAGTTCGCGCCGGCGACTCCAGCTTCCAGCGGCACTACGCCTGCGGCGGTTGCATAATCAAGCTCCGCCTGGCGCGCCAGCAGCTCGAAGCGCGTCACGTTCAGATTCAGCTCGGCGCCGGTGAGGCTGCTGCGCGAATCGATGAATTCCACTTGGTTGATCACGCCCTCATCACGCTTGCGGCTCGCGATTCGAAACGCTGCGTGTGCCGCCTCGGCGCGCGCCTGTGCAGTGGCAATCGAATCGGCGCTCGTCTGAAGCCTGTCCAATGCCTGCTGCACTTCGAGCTGGATCTGTTGCGTCACCTCGTCGCGACGCGTAGCTGCCCGGCGTGCTTCTGCCCGGGCACCGCTCGCCTGGGCGCGTGTCGCGCCGCCGTCGAAGAATTGCCAGTGCAGCAACAACGAAACGGTTCCGAAATTGCTGCCGCGCCCGAAGTCGTATTGCTCATCCTGAATACCGGCGTCGACGCCGAGCGAGAGTGTTGGCTTGAGCCCCGAGCGTGCCACCTGCACTTGGGACTCCGCGGCGGTGACGGCACGATCGAGTTGCGAAATCTCAGGGCGATCGCGCAGCGCAGCCGTGCGCAGCTCGGCCAGATCGTGTCCCCTGCGGCCGATCTCGTGCTCGACCTCGGCGGGCTCCAGGGGCTCCTCGAGAGAGCGATTCAGCAGGAAATTGACGTAGCTGCGGGCTTGCGATTGACCGTTTTGCGCCTCGCGAAGCTGCTGTTCGACGGCGAGCTGCTCGGCCCGCGCACGCAATATCTGGTCGCGTGTCGTCTTGCCATTGTTGAACAGCGATTCGTTGACACGGACGTTTTCGTTCAAGAGCGCGACACTCGCGCGAACAATGTCGATCGTCCGGGTCGCTTTCAACCAATCCAGATAGGCAACCGTGACGTCGCGTTTCAACCGCCGCGCAACGGCAACGTGGTTGAACTGTGACGACTCGAGCTGCGCCCGCTCCGCCCGGACCGCGGCGGGAATCGCGGGCGAATACAAAGGCTGGCGAACGCTGAACCGCGTGTCCTGCTCACGCTCGCGTTGGAAGAGAATCGTTTGATTCTGGATCGAGCCGAACTCCGGCGGACGTCCCTGTGCGGCTAAAAGCTGGTTCAGCGTCGCGTAGATCGGGTTGACGAGCGTGCCCAGCGGGAGGTCAATTTCACGCCCGCCGTCAGTTCGCGTGTAGCGCGCGTCGAATGCAACAGTCGGGAAGAATCGCGCCTTGGCTGCGTCCAGTGCCGCCACATTGCGGTCGACCTCGAGGGAGTCTTCCCGCAGCGCGAGATTCGAGCGCAACGCTTCGCGCACATAGCGATCGATCACTTCTGCGACAGGGGGCGGCGGTGCGTCGCTGGGACTGCCCGCGATCAGTGGCCCCGCGGGTGGCGCCGCGGTCGGCATCGTCGGCGCGGAAAGTGCCGCCGGTGCGGCCGACGGGCCTGTCGGCTCTGCCGGTACCGCAACCGCAAAGGCCGATGCCAAGCTGACGGCAACGGCCGCGATGATACCTGTCGTACGCTTGCTCATGTGTTGATTCATTAGACGTCTGTCAAAAGCAAGGCAAAAAAAAGGGCCTCGGGCCTAGGTGGCGATGGACCGCGTGGCCATCACGAGCGTCTGATCCAGTAACTGCTTCGTCTGCACACCGGCGTGCGCCAGGACGTTGGCCTTGGTCGCGGAGAGTTGAATCACTCCGTGCGTGAATCCCCACAGAACGATCGCAACGGTCTTGAGGTCACCGACATCCGTGCGCACCGAGCCATCGGCGACCCCGGTAGTGAGAGCGGTCACCATGAGCGCCCGAACCGCATCGCCGCCAAGACGGCACGCCTCCTGGTTGCTCTCGACCTCGTGGTTGTCCTGACTGACCATCTCGCATCGCGCCATGACTTCGAAATACACCGGAAATTCCTGCGAGAACGCGATGTAGGCGCGGCCCATTCCCAACACCTGGTCCAAGCCACGCTTGTTGCGCGCGATCGCTTCTTCGAAGCGCTGCCGTAGCACCAGAATGGCGCGCTCACCCAGCCCGAACAGAAGGTCGTTCTTGTCCTTGAAATAGACATACACCAGCGCACGGGAGAGGCGGGCCTTGCGCGCAACCTGATCCATGGTCAGATCTTCCCAATTTCCCTGTGCAGCAACGGCCTCCGCGGCGTCGAGAATGTCGGCTCGACGGCGCTCCTTCTCTTCCTGGCGGCGTTCAGCGATGTAATTCATTGGACGCGAACTCTAAATCGACTTTGACACAGTGTCAATAACTATACGAATGTGCAGTCCGTGCTCCGTGCCGCGTTACACTACACACCGAATGACCCGCGCAATCGCCCTTTTCTTACTCTTCTTCGCGGTGACAACCCCGGCCACTGCCGCGGCCGTCGCCGTGAATTCCGTTACTGACGACACTGGCGCGCACATCTCGTTACCCGCGCCGGTACAGCGCATCGTGAGCCTCTCTCCCGGGGCCACCGAGATGCTTTTCGCCGCGGGCGCTGGAGACAAGGTCATTGCGACGGTCGAGTATTCCGACGAGCCGCCAGCCGCGAAGCGAATTCCGCGAATCGGCGATGTGGCCGCGATCGATGTCGAGCGCCTCGTCGCTCTGCGCCCCGATGTCGCAATTATTTGGCCCGGCGGCGGAAACGCGGCGCAGATTGAGAAGATCACGCGGCTGGGGCTACCGCTGTATCGACAGCAAGTCGATACATTGGCGGATCTCCCCGCGTCGCTACGTCGCCTGGGCGTACTCGCAGGAACTTCCACCTCCGCGGATCATACGGCGCACGATCTGGAGCGGCGGCTCGCCAGTCTGCAACACGAATACGGCGGCAATCGCCGGCTCACGGTTCTGCTTCAGGTATGGAATCGCCCCATCTATACCGTTGGTGGGGCGCAGCTCATGAGTGACGCGCTGCGTTTGTGTGGGGCGCAAAACGCGTTCGGCGACCTCAGAGACCCGGGTCCCGCTGTGGATATCGAGTCGGTGATTGCCCGCGATCCCGATGTCATCGTGGCTGCCGCTCCGCCCGGTGCCGCCGCCGCGTGGCTTGCAGACTGGAAGCGATTTCCAAGTCTGCGTGCCGTGAAGTCAGGACACCTCGTGCCCTTCGAGGACGATCGCTTCAGCCGGTTGGGTCCCAGCGTGGTCGCCGCGACCGAGGGGTTGTGCAAGGTGTTGGCCGCAGTGCGCTGAACCTGCCGTCTGTAAAGTCAGTCGCGGAAGTTGTTGAACTGCAGCGGCACGTCGATCTTGGCGGCACGCAGGAACTGCATGGCTGACTGCAGATCGTCGCGCTGCTTGCCGACGATCCTCACCTTGTCGCCCATCAGGCTCGCCTGCACCTTCAGTTTCGAATCCTTCAACAGGCGTGTGATCTTCTTGCCCGTCTCCTGATCGATACCCTCCTTGAGCAGCACCTCCTGGCGCGCGCTGGCGAGGTTGGTCTCAGGCTCCTTCGCATCGAGGCAGGCGACGTCGATGCCGCGCTTCGACAGCCGCAGCTTCAGTATCTCCAGCATCTGTTTGAGTTGGAAATCGACCTGCGCGCGCAGCGTGACGGTCAGCTCCTCGAGCTCGAAGCTCGCGCCCGTATCTTTGAAATCGAAACGCTGTGCCAACTCGCGGGATGCCTGGTCGACCGCATTCGCGACCTCGTGGGCGTTGAGCTCCGAGACGACATCGAACGATGGCACGGCACAGCTCCTTACGGTCGATCCTGCACGGAGGCTTCTGCTGCTGAAGCCTCGAGCTGCTTGCGCTTCCTGCGCGTCAGCTCGATGAACCGCGGCATGGGACCCACGTCCTCGTAGACGGGATCGCCCTGCTCATCCGTCGAGATGACTTTCTTTCCCGGCACGTACGGCATCGCCGTCCCCAGCTCTGCCAACGCGATTCCAAGCAGATCGGTGATGAGCTGCTCCGCGCTGCGGCCGGGGAACATTTCCGCGAGCGCACCCAGACGCGCAGCATCGTTGATGGGCAGTCGAACCTGGTATTGCGTCGCCGTCCGCGGCTCGGCTGCCGTCTCACGCCACCTATCGAGCAGCTCTTTGAAGCTCACTTGGGAGAACTCCGCCAACATCGTAGATTGAGCTCTATTGTAACCGAAGCGGCGGCGGGGCCCGTCCGGGCGGGTGTACTGCCGCCAACCTCAGGCTCAACTGGCCGGGTCAAGTGACTGGGGTTGGCTGGCTTTGGTTCAACCGGCGGGGGTCTGCGGCGCATCCTTGACGGCCGAGCCGGCGCCCGGCGATACTGGCCTTCAAATGTCGCAGCAGCACTTCAATTCCGTCGCCCTCCTTCCGGGCCTGTGGTGGTGGCGTACTCCCTGACGGAGTGGGCCCGGTCGTGCGCTGATTTTCCGACGCTAAAAGATTTCACGGCACCGAACCCATCTCCGGCACCCCCGGTGATGGGTTTTTTGTTGTCTGCAGGTTTTGCATAATTTAACGGGAGAGGGCGTTGAAACCGCCATTCGACATTTCGGGCGACCTGGATACGCCCGTCTCGGCCTTCATGAAGCTCGCAGCTTTCGAGCCACGCTTCCTGCTGGAAAGCGTCGAAGGCGGCGAACGGCTCGCGCGCTACTCCTTCATCGGCTTCGGGCAGGGGCTGGAAGTTCGGCTCGATCGTGACGGACTCACGATCGGAACCGAACGGCGCCCGGTTCCAACGTCCAGCGTCGAGCTGTTGAGCGCGTTGCGTGAAGGACTCAGCCGTGCCCCACGGCCGCAACCCGATATCGCCGGCGTGCCGCTGGCGGGAGGGTTGGTCGGCTATTCCTCGTACGACGTCGTCCGTTTCTTCGAACGGTTGCCGGCGCGGACGTCCAGCGGAGTGCCTGCGCTGCACTACGTGGCGCCCCGCTCGCTGTTGGTGTTCGATCACCTGACTCGCGGCATCGCGCTGGTCCACGCAGGCAGTGAAGAAGAGCGCCGCGGCCTTCGCAAGGAAATAATTCGAGCGTTGCGGGGCGCGCTCCCGAACGGAGTGCGCACCGGCCGCTACTCGCCGCCGACCCCGGCCTTCAGCCGCAATGATTTTCTCGGCGGCGTGAAGCGCACACAGGAATACATCTCCGCGGGCGACGTCTATCAACTTGTGCTTTCGACCCGATTTGCGGGCCGCCATGAGCTGGATCCGTTCCAGGCGTACCGCGCGCTGCGTCTGATCAATCCGTCTCCCTACATGTATTACTGCGCGCTCGGCGATGTCACAGTCGTCGGCTCATCTCCCGAGGCGCTTGTGAAGCTCAAGGGCGGCGTAGCGCAGCTACGACCGATTGCAGGAACACGTCCGCGTTCCGATGACGTGGCAGTAGATATTGCTCGCGAAGCCGAGCTGCGCGCCGATCCGAAGGAAAACGCCGAGCATGTCATGTTGGTCGATCTGGCGCGTAACGATCTAGGTCGTGTCGCGCGTGCCGGCACCGTACACGTCGATCCGTACCGCTCGATCGAGCGATACAGCCATGTCATGCACATCGTCAGCGGCGTCAATGCGGAGCTCGCCCCGGGGCGGGACGCATTCGATCTGTTCGCCGCGGCCTTTCCGGCGGGCACCCTGGTCGGTGCACCGAAGGTTCGCGCGATGCAGATCATAGATGAGCTGGAGCCGGTCAATCGCGGTCTGTACGGCGGAACCGTCGGATACTTCGGCGCTCACGGGGACATGGATCACGCCATCACGATACGCACCCTCGTGTTTCACGGCGACGAATACAGCTACCAGGCGGGTGCCGGCATCGTGGCGGACAGCGTTCCGGAAACGGAGCAAGAGGAAGTGCACGCCAAGAGCGGTGCAATGGTGCGCGCGTTGGAAATTGCGGAGGAGGGTCTGTGAGTTCGCGCTTGTTGCTGATCGATAACTACGATTCCTTCACCTACAACCTGGTGCAGGCTTTTCTGATTCTCGGTGCGGATGTGCGCGTCTATCGTAACGACGCCATCACCGTGAGCGAGGC
>FTEM01001423.1_pt1 | contig 30409 bp, 28 predicted proteins | sample 1640201 | NCBI WGS metagenome assembly FTEM01 (sample SAMEA3914816, study PRJEB12502) | metagenome | biome: forest; material: soil | place: USA | collected 2011-09-16 | depth 0.3 m | reverse complement strand
TATCCGCCTCGGTGTCTGACCGCGCAGCCGCCGGGCCGGCCAACTCACCCTCCGATGGCTCTCGACTCGTTTCCTCGTCGGGCTCTCTACCCGCCCCCTCGTCGCCGGTCACCTCCCAATCCGGCCGACGCTCGCGGCAAACGTCTATTGCGTGGGGGCAGCGCGTCCGGAACACGCATCCGCTCGGTGGCGCCAGCGGCGAAGGCGGCTCGCCCGAAACGGACCGAGCGAAACGGCCTGGCTGGATGTCCGGGTCGGCGACGGGAACTGCGGCGAGCAACTCGCGCGTGTACGGATGCAAGGGCCGTTCGTACAGGCTCGTCGATGGCGCGAGCTCCATCATCCGTCCCAGGTAAAGGACCAGTACGCGTTCGCAGAGTTGTTTCACAACAGCCAGGTTGTGACTCACGAACAGAATTGCCATGCCGGTGTCCCGCTTGAGGTCGGCGAGCAGGCTGACCACCTGCGCCTGGACGGATACGTCCAGAGCACTAACGGGCTCGTCGCAGATCAACACCCGTGGTTTGAGAACCATTGCGCGGGCGATGCCAACTCGCTGGCACTGCCCACCGCTGAGCTCGTGGGGATAGCGGCCCGTCATGCCTGCCTCGAGCCCGACTCGCTTCAGAATGTCGAGAACCTCTGCTTGCCGCCTCACGCGGCCGAGTTTCCGGCGATGGATTCGCAACGGCTCCGCGATGATCTGTCCGACTGTCATGCGCGGATCGAGACTCGCGAGCGGGTCTTGGAACACGATCTGCAGCTCACGCCGCATCGGCTTCAGCTCGCGCGCCGACAGCCTTTGAACCGAACGTCCCATCCACACGACGCGTCCCGCCGAGGGACGCACGAGCCGTAGAGCCGCGCGCGCGAGCGTGGATTTGCCGCACCCTGACTCCCCGACGATTCCGACAGCCTCGCCCGCCCGCAGCTCGAAACTGACGTCATCGACTGCGCGCAGCTTCGCGAGACCGAGCAAGCCCTGCCGCACGTTGAAAGTCACACTGAGCCCCGACACGGCCAGAGGCGCCACGCTGGACAGCGCGTCGCCCTCCACCGCAACCGACTTCATGGCCTGCGGTGCCGGAGCATCAATACGCGGCATCGCATTCAAAAGCTGCCGGGTGTAGCGATGCCGCGGGGTCTTGAATATCGCGCCAACTGAATCCGACTCCACGATTCTGCCCGCCTGCATGACGGCAACCCGGTCCGCGAGTCCTGCGATAACTCCGAAGTCATGCGTGATGAGCACCATCGCCATCGAGCGCTCGCGCTTCAAATCCGCGAGCACCGCGAGGATCTGCGCCTGAACCGTCACGTCCAGCGCGGTGGTCGGTTCGTCGGCGATCAGTAGTGTTGGCTCGCACGCGAGAGCAATAGCCAGCATCACGCGCTGCCGCATGCCACCCGACAGCTCGTGCGGATACTGCTTCATCCGACGTTCGGGATCAGTCACGCGCGCGCGACGCAACAGCGCGAGGGCTCGCAGACGCGCTTCTTTCCACGTAACGCCCACGTGGAGGGCGAGTGGCTCTGCGATCTGGTCCCCAACGTTGATATGCGGAGTCAGGGACGTCATGGGGTCTTGAAAAACCATGCCAACGTGCAGACCCCGCACGCGATCCAATTCCGCGGCCGTTCGTCCGATGAGCGGCGTCGAGCCGAAGTAGGCTTGCCCGCGTGCGACTCCGTTTGGCGCCAGCAGCCCCAACGCGCCCAGAAAAGCCTGGCTCTTGCCGGCGCCCGACTCGCCCACCACGCCCAGGCATTCCCCGGCCTTGACGCTGAGGGAAATACCGCGGACCGCGGTGATCTCGCCGCGCGCAGTCGCGAAGTCGACGCTCAGCTCCTCCAGCCGCAGCACCGCACCGCCGATTCCACCTGTGCCGTTTGCGATGGCGCCAGTTCCTGCGCTGCCATCGCCTGCACCACGGTTGACCGCGTTGCCGGTTCCTGCGCCACCGCCTTGCGCTCCGCCGTTAGCACCCGTGTTCTGCGGATTCGGCACGTCAACCGTCACGGGGATCGAGCGCATCGCGCAAGCCGTCGCCGATGATGTTGAAGCACAGCAGCAGGATCACGAGCACGCTCGCAGGGACCAGCAGCATCCACGGCGCCGATTGCATCTCCTGGGCCCCGCCGTTGATCAGGCTGCCCAGGCTCGCCAGCGGCTCCTGCACGCCGAGACCGAGAAAGCTCAGGAAGCTCTCGAACAGAATCATCTGTGGAATGGTGAGCGTCGCGTACACGGCGACGGGTCCAATCAGGTTGGGGATGACGTGCCGCACCAGGATGCCGGTCGTGCCGACACCCGTGGCGCGCGCCGCTTCGATGAACTCGCGGCGCTTGAGCGCCAGCGTCTGGCCACGCACGATCCGCGCCGTCGTAAGCCAACCTACGGCACCAATGGCGATCAATAGACCCGCCAGGCTGCCGCGACCGAAGAACGTCGAGAAGATGATCACGATGAAGAGATATGGCAGCGAGTACAACACGTCGACGAATCGCATCATCAGTTCGTCCGTGCGACCGCCCACGTAGCCCGCCACGGAGCCCCACGCGACACCCAGAGCCAAGCTGACCGCTGTCGCGAGTAAGCCGATCACGAGCGATATGCGCACGCCGTACAGCGTGCGCACGAACAGGTCGCGCCCCAGCCGGTCCGTGCCTAGCCAGTGCAATGCGCGGAATTGCGGTGGAACTGCGAGGTGCTGCCAATCGAGCGCATCGTAGCCGTAGGGGCTCACAGAAGGCCCTACGGCGGCCAGGAGTGCGATGAAGAGAACTACACCGCACGCGATGAGCGCTTTGGTATCGCCGCCGAGACGCCTTCGTGCGTCGCTCCACAATCCCTGAGCCGCAAACCCCTCTTGATCAATCATGCCGCACGCGCGGATCGAGCCAGCCGTAGATGAGGTCCGCGGCCAGGTTGAGAAGAAGCGTCAGTGCGCCATAGACGATGATCATTCCCATGACGAGTGTGTAGTCGCGATTGATGGCTCCCTGCACGAGATAGCGCCCGGTTCCGGGCAGACCGAACACCGTCTCCACGACGAGCGACCCCGTCACGACAAAGGCTGTAGCCGGCCCAAGATAGCTCACCACCGGTAGGAGCGCCGGCCGCAACGCGTGGCGCAGCAGAATCCTTACTTCACCGAGTCCGCGCGCACGCGCGGTGCGAACGTAGTTGGCGCGCAGCACTTCGAGAAGGCTGCCGCGTGTGAGTCGCGCAACGTAGGCAATTACGGGCAGAGCTAGAGTCAGCACCGGAAGGATGAGATACCGGGGCGCACCCTCCTCCCAGCCCGCAACTGGCAGCCAATGCAGATACAGTCCGAACACAAGCGCGAGGACAGGGCCCGTGACGAAGCTGGGTAGTGCGATTCCGAGCACTCCGAACGCAGTGATTCCATAGTCCAGTGACGTATTGCGCCACAGCGCGCCGGCCACCCCAAGGGGAATACCGAGCAGGATGGACAGGAGCACGGCGCACGCGCCCAGAGTCGCGCTGACGGGCAGGCCCGCCGCGATCAGCTCCGACACCGAGAAATCGCGCAGCTTGAAGGAAGGCCCGAAATCCCCCCGCACGGCCCCGGCGACGTAGTTGAAATACTGCACGCCCAACGGCCGGTCCAGCCCGTAGGCGCGATCGAGGTTGGCGCGGATCTGAGGGGGTAGTGCCTGTTCCTGGTCGAATGGGCCGCCGGGCGCTAATCGGACGATGAAGAACGAAACGGTGACGATGACGAACAGTGCGGGGATCAGACCGGCGATGCGACGAACCGTGTACGCGATCATTGACAACGCTGATTTCCACCTCTTTCGGCATCTCGCCCGCGATGCGCGCGAGGCGACGAACAAAGGCTCCCGGCCACTGCGACTGCACCCACTGCACCGTCCGGGGCGCCCGGAAACGGGTGCGGCGCAGTCTAGAAACTAAAGATTAGTCAAGTCAACGCAAACAGGCGGGCGAAAACCGCACATAGACGTGAAACACCATTGCGTTACGCCCGGAACACTTTCTAAACTGTCACGAGTGACGCCCGATTTCATTCACGAGCATCAACGATCCATGGAATCGACCCGCCCGATTCGTGCGCTGGTGCGGGGCCTCGACGCCCTGACCATGCTCAACCTGCGCAATGGCGCCACCGTCTCCGAAATTGCCCAACAGATCCGGCTGCCGCGCACGACGACCTACCGCATTCTCGAGACGCTGACCCACGCGGGTTACGTCTATCGCGACCCTGCGGACGACCGCTACCGGCTCACCATCATGGTCCATCGGCTCGCCGATGGATTCGACGACGACGCCTGGGTCACCCAGGTGGCCCGTCCGTGTATCGATGAGCTGGGCAAGGAAGTCCTCTGGCCGGTGGCTGTCGTTTCGCTCTCAGGCACCCAGATGCTGGTTCGAGAGACGACGGACCATCGCAGCCCGCTCGCCATCGAGCGTCTCTCGGCCGGGGTGCGTCTGCCTCTGCTCATCACCGCCGCGGGCCGAGCTCACTTGGCCTACTGCCCTGCACCGCAACGGGAGTCGCTCCTCGAGATCCTGCGCCGCTCAAACGCGGAGGCCGACAAGCTGGCTCACAACCGCCCCGAGCTGGACAAGATTCTCGACGACACGCGCGCTCGAGGATTTGCGAGTGCCGTGCACCCAAGGCGCGTGTCCGATGAGATTACGATGGCGGTGCCCGTGTTGCTCGACGACCGGGTGCTCGCTTCGGTGGTCGTGCGCTTCGCGGAAACCGCCGTCCCCTTCAAGATTGCAGTAGAGCGCTTCGTACCGAAGCTGCGCGAGACCGCTCACCGGATCCGGCAGGGATTCATCGAGCAACAGCGCAATCCGCCGCACCGCCAGCCGCAGGCCGTCCCAGCGCGCTGAGGCCGCCCACGGGCGGCTCTGCTGTTGAGACGGTTCTCTCCCCCAGCCGTTATAATTGAGGGCTTGGCTCGTGCCCAGCCTTCGCTGGCGGCTATTGGAGATAGAGAATGAAGCGCATCCTGGTCGGCATCAAACGCGTGGTCGATTACAACGTACGCATACGCGTGAAGCCCGACGGAAGCGGCGTCGTCACGGATGGCGTCAAAATGAGCATCAATCCGTTCGATGAGATCGCGCTGGAAGAAGCCCTGCGCATCAAGGAGCGCGGTGGCGCCGAGGAAGTGATTGTCGCGACCATCGGACCCGCAGACACCCAGCCGCAGCTCCGCACCGCCCTTGCGATGGGCGCCGACCGGGCCGTCCTCGTTCAAGCCGAGGGTGTCGTCGAGCCCTTGGTCGCTGCACGTGCACTGCTCAAACTGGTCGAGCGCGAGCAGCCGCTCATGGTCATCCTCGGGAAGCAGGCGATCGATGACGACAACAGCCAGACGGGCCAGATGCTCGCAGCCCTGTGGGGCCGCCCGCAGGCAACCTTTGCCTCGAAGGTCGAGCTCACGGAAAGCACGGCGCGCGTCACTCGCGAAGTCGATGCTGGACTCGAAACGCTCGAAGTCGATCTCCCCGCGGTCGTGACGACCGATCTGCGGCTCAACGAGCCGCGCTACGTGAAGCTCCCGGAAATCATGAAGGCGAAGAAGAAGCCGCTCGAGACGATCACGTTGGCCACGCTGGGTGTCGAAGCACGCCAGCGTTTGAAACTGGTCCGCTTCGAGCCGCCGCCACAACGGCAAAAGGGTGTCCGCGTCAAAGACGCCGCCGAGCTGGTCGATGCGCTGAAGAAGAAGGGGCTGATCTGATGAGCGCAAACATTCTGATCGTCGCCGAGCACAATGGCACCCAACTCAATCCCAGCACTGCAAAGTCGGTCACGTGCGCGCGTGCGATTCCAGATGCCCTGATCACTATCGCCGTCTGCGCGACCGATGCTGGAGCAGTTGCGACACAAGCCGCGCAGCTTGCTGGCGTGAGTCGCGTCGTCAAAGTAGAGAACCCGGCAAACGCGCATCTGCTGGCCGCTGTGCTCGCGCCGCAGATCGCCGCTCTTGCGCAAACGTACTCACACGTCTTCGGACCCTCCACGACGTTCGGCAAAGACCTGATGCCGCGTGTTGCCGCGTTGCTCGACACCGCGCAGGTGAGCGACATCATGGCCGCAGAGAGCGCAACGCGATTCCGCAGGCCCATCTACGCAGGGAATGCGATCGTTACCGTGGAAATCGAAGCTGGCGCGAAAGTGGTGGGCACTGTCAGGACCGCATCGTTTGAAGCAGCACCCACCGGTGGCTCTGCGGCGATCGAATCCGCATCGCTCAACGTGGAGTTACCGACTCATACGCGCTTCGTTTCGGTGTCAGCCGCACGCAGCGACCGGCCCGACCTGCAAACGGCGTCGCGCGTCATCTCCGGCGGTCGTGCGTTGGCGAGCGCTGAAGGCTTTCAGATCCTCTACAAGCTGGCGGACAAGCTGGGCGCCGCGGTCGGCGCGTCGCGTGCCGCGGTCGACGCAGGCTACGCGCCGAACGAGCTGCAGGTAGGCCAGACGGGCAAGATCATCGCCCCGGAGCTGTACGTCGCCATTGGCATCTCAGGCGCCATTCAACACCTGACCGGCATCAAGGATGCCCGCACGATCGTGGCGATCAACAAGGACAGCGAGGCGCCGATCTTCGAGATCGCCGACATCGGCCTGGTGGGCGATCTGTTCCAGATCGTTCCGGAGCTGGAGCGGCTGCTCGCAGCGAAAGGCTGACAGCGCGAACGCTGCGCGGCGCCTTCAGCCCGCGCGGCCGACTGCAGAAGACTAAAGCTGACCGAGGATGTGATCCGCGGCCGAGACTTTGAACTGGCCCGCCGCTTCGACGTTGACCTGCTTTGCGACGCCATCCTGCACGACAACGGCAAAGCGCTGACCGCGCGTTCCCATTCCGTAGCCGCGTGCGTCCAATTCCAGGCCGAGCGCCTTCGAATACTCGCCGTTGCCATCCGCCAGCATCACGATCTTGTCGCCCACGTTCGAGGACTTGCCCCAGGCGTTCATGACGAATACATCGTTGACCGCCATGCAGGCGATCGTATCGACGCCCTTCGCGCGCAACTGATCGGCGAGCTGTACGAAGCCAGGCAGATGCTTCGCGTCGCAGGTCGGCGTAAAGGCTCCGGGCACGGAGAACAGCACGACTTTCTTGCCCTTGAAGAGCTCGTCGGTGGAGACGTCCTTGGGGCCGTCCTTGGTCATCGTCTTGAGCGTGCCCGAAGGCATGCGCTCGCCTGCTTTGATCGTCATGTTTGCGTCCTTCGAACCGCGGCTCAAGCCTGCTTCGCGTGCAGCGCCCACAGATTTGCGATTCGCTCGAGATTTGGGTCGCCCTTCACGCTGTGGAACGACTTGACTGCCTCGTCCTTGTGTCCGGACTTGAGCTGCGCGATTCCCAACAGCAGATTCGCTTCGGCCTCGTTCTTCAAGCCGCCCTTCTTCAGCCCCTTCGACAGCGCATCGGAAGCCTTGTCGTATTGCTGATAGCCGAGGTAGGCAAGCCCGACGCCCACGTTCTTGTCGCCGGTGGGCGCTGCATCCGCATCCGCCGCGACCTTGGGCAACGATGCCAGGTCCTGCTCCGCAGCCTTCTGCGCCGAGGCCAGCAGGCGCTTGTTCTTGTCCTGGGTGCGCGCATCCGGGAAGACGTTCTTCTGAAACCCCTTCTCCAGAATGTGCTGCGCTTCGCCAGGGGAACCCTGCTCGATCGCAAGTTGCGCCATTTCCGTGAAGTCATCGGGACGCTTCAGAACGTCGACCTCGTTGGCGAGGCGGAAAGTGTTGAGGAGCGTCTTGTCGTTCTGCGACGGCGCCTGGAACAACACGATCACGAGGTTGCCCCAGTATTCAGGCTTCGGATAGTAGGCCACCATCCGCTCGAGGGCGCGCGAGGTGCAGTCCGAATCCTCGAGCTTCACGCAGGAGCTCAGGATCAGATTCAGTGTCTGCTCCTTCGGCGTGCCGCCCTTCTTGATTTCGCCATCGACATACTCGGTGACGAACTTGATGGTGCCCTTGTAGTCGTTCTTCAGGTAATACGACTGGGCCACGATGGTGTTGATCTCTTCGTCGGCGAAGCCGCCCTTGACCGCGCGGGTGCCGTAATCGATCGCCTTGTCGTAGTTCTTGAGCTGATACGACATCTGCGCGAGCAACCGCACGCGCGGCGGCACGTCCGACTGATCGACGAAGCCGTCGCTCAGCGTCGCCTCGTACGCCTTCGCGGCGTCCGCGAAGTCATTGGTGTGTGCGTAAACGTAACCGTACATCTCGTTGATGAGGTGCTGGTCCCACGGCGACTTTCCAGAGATCCCATCCGCTTCTTTCAGCTTCGCGAGGGCCTCGGGATACTTCTTGGCGTTCATCGCATCGTGAGCCGCCTGCAGCGGCTTGGCGAGCGCCTTGGTTACCGTGTGCTTCGGCTCCTTGTCCTTGTCCTTGGAGTCCTTCGAATTGTCCTTGTTGGCCGTCGCGCGGCTCTCCTGCGCCTGCACCGAGCTGGTGGGCGCAAAGGCCGCGGTCCCGATCAAAGCGGCGCCAACCGCGAATGCCACGATTCCGCTGCGCGTGAGACTCTTGTTGTTCATCTTCTTGTTGATCATTCGTTGAACTCGGAAGTGTTGACGAAGCCGATCTTCTTCATGCGGTTGCGCTGCGCGGAGGCCAGCACGCGGGCCACAACGTCATATTTCACGCGACGATCGGGACGCAGATGAATCTCAGGCTGAGGTGACTTTTCGGCTTCCGTATGGAAGTAGCCCTCGAGCTGAGAAAGGCTCTGCACGGCGGTGCCGTTCCACACGACCGTCCCGTCGAAGTCGATCTCGAGGTCGATGACCTCGGGACGCTGATCCTGCGGCGGCGGCGGATGACGCGCGTCCGGCATATCCAGCTTCACCGCGTGCGTCATGATGGGAAGGGACACGATCAGCGTGACGAGCAACACGAGCATGACGTCGATCAGCGGCGTCGTGTTCATCTCACACATCGGCTCGCCTTCCGCGCCTCCTACACTCATTGACATATCGATTGACTCCTGAAGCTCAGTGCGCGGCGGGGGCTGCGCCCAGGCCGTGATCGGGCTCGGTAAGGAACCCGACCTTGACGACGCCGCCGCGTTGGATCGTGAAGATCACGCGTCCCACCGCCTCGTAGCGCGTGTTCGCGTCGGCGCGAATGTGAATCTCCGGCTGGGGCTTCTGCACGGCCGCCGCCTTGACGAGATCCAGCAATTCCTGCCGCTGCGGAATCTTCCGGTCGTTCCAGTAGATGTTGCCGTCCTTGTCGACGGCCACGGTGATGTTCTCCGGTTTCGTCTGCGTCGGGATATTGACGGCCTTCGGCAGTTCGACCTTGACGGTCTTGTTGATCACCGGGATGGTGATGAGAAAGATGATCAGCAGCACCAGCATGACGTCGACCAGCGGCGTCGTGTTGATGGCCGCCATGACCGCGGGACCCGACGAGCCCGAGGAAGGTCCGACACTCATCGACATGTTCGATTACTCCTTCAGGCGCGTTGCGCTTGAAATCCAAGGGGCGCGCCCGGCAAGCGGCGCACCCCTCGAGACGCGGCGCACGGTGCGCGCCATTCGCAACGCCTACTTGCGGATCGCAGCGGCAGGCGCCGCAGCCGGGCGTGCGCCGCCCATCTCGTTGCTGCCGATGCGCGCGCCGCTTACGAGGTAGGCATGCAGATCGCTGGCGAAGTTCCGTAACGAGTCCTGGGCGACCTTGTTCCGGCTGAGCAGCCAGTTGTAGCCCATGACCGCGGGCACCGCGACGAACAGGCCGAATGCGGTCATCAGCAGCGACTCGCCGACGGGGCCGGCCACCTTGTCGATGCTCGCCTGGCCGGACAGGCCGATGGCCTGCAGCGCGTTCAGGATGCCCCACACCGTGCCGAACAGGCCGACGAACGGGGACACGGAGCCGACTGTCGCGAGCAGGCCGAGGCCGGCTTGCAGCTTGCTTTGCACCTGGTCGACCGAGCGCTGCAGCGACATCGTGATCCACTCGTGCAGATCGATGCGGTCGGTGAGCCGGCCGTCATGATGCGAAGCGGCGCGCAGACCGTCTTCGGCGATGAAGCGGTAGTCGTCGCCCTTCTTCAGGCGCTCGACGCCGTCCTTGATGGAGGGGGCAGTCCAGAACTGCTTCTCCACCACCCGCGCGGACTGCTTCAATTTGCGCTGGTCCCACAGCTTCGTGAAGATCACGTACCAGGAGGACAGCGACATGATCAGCAGCAGGATGAGCACGGAGCGGGAAATGATATCGCCGGAATTCCACAGGGCGGCGACGCCATACGGATTTTCGACGGTTGCGGTGGCTTGATTTTCCATAGTTTCCTCGAATCACAAAAAAGCCGGAGCTGTGGGTCCGGCCGTCTGAATCGACTGTTAGTTTCTCAGCTCGAATTTAATATTGAACTGCGTGCAAGTGGTCGCCGGTTGGCCGTCTTCCGTCCCGGGCGTGTAATGCCCGGAACCGGCCTTGGCGAGCTTGAGCGCCCCATCATCCAGTCGCGCGTTGCCGGACGTCTTCGAGACGGTCGGATCCTCCGTGATCTTGCCATTTGGCCCGACGCACACGTGTACGGTTACCGTACCCTCTTCTCCCAACCGCTTCGCCGCGGGCGGGTAGTAATCCTCCGTGTTCGGAAATCCGCGCCCCGGGCGCGCCTGCACCCGATTGACGGGCTTGGGCGGCGGCGGCGGCGGCGGCGCACGTGAGACCGGCTGGTTCGTCACGTCCTGAATGGCGGTGGAGGTGGTCTCCTGCGGCAGGTCGATGCTCACCTCGGGCGGCGGCACTTCCACCGGCGGACGCTCCATCTGCGGCGGCGGCGGCGGCGGCGGCTCGTCGCGCTTCTGGACCTCCTCGACGATATCGGTCTGCAGGGGCGGAGCGATCGTCTCGATGGCCCTGCGAGCCAGGCCCGAGGCGAACGCCCACAGGATGAAAACGTGCAGCGCGACAATGGCTACGAAGACGAATGCACGTCGTGTGAGAATCGTTGAATCTTGTGCGTAGGCGCTCATTATATGAATGCGGTGTCGCTGTTACTTGTCCGAAAATCGAAACGCAAGCCTTGCAAAGTAGCTTTCTTTATCTCAGCCCGCAAGCAGCAGGGCCGCAAGAGCCGCTTCACCCGGCTGCCTCGCGGCGTGCCGCCCCGCCAACATCTGGCGAACGCGCACGCCGGTGCGCATGGGGCTGCAGCGCGCTTGTGTTTCAAATCCCCCTGACTGATTCGTCTATTGCAATGTGCAGCCGCGGAGTGCCGGTACGGAACGCTGCGTACCTCGGCGGGTGCGTCGCGAACTCTAACCGCAGCAGCGTGCACTGACAACTCCGCTCCAGCTCAAGAATTCGTTGGAGATGCCTGATTCGGTTCGGTCACCGCACCCGTCGAGGCGCTTCCGACGAGCCGCGCGTACTTCGCGAGTACCCCGGTGGTCGTATACGCCTTTGGCGGTTTCCATGCGGCGCGCCGCTTGCGCAGCTCCGCGGCCGACACCTCCACGCTGATCTGCCGTTTGACCGCATCGATCGTGATCCGGTCGCCGTTGCGCAGCAAGGCGATCGCTCCGCCGACAGCGGCCTCGGGCGAAATATGACCGACCACGAAACCGTGGCTGCCGCCGGAGAAGCGCCCGTCCGTGATCAAAGCGACCTTGTCGCCCAGGCCGCGGCCCATGATCGCGCCCGTCGGACTCAGCATTTCCCGCATTCCCGGCCCACCTTTCGGCCCTTCGTTCTTGATGACCACCACGTCCCCGGCCCGGACGGCGCCAGCAAGAATCGCCTGCGTCGCGCGCTCCTCGCCGTCGAAAACGCGTGCCCGGCCACTGAATTGGAGGCCTTCCTTGCCCGTGATTTTCGCAACCGCACCCTCGGGAGCTACGTTCCCGTACAGGACGACCAGGTGGCTGTCCTTCTTCAGAGGATCGGAGAGCGGTCGCACGATGTCCTGTTCAGCAAGATACATACCTGTATTTGCGAGATTTTCCGCGAGCGTTGCGCCCGTCACCGTGAGCGAGTCGCCGTGCAGAAGGCCACCGTCCAGCAACATTTTCATCAACGGCTGAATGCCGCCGATCGCCACGAGTTCTGACATAAGGTAGCGGCCGCTGGGTTTGAGGTCGGCGAGCACGGGAACACGCTTGCCGATGCGCGTGAAGTCATCGAGCGAGAGTCTGACTCGTGCTTCGTGCGCGATAGCAAGCAGGTGCAGCACGGCGTTGGTGGAGCCGCCCAGCGCGATCGTCACGGTGATGGCGTTCTCGAACGCCTTGCGGGTCAGGATGTCGCGTGGACGAACTCCGTCCATCACTAACTTCACCACCGCCTGGCCGGCCCGACGACAGTCATTCCGTTTCGCCTCGCTCACCGCTTCCTGTGCAGAGCTGCCTGGAAGCGACAAGCCAAGTGCTTCGATGGCCGACGCCATCGTGTTGGCCGTGTACATTCCGCCACAACTTCCGGGACCGGGAATCGACGTACGCTCCACGTCTTGCAACTCGGCGTCCGAGATCTTGCCTGCAGCGCGAGCGCCGACTGCTTCGAACACTGCGACGATGTCGCGCCGGTGACTGCCGGGGCGAATCGTTCCCCCGTAGACGAACACCGCGGGACGATTCATCCGCGCCATCGCCATCGCGCAGCCCGGCATGTTCTTGTCACAACCGCCGATGGCGACGAAGCCATCGAAACCCTCGGCTCCCACCACCGTTTCAATCGAATCTGCGATCACCTCGCGCGACACGAGCGAGTAGCGCATACCTGGCGAGCCCATCGAAATGCCATCGGATACCGTGATGGTATTGAAGAGCACGCTCTTGCCGCCGCCTGCATCGGCGCCCGCCGCGGCTTCGCGTGCGAGCTCCGCGATATGCATATTGCAGGGAGTTACGTTCGCCCAGGTCGACGCGATGCCGATCTGGGGTTTGGTAAAATCGGCATCCTGGAATCCCACGGCGCGCAGCATTGCGCGCGAGGGCGCCTGCTTCACGCCATCGACGACGAGGCGCGAGTAGGCGCGCGGATCGTTGCTCACTTTCTTGGTCATTACTTCTCGCTATACGGATGCAAGGCCCATTCGGACGCGGAAAACCGCGAGAGTAGCAGCGAGCGATCTGGCGCGCTGCGCCAAGTCAGCCGCAGCGTGCACGGATGAGCCGGTACAGGCTGCGAATGCACTGCGCTTCAGCGCCGACGGGTCGCCCGGGCCGCTCCTTCGGATTCCAGGCATACAGATCCAGGTGCAGCCACTTCGGCGCCACGGTGACGAAGCGCTTCAAGAACAAAGCGCCCATGATCGAGCCGGCGAACGGTGCTGCCGCGACGTTGGAAAGGTCTGCCACCTTGCTCGCAAGGTCTTCCTCGTACCCCGCCCACAGCGGCAGCGGCCAGACCGGGTCCGCCTCTTCCTCGCCGTGGCGGCGCAGCTCGGACAAGAGCTGTTCGTCCGTGCCGAAGGCCGCTGGCAGCTCGGGTCCCAGCGCGACACGCGCCGCACCGGTGAGCGTTGCAAGATCGATGAGCAATTCCGGCCGTTCGCTGTCAGCTTCGGCGAGCGCATCTGCCAGCACGAGACGCCCTTCGGCGTCCGTGTTGCCGATTTCGACCGTCAGGCCCTTGCGCGAGCGCAGGATGTCGCCGGGCCGGTATGCGCTGCCATCGATGCTGTTCTCGACAGCCGGAATGAGCACGCGCAGCCGCACAGGAGCCTCGAGCTGCATGAGCATCTGCGCGAGTCCGAGCACGCACGCCGCGCCGCCCATGTCCTTCTTCATGAGCAGCATGCCCGCCGAAGGCTTCAGATCTAGTCCGCCGGTGTCGAAACAAACTCCTTTTCCGACCAGTGTGACTCGCGGGGCGTCCTTGTCACCCCAGCGCAGGTCGATCAAGCGCGGTAACCGCGGGCTGCCCGCGCCGACGGCGTACACCAACGGATACTCGTGGGCACGCAGTTCTTCGCCGACAAGGACGCTCGCGCGTGCGCCGAAGCGCGCCGCGACATCGACCGCAGCAGCCGCCAATTCCTCCGGACCGAGATCGTTTGCCGGAGTGTTGATCAGGTCACGCGCAAACGCTGTGGCTGCGGCGGCAGCCTCGGCATACCGAATATCTGCTCCCGGCGGCGGAGCCAGCGAGGCACGGTGAGCGGTTGCCGAAGCCGGACGGTAGCGTGACAGGCGATAGGCGCCGACGAGCCAGCCCAACACGAAGTGAGTCGCAGCATGTGGTGGCAGCGCGGTCTGCAAATGGTACGCGCGCGCCGGCAGCCGCTCCGTCAGTCCGGCCGCGTGCCAGAGCTTGATGTCGTCGGCGCTGCGAAGCGGCCCCAATCCAACCACAGCGCCCGCAACGGTGCCGTCCGTAGCCGGAAACGCCAAGACTCTGCCGCGTTCCGCCTGAAAGGCGTTGGCGCGCGCCCACGCGGCAAGCGCGGCAGGCTGCTGCTCCAGCCAATCCTGCAAGCCGTTCTCCGTCACGAGCCACAGCGGCCGGGTTTCGGGGGAAGCGGCGATCAACAGGTGCTCGATGGACACGGCGGCGCGGAGTTTCCTGTGGTGCTGTCTTGACTGCGCAGAGGGCGGGCGGCTCGACGGCGGGAATGTTAATGAATATCCGGCCCGCCTGCTCTGCCCGGGCCGCTGTGGCCTGCTGCGTTGACAAGGCCCGGGCGGGTATGGTCACATCGCCCGAGGTTGCATTTTCACAGTTGACTGCCCGCGCCAGCCATATGTCCGTGACGTTCGAAACTGCCGGAAAGACGATCAGCGCCGCGCCGCGAGTGCTGCGCCTGGCGTTGCCGGTACTGCTCGTACGTCTCGTAGGGCTGCTGCTCCTCATTCGGAGCAGCCGGTGCGGGGCCCTCGCGAACGCTTAGAAAGTCCTTCCAGGCACGAGCGAGACGAGACACCGAAAACCCCGCACCGGTCCAAAGGCCGCTGCGGGGTTTTTTATGCGTCCATTCAGGCCACTGGCCGTCGGGAGACATTTTGATGAAGCTGTATTCGCAGAAAGACGTCGACAAGAAAGCCCTGAAGGGCGCGCGGATCGCGGTGCTCGGCTATGGCAGCCAGGGCCGCGCGCATGCGCTGAACCTCAAGGACAGCGGATTCGACGTCGTCGTCGGCGTGCGCAAGGCCGGAGCGAGCTGGAAGAAAGCCAAGCGTGACGGACTGGCGGTTGCCGAGCCGGCCGCGGCGGTTGCGGATGCCGATCTCGTTGCGATGCTCGTGCCGGATCTGGCGCAGAAGTCGCTCTACGAGCAGGTTGAAAAGAGCCTGAAGAAGGGCACGGCGTTGCTGTTCGCGCACGGCTTCAACATTCATTTCAAGCAGATCAAGCCCCGCAAGGACCTCGACGTCGTGCTGATCGCGCCCAAGGGTCCGGGCGATCTCGTTCGCCGCCAGTACCAGCAGGGCCGCGGCGTCCCGTGTCTGATCGCAGTCGCGCAGGACGCGACCGGACGAGCACACGGCAAGGCGCTCGCCTACGCGCACGGAATCGGCGGCACCCGCGGCGGCGTGCTCGAGACCACTTTCGGCGAGGAGACGGAGACCGATCTGTTCGGCGAGCAAGCCGTGCTGTGCGGCGGTGCGACCGAGTTGGTCGTCAAAGGCTTCGAGACCCTGGTGGAGGCCGGCTATCAACCGGAGGTTGCCTACTACGAATGCCTGCACGAGCTGAAGCTCATCGTCGACCTCCTGCACGAGGGCGGCCTGCGCAAGATGCACGAGTTCATAAGCGAAACCGCCAAGTACGGCGATCTGACGCGCGGCCCGCGTGTCGTGAACGACAAGGTCAAGAAAGAGATGGGCAAGATTCTCAAGGAGATTCAAACCGGCAAGTTTGCGCGGCAGTGGATCGAGGAGAACGCCGGGGGCCAGAAGAACTACAAGAAAATGCTCGCGCACGACATCGACCGGCAGATCGAGAAGGTGGGCGAGGCCCTGCGCGCCCGCATGCCCTGGCTGAACGAGCGCCGCGCCTGAGGTCATCGTCCACCGCAACGATCAAGAGGAAGACGATCATGGCTGCCAATCCCGATCGGGTGCTGATCTTCGATACCACGCTGCGCGATGGCGAACAATCGCCTGGCTGCAGCATGACCCAGCCGGAAAAGCTGCGGGTTGCCCGCGCGCTCACCGAGCTTGGCGTCGATGTGGTCGAGGCAGGCTTTCCCGCCGCCTCGCGGGGTGATTGGGAGAGCGTCAGCGCGGTAGCGCGCGAGGTGCAGGGAGCTACGATCTGCGCCCTCGCCCGCTGCAACCGCGACGACATCGAGCTCGCGGCAAAGGCGTTGAGCGATGCGCCCCGGCATCGGATTCACGTCTTTCTGGCAACCAGTGCCATTCACCGCCAGTACAAGCTGAACATGGCCCAGGAGGAAATCCTGCGCACTGCCGTCGAAGGCGTGCGCATCGCGCGGGATCTTTGCGACGACGTCGAGTTCTCGCCGGAAGACGCATCACGTACGGAGCTGGAGTTCCTCGCGCAAGTGGTCGAGGCCGTGATCGAAGCTGGCGCGAGCACGGTCAATATTCCGGATACAGTCGGTTACACGGTTCCGGACGAGTTCGCGGAGCTGTTCCGCTATCTGCGCAAGAACGTACGCGGGATTGACGGCGTCAGGTTGTCGGTCCACTGCCACGATGATCTCGGCATGGCAGTCGCGAACAGCCTGACGGCGGTCGTGGCGGGCGCACGGCAGGTCGAATGCACTATCAACGGTATCGGCGAGCGTGCCGGCAACTGCTCGCTGGAAGAAGTCGTCATGGCGCTGAAGACACGTGCCGCCTTCTTCAACGTGAGCACCGGCATTCAGACGAATCGGCTTTATCCGACCTCACGCCTCGTCTCGAGCATCACGGGAATGCCGATACCGCGCAACAAAGCGGTAGTCGGCGAGAACGCGTTTGCGCACGAGGCCGGTATTCACCAACACGGCATGCTCAAGCATCACTCGACCTACGAGATACTGCGTCCCGAGGATGTCGGCCTGTCGCGCAGCCACCTCGTTCTGGGCAAGCACAGCGGACGGCATGCGTTTCGCGACCGCGTCAAGGAGCTTGGCTTCGTGCTCGACGATGCGGAGTTCAATCGCGTGTTCGAAGAGTTCAAAGCCCTCGCGGACAAGAAAAAAGAGCTGTTCGATGGCGACATCGAAGCGCTGGTGCTGCGGGCTGAAGGCTCGGCCACGGGACCCTGGACGCTGCTCGATCTGAAGACCATCGCCGACACAGCCTCGCCCGCGCAGGCCTCCGTACGGCTGCAGCACTCCGATGGACGCATCGTGGACCGGACCGCTTCCGGCGACGGCCCCGTCGATGCAGCCTTCAAAGCCATCGAGGCCGCGACGGGTGTCAACGTCATGCTGCGCAAATTTGAAGTCCGCGGCGTCTCCGAAGGCGAAGACGCGCAGGGCGAGGCAGTGGTTTACGTGGAGTACAATCAGCGTACCTATCGAGGCTCGAGCGTCAGCACGAACATCGTGGAATCCAGCACCAAGGCCTTCCTCGAAGTTCTGAACCGCATCGAGCTGTCACAAGCCGGAACTCGCTCACGCGATGAGCGCACCGGCGCGGCGCGGGTCGCACAAACTGCGGTTTGACGAATCCGCACCTCTCCCCAAGGAGTCTCTCATGCCCATTCCAGCCACCCCCTACATCTGGTTCAACGGCAAGCTCGTCCCCTGGGAGAAGGCCACGGTGCACGTGCTGTCGCACGCCCTGCACTATGGCTCGTCGGTTTTCGAGGGCGTACGCGCTTACGAGACCCCGCGGGGCGTGTCGATATTCCGCCTTCGCGATCACACGCGGCGGCTGTACGACTCCGCGAAGATCTATCGCATCGGCATTCCGTTCACCCCGGAACAGATCAACGATGCATGTCGCCAGGTCATCTGCGCGAACTCGCTTGCACGCGGCGCGTATATCCGCCCGATCGTGTTCCGCGGCTACGGTGAAATCGGAGTGTCCCCGAAGAACGAGCCGCCCGTGGATGTCGCAATCGCAGCATGGGAATGGGGCAAGTACCTGGGGCACGAGAGCGAAGAGCTGGGCGTCGACGCTTGCGTGTCGTCGTGGCACCGCGTGGCTCCCAACACCATCCCTGCTCTCGCCAAGGCCGGCGGCAACTATCTGTCGAGTCAGCTCATCGGCGCGGAAGCGCGCCGGCTGGGCTTCGCGGAAGGAATTGGGCTTGCGACGGACGGCACCGTGAGCGAAGGCTCCGGTGAGAATCTGTTCCTCGTGAAAGACGGCGTGCTGATGACACCGGCGCTCGTTCACTCTGTCCTCAGCGGCATCACGCGCGACACGGTTATGCGCCTCGCACGCGAGCGCGGACTGGAAATTCGCGAGTGCGCGATTCCGCGCGAGATGCTGTACATCGCGGACGAAGCATTTTTCACCGGTACGGCAGTTGAGATCACGCCGATCCGTTCCGTTGACCGGCTACCCGTCGGCTCGGGCAAGCGCGGGCCGATCACCGAATCCCTGCAAGGGGCATTCTTCGGTCTGTTCTCCGGCAAGACAGCCGACAAATGGGGCTGGTTGGACGCCGTAGACATGACCGCGCCGCGGGCCGTGGCGACCGGTTGAGCGATTGCCGGATAGACTGCAGTAGCCAAAGGCCTCCATGACAGCCGCTCCGCAAACGATGTTCGAAAAAGTCTGGCGGCGACACGAAGTCGTCGCCGAGACGGCCGATACGCCCGCCGTTCTGTATATCGATCTGCACCTCATTCACGAGGTCACTTCGCCGCAGGCGTTCTCGGTGCTGCGCGAGCGGGGACTTCCTGTGCGGCGCACGGATCTGACTCTCGCGACGATGGATCACTCAACGCCGACCCGAACGGAACAGATTTTCGGCGGAGCGCCCATCGCCGTCGACTCCGCCGCCAGACAGGTTCGCGAGCTCGAGAAGAACTGTGCAGCCTTCGGCGTCGAGCTGTTGGGCTTGCGCCACGAGCAGCGCGGCATCGTGCACATCATCGGACCGGAGCTTGGAATCACTCAACCCGGCAAGACCGTAGTCTGCGGTGACAGCCACACGAGCACGCATGGCGCTCTCGGGTCGCTGGCGTTTGGAATCGGGACTACCGAAGTGGGCCACGTGCTCGCCACGCAGTGCCTCCTGCAGCGCAAGCCGCTGACACTGGCGATCAATGTGACCGGACGGTTGGGCCGTGGCGTCACCGCGAAAGATCTGATTCTCGCCATCATCGGCAAGATCGGAGTGTCGGGGGGCACCGGTCACGTCATCGAATATCGCGGTGAGACGATCGAGGCGCTCGACATGGACGAGCGGATGACCGTCTGCAACATGTCGATCGAAGCGGGCGCGCGCGCCGGAATGATCGCGCCGGATGAGACAACTTATGCCTATCTCGCGGGCCGGCCACGCGCTCCGCAAGGAGCAGCGTGGGAAAAGGCGCTCGCTCAATGGCGCACGCTGCCGACGGACCCGGGTGCGCGCTTCGACAAGGAAATCGACATCGATGCCGCCACGCTGGAGCCGATGATCACGTATGGCACGAATCCGGGCATGGTGATTCCGATCTCGGCGTCGGTTCCCGAGCGCAAGGGCGACCTGGTGTTCGAGAAGTCCCTGGCCTACATGGGACTTACGGCCGGCAAGCCCATCAAGGATCAACCGGTCAATGTCGTTTTCGTGGGTAGCTGCACAAACGCGCGGCTGTCGGATCTGCGCAGCGCCGCGGGAGTGCTCAAAGGCCGCAAGGTCGCGCACGGTGTGCAGATGCTGGTCGTTCCGGGCTCCCAACAGGTGAAGAAGGCGGCGGAGGCGGAAGGTCTGCATCGCATCTTCATCGACGCCGGGGCGGAATGGCGCGAATCCGGCTGTTCGATGTGTCTGGGCATGAACGGCGATCTCGTGGGCAAGGGCCAGTATTCCGTCAGCACGAGCAATCGCAACTTTGAAGGACGCCAGGGCATCGGTGCGCGGACTTTGCTCGCGAGTCCGATGACGGCCGCGGCGTCCGCTGTGCGTGGACGAGTGACCGATCCACGCGAGCTGATGGGTTAGGGTGACGCTGATGGAAGCGATCAAAACGTTCACGTCGCGCACAGCCGTGCTGCCGGCAAGCAACATCGACACCGACCAGATCATCCCCGCGCGGTTCCTCACCACCACGACGCGCGAAGGTCTTGGCAAGAGTCTCTTCAACGAATGGCGTTACGACGCCGCAGGCGCTCCCCGGCCCGAATTCGCGCTCAACCGGCCGGAGGCGCAGGGCTGCGGGATTCTGGTCGCGGGGCGCAACTTCGGATGCGGCTCCTCGCGCGAGCATGCGCCGTGGGCACTTCTTGATTACGGCTTCCGTGCGGTCGTGAGCACGGAGATTGCGGATATCTTCCGCAACAACTCGTTGAAGAACGGTTTATTGCCGATCGTCGTGGACGAGGCGACGAGCCGCTGGCTGATCGAAAATCCCGGCGCCGCGCTGACCGTCGATCTTGAAGCCGGCACTCTCGCGTTGCCGACGGGCGCCCGCGTGAGCTTCCCGATTGAAGCGTTCGCACGCTTCTGCCTGCTCAATGGGGTCGACGAGTTGGGGTTCCTGCTCGAGCGCATGCCGCTGATCGAAAATTACGAAAGCCGGGTAGCGAACCGATGAAGGCACACATTGCCGTGCTCGGCGGCGACGGTATCGGGCCTGAAGTCGTCGCGGAGGGCGTCCGCTGCCTGCGCGCGCTGGCGGAGTCGTTCGGCCACGAGATCCAGTTGACCGAGCTGCCGTTCGGCGGCGTCGCAATCGATGCGTACGGCGACCCCCTGCCCCCCGCTACCCTCGAGACGTGCTTACGTGCGGATGCCGTCTTGCTCGGTGCGATCGGCGGCCCGAAGTGGTCGGCGCCGACAGCGAAGCTGCGCCCCGAGGAGGGGCTGCTGCGCCTTCGCAAAGAACTGGGCGTCTACGCCAACCTGCGGCCCGTGAAGGTGCTGCCCTGTCTTGCGGGCGCCTCGACGCTCAAGCCGGAAATCCTGGAAGGCGTCGATTTCGTGTTCGTTCGCGAGCTGACGGGAGGCATCTACTTCGGCGAGAAGCGGCGCGATGGCAACACTGCGGTCGATGTGTGCACGTACTCGACGGAAGAAGTCGAACGGATCACGCGAGTCGCTGCGCGGCTGGCCCGCCAACGCCGCCGCAAGCTCACATCGATCGACAAATCGAACGTCCTGGAGACTTCGCGTCTGTGGCGGGAGGTCTGCGAGCGAGTCGTGCGTGCCGAATTTCCGGACATCACACTCGAGCACGTGCTCGTCGATGCGGCGGCGATGCACCTGATCCGGCGGCCCAGGGACTTTGACGTTCTCGTCACGGAGAACATGTTTGGCGACATCCTGACTGACGAAGCCTCGATGCTCGCGGGCTCCTTGGGCCTGCTCCCTTCCGCCTCGCTGGGTGACGGCCGCCGCGGACTGTACGAGCCGATCCACGGCTCCGCGCCGGACATCGCCGGTCGTGGCATCGCGAATCCCTGCGGCACGATCCTGAGCGTTGCGATGTTGCTGCGGCACTCCCTCGAGCTGAAAACGGAAGCGGATGTACTGGAAGGCGCCGTCATTCGCGCATTGGAAGAAGGTGCACGAACGCCGGACATCGCGGTATCCGGCGAGCGCGCGCTATCGACGCGAGAAGTGGGAGACGCGGTTCTCGCGAACCTGGCGAAGCGGAACTGAGGGAAAGCCCCGGCGCTGCGGGTTTTGCCCCGCGCCCTCAGGCGACGCTTCTCAACACCGCGGCCGCGCGTTCCAGTCCTGCCGCAAGATCCGCGCGAAGATCCTCGAGTGCCTCGATTCCCACGGACAGACGAATCAATCCATCCGCAAGCCCCGCCTTCAGGCGCGCTGCCGGGTCCATCGCCGCATGCGTCATCGTCGCTGGATGAGCGACGAGGCTTTCGACGCCACCCAGAGATTCGGCCAGCGAGAAGCATTCGAGCCCTGCTACGAACTCGCGCACGGCGTCGTGTCCGCCATCCAGCTCCAGCGTCACGATGGCCCCGAACCCCTTTTGCTGGCGCCGGGCGATCTCATAGCCCGGGTGGCTCGGAAGTCCGGGGTAATACACGCGTTTGACGTTCGGCTGCTCTTTGAGCCACTGCGCCAGGCCGAGCGAATTGCGCGCGTGATGATCAAGCCGCGCATGCAGAGTTCGCAGGCCGCGCAAAGTCATGAAGCTGTCGAAAGGAGCGCCGGTCACTCCGAGGCAATTCGCCCACCAGATGAGTTGCTCGTGCAAACCCTTGTCGCGCGCAACCACCGCTCCGCCGACGACATCGCTGTGACCGTTCAGATACTTGGTCGTCGAGTGCACGACGAGATCCGCTCCGAGCGTCAGCGGCTGCTGCCAGGCCGGAGACAGGAACGTATTGTCGACTACGACGAGCGCCCCGCACGCCCGGCCGAGCGCCGCGAACGATTCGATGTCCGTGATGCGCAGCAAAGGATTGCTGGGCGTTTCGATCCACAGCATCGACGCAGGCTTCGACAGTGCGGCCTGTACAGCAGCCTCATCGCCAAAATTAACGAAGTCGACGATGCGCTCGCCACGCTTGCGCCACGCGTCAAACAACCGATAGGTGCCGCCGTAGCAATCGTGAGGCGCGACGATGCGCCCGCCGTTCGGGATCAGGTATCCAATAAGCGTGATCGCAGCCATTCCCGTCGCAGTCACCACTGCGCCCACCCCGAGCTCGAGCTCGGCGAGAGCCTGAGCAAGGAGGTCGCGCGTCGGGTTTCCAGAGCGGGTGTAGTCGTAGCCGCGCTTCTGTCCGAAGGAACGGAATGCAAACGTGGACGACAGGTGGATCGGCGGAACGACCGCACCGGTAGCATCGTCGCATTCCAGCCCTGCGCGCACCGTCTGCGTAATTTGGTGAGGACGGTCGCTCATGCCACGCTCCCGAGCGCGGCGGCAAATATGCTGCGCAACTGTTCAGACTCCTTAAGAAAAGCATCGTGCCCGTAAACGGAGGAGATCTCATGCAGCCGCGCGACGGGCAGCCGCGCCGCCATCGCGCGAATGTCAGCCAGCGGCACGAGTTGGTCTTCGCGGACCGCGATGGCCGTGGTCGGAACGAAGATGCTGCTCGCATCGACACGATGGAGGTCGATCGACTCCGACAGGCAAAGGAAGGACTCCGGCCGATAACGCGCGGCGTAGTCGCTGCCGCGGGCGAACAGGTACTGCTCGACAGGAAACAGGTAGCTCTCCGCCTGCTTGGTGGGTGGACCGTTGAAGCGGGCCGAGAATTCTTCGGAGCTGCGGTACGTGGTCATCGCAAGGGCGCGTGCGAGTTTCAGCCCGTCCTTCGGACGGCCGCACTCAACCCCGAACTGAACGATGCGCCGCTGAACGCTGCGCCACGCAGTCGCCATCGGATTCGCCCGATCCGCCGCGCCGATCACGATCAGATGGCCGACACGTTCCGGGTAACGTTGCGCGAACGCGAGCGCGACCATGCCGCCGTAAGAGCCACCCGCAATGGCGCGCAGCGACTTCAAGCTGAGGTGATTGAGCAGCCGCAGCAGCACTTCAGCCTGGTCATAGCTCGAAATATTGGGGAAGGACTCGCCGGCCGCCGGCCCGGTCGAATCGGCGCTGCCGCCGAGATAGTCAAAGCTCAGGATACGGTGGCGGTTGGAATCCAGCGCGCGCTCCGGACCTACGATCTGCGCCCACCAGCTCTGGCGCGGATCTTCCGTGAGACAGACGCGGCGATGGGCCGAGATTCCACCGAGCGCGCACACCACAGGTGCATTCGCGGGACCCACGATGCGCCACGCGATCCGCATACCCGAGAGCTTTCCGCCGTGATACAGCGAAACTTCGCCGGGCACTTCGAGAATGCCTTCGCGCGCCACGATGTGGGCGCTGATCTCGGCTGGGGCATTGGCAACAGGCTCCGCACTCACGGACTTGTTCCGGGGGGCGGGTATCGGCTCGACTGAGGCGTTCATCTGAAGGATGGCTCCGCATTCCTTAGGCACGGTCCCACCGAGCCTCCTGCGGAGCACCTGCCGCTATCGGCAGGTTGTCGCGTCCATCCCGAAGCTCGCAAAGGCGAGCCTCAAGGCCACGCAGACCGCTCATCTGTCGCCTGCGCCGGCGGCCGGAAGCCGTAAGCGCAAAGCTGCAGGAGTTGGCACCTTTCCAAGGATGGTTAGTCCTGGCGGTTGCCCCGGCGTCTAAGGGCCTTATCCCTCAGCCGGTCTCGATGAGTGGGTGAAGTCTAGGGTGCGGCGGCTGAAGCCGTCAAGAACGGGACACCGGGGCCTGAACGTGGCCCGCCCGTCTTATGTCGCCAGGAGCTGCTGGCGCCGCGCCGTGCCGCATGATAATGTACTAACGCGCTATTACACTGAGACGCCATGAAAACTCATCGCACGCTCACGCCCCGGCAGGAAGTCCTCGCGGAACGCAATCTGTGCGCGGCGGTCGCCGCCTTGCAGACAGCGGACGAATGCCGCTCCTTTTTCCGCGATCTGTGCACTCCGGCGGAGCTGCAAGCCATGGCGGATCGCTGGGCGGTCGTGGAGTGGCTGCGGCGTGGCCTGCCCTACCGGGAAATTCATCGGCTGACAGGCGTAAGCGTCACGACGATCGGCCGAGTGGCCCGGTTCCTAGGCAATGGCAATGGCGGTTACGCCGTTGCGGTACGCAGGCTCGAAGAGGCTCCCCGCCATGGATGAGACCCGTTTGAAACTCGCAGTGCAGAAGTCGGGGCGGCTCACCGAGCCGTCGCTCGACATCCTGACTCGCTGCGGATTGAAGCTCTCGCGCGGCAAGGATCAGCTCATGGGGTTCGGCGAGAACATGCCGCTCGATGTACTGTTCGTGCGCGACGACGATATTCCCGATCTCGTGCAGGAAGACGTCTGCGATCTCGGCCTCGTGGGTCTGAACGTACTCGAAGAGAAGCGTCTCGAGCTGGCCTCCAAAGGGCAGCAGGCGCGCTTCCAGCAGGTGCGGACCCTCGACTTCGGCCGCTGCCGGCTGTGCCTGGCCGTCCCGGACGGCTTCACTTTTGAAGGCGCCGCCTCGCTGCGCGGCCGGCGCATTGCGACCACCTATCCCTTCCTGCTCGACAGATACCTGCGCGAGCGCGACATCAAGGCCGAAATCGTCACACTCTCGGGAGCCGTGGAAATCGCACCGCGCCTCGGCCGCGCCGATCTGATCTGCGACCTGGTTTCCACCGGCTCGACGCTGCAGGCGAATCACCTGCGTGAAGTCGAAACGGTGTTGGAGAGTCACTCGGTTCTGATCCGCACGCCGCTGAAGCTGCTGCCTGAGAAGGACGAGTGGGTCGAGCGCCTGCTGATGAGGATCGACGGCGTGCAGCAGGTCAAGGAGAGCAAGTACATCATGCTGCACGCGCCACGCTCGGCGCTGCCGCAGATTCGCAAGCTGCTGCCGGGAAGCGAGTACCCAACGATCATTCCTCTGGAAGGCTCGCCGGATAAGGTTGCGATTCACGCAGTGTGTCGCGAGAACGTGTTCTGGGAGACTCTCGAGAGCCTGAAGAAAGCCGGCGCGAGCGCCCTCCTCGTCTTGCCTGTCGAAAAGATGCTTGCGTGATCCATGCGTATCCTCGATTGGAACAAGCTTGGTGAGAGCAAGCGCCGCGCGGCGCTTGCGCGGCCAGCACAAGATTCGCGCGACGACGTCACGTCAGTGGCGGTTGAGGTCATCGCATCCGTGCGTCAACGAGGCGACGCCGCGCTGCGCTCGTATACCAAGCGTTTCGACGGGGTAGATGTAGAGACCCTGCGCGTCTCGCCGTCCGAGTTCGCGGAGGCGCGACAATCGTTGAGCTCCGTACAAATTGCTGCGATCGAAACTGCGATCGATAACGTTCATCGATTCCACTCTGCCCAACTGCCGCAGCCGATGACGCTTGAGACGATGCCGGGCGTGCGGTGCGAACGAATCATTCGTGCGATCTCGGCTGTCGGGCTGTACGTGCCCGCCGGTTCTGCTCCTCTGCCATCGGCTGTCGTGATGCTCGCGGTGCCTGCGCGCATTGCTGGATGCCCGCAACGAGTGCTTTGCACACCGCCCGACCGTGAGGGACGCGCCAACGCCGCCGTGCTCGTTGCCGCCGAGCTGTGCGGAATCGACACCGTTTTCAAAGTCGGCGGCGCGCAGGCCATCGCCGCCCTCGCCTATGGAACCGCGAGCATTCCGAAGGTCGACAAGATTTTTGGACCGGGCAACGCCTGGGTCACTGCCGCGAAGCAACTCGTGGCGAACGATCCTGCCGGCGCTGCGTTCGATTTGCCCGCGGGGCCGTCTGAAGTCATGGTGATTGCAGATGACTCGGCCCGCGCGGAATTTGTCGCCGCCGACCTGCTGGCTCAAGCCGAGCACGACGGCCAGGCACAGGCAATCCTCGTCACGTCGTCACGTGCGCTTGCGGAGGCCGTTGTCGAATCGGTGGCGACGCAGCTCGAAGGGCTTTCGCGCCGCAAAATCCTCGATAAGTCGCTCGCCGCGAGCCGTTGCATTGTCGTCGCAGATATTGAGGCCGCTATATCCGTAGCTAACGAGTACGCGCCGGAGCACCTCATCCTTCAAGTGCGCGAGCCGCGCCGGTGGCTGCCCGAGATTCGCAACGCAGGGTCGCTGTTTCTAGGAGAATGGTCGCCGGAGCCGATGGGCGACTATTGCTCCGGCACCAACCACGTCCTGCCTACTTACGGTTATGCACGCGCATACAGTGGGCTATCGGTTCTCGATTTCGTCAAAGGCATGACGGTGCAGGAGTTGACTCCAGCCGGGCTGCAGGCGCTCGGTCCAGTTGCCGTCACGTTGGCACAGCTCGAAGGCTTGGACGCGCACGCGAACGCCGTCACGCGCCGCCTTGCCGTACTCCAATGAGTTGGGTTACCGAAATCGCTCGGCCGGAGATCGTGGCTCTCAAGCCCTACGAGCATGCGTCCTGGGAGCCAACTCTCGAACGGCTGCATGCGAACGAGTTGCCATGGCGTGCTCTCGGTGATCCGACTGCGGCCGGACTGAACCGCTACCCGGAGCCGCAACCGCACGAGCTGGTGCGGCGACTGGCCGACCTGTACGGAGTGACCCCGGACAAGGTGCTCGTGGGCCGAGGGAGCGATGAGGCCATCGATCTCCTGGTCCGCGCGTTCTGCCGCTCTGGCGAGGATTCCGTGCTCGTGTGTCCGCCGACGTTCGGGATGTACTCGGTCGCCGCGAGAATCCAGGGTGCGGAGGTCGTGTCCGTGCCCCTTCTGGCGGCGAATTCCTTTGCGCTCGATGAAGGGGAAGTGCTCGAACGCTGCACCGCGGATGTGAAAGTGCTGTTCCTGTGCTCGCCGAACAACCCGACGGGCAATCTCCTCGACGAGCAGGCGATGCTGCGGATCGCCGCCCGGCTCGCCGGCCGCGCCGTGGTGGTCGTCGACGAGGCGTACATCGAATTCTCGGACAGCCAGTGCCTGTCGCGGCATTTGGGAATGCTGCCGCACCTGGCGATCCTGCGAACGCTCTCCAAGGCGCATGGACTTGCCGGCGCGCGTTGTGGAACGCTGCTCGCAGACCCCGAGGTCGTGACTCTGCTGCGCAAGGTGATTCCGCCCTACGCCATTCCACAGTTGACGTTGGAGGCGGTCCTCAAGCTCCTCGAGCCCGGCCAGGTAGCCGTCTCGAATGCGCACATCGATCTCATCTGCACCGAGCGGGATCGCGTGGCCACGGCTTTGGCGTCTGCGCCCAATGTCGCGCGTGTCTGGCGCAGCGATGCAAACTTCATCCTGGCGCAATTCAAGGACCCCGACGCCGCCCTGACGGCTTCGCGGGAGGCTCGGCTGCTGGTACGCGATGTTCGCAGTCAGCCCGGCCTCGGCCACGCCCTGCGGATCACGATTGGCTCCGTCGACCAGAACGAGCGGCTGCTGGAGGCCCTGCGATGAGCACCGGTGCGCGCATCCTGTTCGTCGATCGCGATGGCACTCTCATCGAGGAGCCGCCCGACAAGCAGGTCGACTCGCTCGAGAAAGTCCGCTTCATGCCAGGGGTTTTCGCGGCGCTTGCGGAGCTGAAGAGTCGCGGGTTCCGTTTCGCGATGGTGACCAACCAGGACGGCCTGGGTACGACCTCCTTTCCGCGCCCCACGTTCGAATCCCCGCAGCAGTTCGTGGTGGCGGCGTTTGCGTCGCAGGGAATCGAGTTCGAAGCCGTGTTCGTCTGTCCGCACTTTGCCACCGACGGCTGCGAGTGCCGCAAGCCGAAGACCGGTCTGGTGCAGGACTACGTGCGCAGCGTTGGCATCGATCTCACCGCGAGCGCAATGATCGGCGACCGCGACACGGACCTGGAATTCGCACGTAACCTGGGTGTACGCGGATTGCGCGTACGCAAAGACGGAGCGGCGGACGAAGACTGGCCCGCCATGGTGCGCGCCCTGACTGCGCGGACCGCGCACGTGCAACGGCAGACCAAAGAAACCAACATCGAGGTGGACGTCAACCTCGATGCGCCCTCACCCATTCACGTGACGACTGGCATTGGATTTTTCGATCACATGCTCGAGCAGCTCGCCAAGCACGGCGGATTCTCGATGCAGCTCACGTGTCGCGGCGATTTGCAGATCGACGAGCATCACACGGTCGAGGACTGCGCGCTGGCGCTGGGAGAGGCGCTGCGCCGTGCGCTCGGTACGAAGCTCGGAATCGCCCGCTACGGATTTCTGTTGCCGATGGATGAAGCGCTGGCGCAGGTTGCCATCGACCTCTCAGGCCGCGCCTACGCGCAATTCAGCGGGACGTTCAATCGTGAACAGGTCGGTGGCCTGCCCACGGAGCTGGTGCCGCACTTCTTTCGCTCCCTGGCGGACTCTCTCGGGGCAGCGATAAACGTGACCGTCACAGGCGAGAACACGCATCACATGATTGAAGGCTGTTTCAAAGGCGTCGGCCGCGCACTCCGCCAGGCGTTGCGTCGCGAGAGCGAGGAATTGCCGAGCACCAAGGGAGTGCTCTAGTGGATACGGTCATCATCGACAGCGGCGGCGCCAACCTCGCATCGCTCCGATTCGCGTTCGAACGACTCGGTGCGCGCACTCATGTCACGACGGATCCGAAGACGATCGCCTCCGCGCGCCGCGTGGTGCTTCCGGGGGTCGGCTCCGCGAAAGACGCGATGCAGAGGCTGCGGAAGGCTTCGATTGCGCAGATTCTGCCGGCGCTCACGCAGCCCGTCCTCGGCATCTGCCTCGGGATGCAGCTCTTGTTCCGCCACTCGGAGGAAGGCCCAACCGATTGTCTCGGAATTCTGCCTGACACGGTACGCCGACTGCAGTCCACTCCGGGCAGGCCTGTGCCGCACATGGGCTGGAACCAGCTTGTTCCCGAGCGGGAGGATCCACTGCTTGAAGGAATCGCCCGTAACGATTACGTCTACTTCGTACATAGCTTTGCCGCGCCAGCATCGGATGTAACACTCGCTACCACGGACTACGGCACAGCCGTATCGGCCGTCGTGCGCCAGGGAAATTTCTGGGGTACCCAGTTTCACCCGGAGCGCTCGGCCGAGACCGGCGCGCGGATTCTGAAAAACTTTCTCAGCCTGCAATGACGCGCGCCCGAGGACCCTGCCGATGCTGCTGATGCCCGCAATCGATCTGCGCAAAGGCCGCTGCGTGCGTCTTTTCCAAGGCGACTTCGGCGCAGAGACCCGCTACGAGCACGAGCCGCACGAGTTGCTGCTGCGCTATACAGGTCTGGGCGCGTCCTGGTTGCACATCGTCGACCTTGATGGAGCGAAGGATGGTGTGCTCGCGAATCGTTCCGTCATAGTCGCCCTCGCCTCGCAACGCGCCGTGCGCTTGCAGGTTGGCGGCGGTGTCCGGTCCGCGGCCGTGATTGACGATCTCCTGAGAAACGGTGTCGAGCGGGTGGTCATTGGCAGTGCCGCGGTGGAGCGGCCGGAAGAAGTGGCCGCTTGGATCGGTCGATTCGGTGTGGAACGAATCTGTCTCGCATTCGATGTTCGGATCGACTCCGAAGGGCGGCCTCTGGTGCGCACGCGGGGCTGGACAGAAGGCACAACGATCACCCTGTGGGACGCGATCGCGCGCTTTCCAACGGGAAGCGTCAAACACATTCTATGCACGGACATCGAGCGCGATGGAGCCCTTTCCGGGCCGAATCTGGATCTCTACAAAGACGCGATCCGCCGTTTTCCAGCACTGGCCTGGCAGGCTTCCGGCGGCGTGCGCGATGCCGCCGACCTGACTGCACTTGCATGCAGCGGTGTGGCCGCAGCCGTGAGCGGCAAAGCTTTGCTCGAAGAACGGATCACTCCCGAGGAGCTGCGACCATTCTTGCCAGACGCATCATTCCCTGCCTCGACG
>FTEM01002357.1_pt1 | contig 30628 bp, 17 predicted proteins | sample 1640201 | NCBI WGS metagenome assembly FTEM01 (sample SAMEA3914816, study PRJEB12502) | metagenome | biome: forest; material: soil | place: USA | collected 2011-09-16 | depth 0.3 m | reverse complement strand
GAGATTTGCTGGCGCGGCGGGGATCCCCGCCCGCCTGCTGGCCTGCGCGCCGTTCCTGGTGGCGGCGGCGAGCGGGCAGGCTGCTGAACGCGGTTTCGAGGTTTCGGCTGGAGCGGCTCACTCCGACAACATCGGCCGCACCAGCGTGAATGCGCAGAGCGAGACGGTTGCCACGGCCGGCATCGATTTCTTCGTCCAGCAGCGCACCAGCCGTCTGAGCCTGGATGCGACCGGCAACGTCTCGTACCTCGATTATCTCGACAACACCTACAGCAACGAGGTTGTCGGGTCAGTCATGGGGGACGCGCGCTTCCAGCTGGTGCCCGACCACCTTACGTGGGTTGCGCAGGACAATTTCGGCCAGACCTCGATCGACCCGCTCGCCGCGGTGACGCCGGACAATCGCCAGAACGTCAATTACTTTTCGACCGGTCCCGACGTGTCGTTCGGCATTGCCTCCGATACACGCATGCTGCTGTCGGGCCGTTACGCCAAGGTGAGCTACGAGGACAGTCCGTTCGACAGCAATCGCTATACCGGCCTCGTGGGTGTGGTGCATGACCTGTCCGCCAGCTCCCGTATTTCGCTGAACGCGCAGCGTGAGCGCGTCAACTTCAGCGACGACATCTTGAATCAGGACTACGACCGCGATCAGCTCTACGGGCGATATGAAGCGCACGGCGGCCGCACGCGGCTCGGTCTGGATCTCGGGTACTCGCGCCTCAAGCGGCTCAACGATTCGCCGAGCGGTCTGCTCGCACGGCTCGAGATCTCGCGCCAGGTGTCCGCCGCGTCGGTGGTCACGATTTCCGGTGGCCGCGAATTTTCCGACTCCGGCGAGAGCTTCCGCCTCGGGCAGACCCTCGAAGGTGGCAACCTCGGCACGCTGAGCGGCAACCAGACCGGTTCGCCGTTCCGCCATACGTACGAAACGATCTCCTGGAATTTTCAGCGCAACCGCACCGGGTTGAACTTCAGCCTGCAGCGATATGACGAGAAGTTCGTGCAGGCAGCGCTGTTCGATCGGGTACGCACGCTCGTGGACGGATTCTTCACGCGCACTCTGACGCCGACGCTGACCGCCGAACTGGGCGGCACGTACGCGAAAGAGAACTACGATGCGTTCGCCGGCGATTACCGCGAGTCGGGTGCGCGGGTGGGTCTCACGCAACGATTTGGCCGGCGGCTGTCCGTCAACGCGCGTTATGAGTGGTACAAGCGTTCGAGCGACCTGCCGAACGGTGACTACACGGAGAATCGCGTGTGGTTGACGTTCAGTTACGGCGAGTTGACTCATCGCTCCCCGATCACTCTCGATCAGCGCTTGCCGAGCGACGTCAGACTGTAGGGTCTCGTACGATGCTGTCGGTCGCTACGCAACCTTCGCCTGATTGGGACGCGTATGTGCGCGCGAGACCCGATGCGTCCGTTTACCTGCTGAGCGGCTGGTCGCTGCTGGCGAAGGAAGTCTTCGGACACCCGACGCATTTCATCGAGTACCGCGACTCCGCGGGCACGTTGCGTGGCGTTCTTCCGATCGTGCAGCAGAAGACGCTGCTGTTCGGGAATTACGCGACCTCGGTTCCGTTCTTCAACTACGGTGGCGCGCTGGGCGAGGATGACGAGATCGTCGGTGCGCTGATGGATCGGGCCCGTGAGCTGGCCGCCGATCTGGGTTGTCGCTATCTCGAGCTGCGGGACGCAACGGCGCGTGCGGGAGACTGGATCGTGCGAAGCGACAAGGTCAGCATGATCCTGCGCCTGCCGGCCAACGCCGAAGCGCTATCGAAACAACTTGGCGCGAAACTGCGCTCCCAGGTCAAACGTGCCGAGCGCGAGAGTCCGTCCGTGCGCACGGGCGGACTGGAGTTGCTGAACGACTTCTACACCATCTTCTCGCGCACCATGCGCGACCTGGGCACGCCCGTGTATCCGAGGCGCTTCTTCGAGGCGCTCCTGCGCCGCTTTCCGCAAGAATCGCTGCTCGTGGTAGTGGATCGGGCCGGGCAGCCGGCCGCCGCGGGCTGGCTCGTCATCTCGCGAGGCGCGGCCGAGATTCCCTGGGCCGCGTGCAATGAAGACGCAAAGCCCGCCGGCTTCAACATGCGGCTCTACTGGGAATTGCTGTCGGCGTGCGTCGCGCGTGGCTGCACGAGTTTCGACTTCGGCCGCTCGACGATCGACAGCGGAACGTATCGTTTCAAGAAGCAGTGGGGAGCGGAGCCGCGGCAGCTCTACTGGCATCGCTGGGAGCGCAATCCATCGCACGCCGATGCCGGGCGCCCGGATTCGCAACGCGGCCTGATGCGCAAGGCGACCGCGATCTGGCGGAAAATGCCACTGCCCCTCGCGAATATGCTCGGCCCGCTCGTCAGTCCAGGGCTGCCGTGGTGAGCCCATGAAACGTCTCGTGAGGCGAGTGGCGGAGGACGTGCTCGGCACGCTCTCGCCGGCGCGGTGGCACCTGTCCCGCGAACCCCGCTTGCTCGTGCTGATGTATCACCGTGTGCTGCCGGCCGATCATCCGGATCGACGCACCGAGCAGCCGGGCATGTACGTGTCTCCCGAGACGCTGGACATGAACCTGGCCGTGGTAAAGAAACACTTCGATCTCGTTCACCTCGATGAGTGGGTCCGAAGCGCGAAGGAGGGCAAGGCGCTGCCGCGTCTCGCCTGCGCGGTCACGTTCGACGACGGATGGCGGGATAACTATCAGTTCGGCTATCCGGTTCTGTTGAAGCATCGCGCGCCGGCGCTGATTTTCCTGGTCTCCGACTTGATCGGGACCGATCGCCATTTCTGGCCGAATCGGCTCGCTCGCATGCTCGTATCGATGCCGGCGGATACCGCTCCCGGCGGTAAGCTGGGAGAAACATTGGCTCCCGCCATTGCCGAGGCACGCTCCCAGGGTGAATGGCGAGCACAGGACATCGATCTGGCAATCCTGCTCGCCAAGCAGCTTGACGAGTCGCAGATCCATGCGCTGATCGATGAAGCACAGGCCTCGCTGCCGTGTGCGCCGCCGGAGCGAGCCCTGCTCGATGAAACCGAGCTGCGCTCGATGGCGGATTCGGGTCTCGTGCGTTTCGGCTCCCACACGCGCACACACTATCGATGCCGCGAGGGCGCGCCGCTCGACAGGCTGCGGCACGAGATCGTGGATTCGCGGGCGGAGATCGCTGCGATTTCCCGCATGCCAGTGGAAGTCTTCTGCTACCCGAACGGGGACACCACGTCCGCCGCTGTCGATCTGGTCAGCCGGAATTACCTGGCGGCCGTAACGACCCGGAAAGGCTGGCACGTGCCGGGCGCGGATCCGTTCCGGATTTCCCGCGTCGGGCTGCACGAGGACATTGCGAGTCGCCCGGCATCGTTCCTCGCCAGGGCAGGCGGGTGGCTATGAACGAAAAACCCTGCCGGCCAGATCATCGGGCCGGCAGGGTCTGTTCGATCGACCGCGCGTTACTGAACGGTGACGGAGGTCGGCGGATTCGGCTTCGGAGCCGTGGAAATAGCCACGCCCGAAGGACCGATCGACACACCCGAGCGCACGGCTCCGATGGTCTCGCCGTTGCGGCCCGCGTTCAGGCCGGGACTGCCACTCTTGAGGCCGAAGTCCGACACGTCGCCGGCCAGCACTTTGGCGGAGGCGGGCGCGGAGACGTTGAACATCGGATCCGCAAACTTCGAGGCCATGTCAGGCGAGGTTACGTCGCGCGTCACACTCTGCCAGCTCAAGAGACTGCTCAGCGTCAGCGAGCTGTTATAGGTTTCGATCTCCCACTTCGGACTGGCATTGAAGTACAGCTGGTAGTTGAAGTAGCCGATCGAGTTCACCCACGAGGCCGCCTTGACCGTGCTGAAGATGAACGATTCCATGCTCGAGTACGAGTTGGTCCAGTCGCTATAGATGTTGTTGTACACCTCGATGCCCGTGAAGTTCGCGATGTTCGCGATGTTGCCGGATTTGTAGAAGGTGTTGTTATAGATCTTCAGGCCCGCCGCCTGTTCGCTCGCCTCGGCGAGATCCGCCCACACGCCGACGCGGGCGTTATAGACCACGTTGTTGTAGAAGAGGCTGTTACGCGGTGCCGGCATGCCGGCGCCCTGCAGCTGCATCTTGTACGCAGCGTCGTTGATGTTGACGAAGATGTTATTGCGAACCGTGAGCGCGTTCAGGTGGTTGGTGTCCGCCTGTTTGAGCTGCACACCGAGCGCCACGTTGTAGATGAGATTGTTCTCGACGACCGAGTTGCCCGGCTGGAAGCCGTTGATGCCATCCGCGCCGTCGTCGTCACCACTGTCATGGATGATGTTGTTGCGAATGTTGCAGTAGTCGCAATAGTCGATGCGGATACCGCCGCGGTTGTCCGGGTTGCCGTTGCCGACGACGTTGTGAACGTGGTTGCCCTCGACGTTCACGTAGGATGTGGTGGCGCTCGGGTTCATGCTGATGCCGCTGGCGGTGGTGTTGCGGACTTCGAAGTTGCGGATCGTGATGTACGAGCCGCCGTAGACGAAGAAGCCCGTCAGCGAATATCCCTTGGTCGCGGCCGCGCGGTTCTGGTCGACCACCGGCCTCTCGCCCGGGTAGCCCGCGACGATGATGCGGTTTGTGTCGGAGGTGCCGCCCTTGCTGAAGGTGATGCCCGAGTAGTCACCATTGCGCCAGGTGTTCTCGTAGTACGGCGTCGAGGACTGGCGGACGAAACCGCACTGTCCCGCCTGCAACGTATCGACGAGTTTCTGAATGGTCTTGAACGGGCCGGTACCACCGTCTTTGGTGTAGTGGCCGTTGTTACTGTCCGAGCCACCATTGTCCTTGTCGACGTAGAAGTCGCCGGCGGCCGGAGTGGTGCAGTCATTCGCGTGGGCCGTGAGTGCGAACAGCGTCAACATCGCTGCGCCGGTCACGCGGTAGAGTAATTGGTTCAACTTCATAACCTTAGCTTGTCCGTTGGTTAAGATGGAGCACTATCCGCAAGATGTCCCGGCTCTGCAACTTGTCGCCAAGCGCAGTCGCTTGACTCCATCGCCATAAAGCCTTCCGCAAGGCTCGACGAAGCATGCGTGCCGCGCGTGATTCATTAACAATTCATCAAGTTCGCCAACATTCAGAATGTCCGTAAACAAGACTCACAACCTGCTGCTGCTGCGTAACGGTGTATTCATGTCGATGCAGGACATCACCGTCGGAAAGTACCAGCTGCTATCGCGTGAGTTCACCGGGGACATTCTCGAAAAAGTGTATCGACCGGAGCTCGCGCGCTTCGAGGTCGGGCGTTTCAGCTTCATCGGCATGCACATCGACGGAGTCACGCGCAGCAGCCGCCTGGTCGGTGGGCTTGTGTTCGGCTTTTTCGTCATGTATCACGCGCTGCGAAGACACTGGTTTCACCGCCGCTACGACTACATCGTCACTTACGATCCGTTCGCATCCGGCGTGCTGGGTCTCCTCCTGTCGTTCATCCTCGGTGCGCGCCTCGTCTGTGAGGTCAACGGCAACTACGGGGAGAAGAAAACCTGGGTGGGAGAGGAACAGCCGCTGCTCGGACTGATCAAGTATTACTATTGTCGCCTCGTCATCCCAATCGTTATTAACCGAACCTTCGCGACGAAATTGCTGTATGCGGCTCAATTGCGGCCATTCGGGGCCCGTATCAAAAACACGAACCTGCACGTGTTTCACGAATACACACCGGTCCTGACACAGAAATTCGAGAGCACCCGCGGAAACTACCTGCTTTTCATGGGAAGCCCGTGGGATGTGAAAGGCGTCGATGTTCTCATCAAGGCCTATCGCGGTATTTCCGGGAAATTCCCACACCATTTTCTCAAGATAGTGGGGTGGTTTCCGGAACCCGGTCTCAGTTATCTGAAGGAGCTGGCCGGCGGCGACCCTGCGATACAGCTGAACCGCGCCGTGAAATACGAGGAAGCGATGACTTTGATGGCCGGCGCCTACGCGGTAGTGCTGCCCTCCAGAACCGAGGGAATGGGCCGCGTCCTGCTCGAAGGAATGTCTTACGGTAAACCTGTGATCGCGTCGCGGGTCGACGGCATACCGACTTACGTAAAACCCGAAGTGAATGGGCTGCTGGCCGAACCGGAGGACGTCGCGGACCTGGCTGCGGCGATCGCGCGGGTTCTCGGCGATGCCGCCTACGCGGAGGACCTCGGCGCACGCGGTCGCGAATACGTGCGGACGCATCTTTCCGAAGAGAGCTACCTGCGCTACTACCGCGAGATGCTGGCCGGTGGAGCCGGCGGCGTCAAAGTGTAGGCGGACTCATGTCAGTCAAACGAAAACTCAACATGCTGCGCTGGCTCGCGCGGGATGCCGTGATGAAGCGGGCCATGCCTGCCGCATCGGCCGCGTCCTATTTCAGATACAAGATGTCCGCGCGGTTCAACGAGCCGCGCGCGCTGAGTCATCTGCTGGCGGCGCATCGCTATAGCGCCTCGGATTCGCTGACGGCCCACGTGGTGAGCAGGCTCCCCGCTATCCGGCGCAACGTCGGACAGCTTCAGGATCTAGATTGGCTCGGTGCGCCGGAGAAGGCGATCGATCATGTGGCCGGTCGCTCGATCGTGCTCAAGTGGCCGCGGCGCACCGGTGGGGCGATCGAGAAGGGCGTGCTGCTCGTCAGCTTCACCACCTCGTTTCCGTACTTCTACGAGCACGTCGACATCGGCGAGCTGCAGCGCTATTTCAGCGTGGTGCTCGAGCCGAGCTGGGCCGGTTACGGTGTGGGCGAGATCCTGTTCTGGGCGCAACGCGGAGCGCCTCCGGTCATCGTGCAGGCCACCGAGAAGACGGACTTCGATTTCATCGCCGCGCTCGACTCGAACCTGGTGCCCGTCGAGTTCGGCGCAAGCAACTGGGTGGACGAAAGGTTGTTCTTTCCGGTCGACGGCATCGAAAAGAAGTACGACTGTGTCTACGTCGGCAATTATCGCCCCATCAAGCGGCATCACGTGCTGTTCCGCGCGATCCGCGAGCTGCGCGATCCGTCCTACAGGGCGGCGCTCGCCTGCACGCCCTGGGGTGGCGGCAGCGCGAAGCAGACCGTTCATGACCTCGCGCGCTACTACGGCGTCGGGCGGAACATCGAGATTTTCGAAGGCTTGCCGGCGGCGCAGCTCAACAAGCTGCTGGTTGCCTCGAAGGTCAATGTGCTGCTGTCTCTCAAGGAAGGCAGCAATCGCAGTATCTTCGAGGGCTTCTTCGCCGACGTCCCCGGCATCGCCCTGCGAAACAACGTGGGGATGAACAAGAGCTACATCAACGCGCAAACCGGTCGCCTGATCGAGGAGAGCGAGCTTGCCGCCGCACTCGATTTCTTCCGCTCGCACTGGCGCGAGTTCAACCCGCGTCGCTGGGCACTGGAACACATTTCGCCGAAGGTCACGACGCGTCGGCTCGAGGGTGTGCTTGCGGAACTGGCGCGTTCGCGTGGCGAGCCGTGGACCGCGGGCCTGCGCGTGAAGGTCAATCGTCCCGAAGTCGAGTACTTCGATGCGGAGGCGCCGCTGCCGCTCTCCAACGTTCAGCTGCTCAGGCTCTTCGCCAGCCGGAAGACCGATGGCAACCGGGACATCGAGCGCGAGCTCTTCCCGCTGCCGCCCGTCGCTTCGTTCGGGTGATGTGACGATGAAGATCCTGTGGCTCTCGCATCTCGTGCCGTATCCGCCCAAGGGTGGCGTGCTGCAGCGTTCGCATCATCTCCTGCGCGAGCTGGCGCGTTATCACGAGGTGGATCTGCTCGCGTTCAACCAGAAGGCGTTGATGAAGCCGCTGTTCCCTTCAGTGGAAGTGGGGCTGCGAGAAGCTGCGGCCTTCCTTGGCGGGGTGTGTCGGCGCCACCGGTTCGTATCGATACCGGTAGACGAAGAGCCGTACGGCAAACACAAGCTGGCGCTGAAGAGCCTGTTTGGCGAGCCGTACAACATGGGCTGGTTGCGCTCTGACGAGTATCGCCAGGCAATGCGCGAGTGGCTCGGCGACACCTCTTACGATCTGATTCACTTCGACACGATCAGCCTGGTGCGGAATTTCGATCTCGTGCCGGCCGGCGTCGCGACCGCGCTCGATCACCACAACATCGAATCGAGCATGCTGCTGCGCCGGGCCCGTAACGAGAAGGGCTGGCTCAAGAAGAGCTACTTTTACCAGGAAGGCCTGCGCCTGCGGCGTGTCGAGCGCCGGTTCTGCCCGGGCTTCTCGGTCAACGTCACCTGTTCCGATCTCGATTCGCAGGATCTGCGCGATGTTGCCCCGGGCAGCCGCGTGGAGACGATCCCGAACGGGGTCGACACCGGATACTTCACGCCCGGCAGCGAAGGCAGCGAGCTGCGGCTCGCGTTCGTCGGCCGGCTCAACTGGTATCCGAACGCCCGCGCGGTCGAGTTCATCGCCGGGCGCCTCTGGCCGCTCCTGACCCGCGAATGGCCGTCACTGACGATGGATATCGTTGGCGCCAACGCACCGGCCGTCGCGGTCGAGCTGAGCGAGCGCGATCCGCGCTTCAAGGTGCACGGTTTCGTGGACGACGTGCGTCCGATCATGGCGCGCGCGACCGCGTTCGTGTGTCCGATCGATGATGGTGGCGGCACCAAGCTGAAGGTGCTGGACGCGATGGCCATGGGCAAGGTGATGGTTGCCAATCCCATCGCCTGCGAAGGCATCGAAGTGACCGAGGAAGCGAACGTGCTGTTCGCCCGGGCACCCGAAGAGTATATAGAGCAGCTTCGCGGCATCCTCTTCGACGGGGAGCGGCGCGGCCGCATCGGGAACGCCGCTCGAAAAATGGTTGAAGACAAATACAGCTACGCTGCGATCGGCCGACGCCTCGCGGACCTGTACGAGAAACATGCGGGGGAATCGCGGTGGGGCAAGCGCAAAACGGCGTGAGTGCGGCGAATGTGGACCGGCCTCCGGTTTCCCCGAGAGCCCAGCGCGCGGCCGCCAAGGCGGCCGAGGACGCAAACAAGACGCGCGCCCGGCACTACACGATCCTGATCATCGCGATTGCCTTCGACTACCTGCGGCCGCAGAGCTTCCTGATTCCCGCGCTCAGCTACCTCAAGATTCCGATGTTCCTCATGCTGGCCCTGATCTGGCTGGTCGTGAAGGAACGCAAGCGAATCGGGCCCGACATCCAGCTCAAGCTCGCGGCGATCATCCTGGTCGAATCGATCATCTGGGTGCCGCTCGCGGTCAATAATTATTTCGCGTTCAATAACGTCTTCAACCTGGTGCTGTACTTCGCCAGCGTGCTGCTGTCGGCGAAACTTCTCTGTGACACCGAGGAGATGACGAAGAAATTCATCCGCCACTGGGTCTGGATCATGGCGGTGCTGGCCGTCATCGTCATGTCGCGCGGTGGTGTGGGGCCGGGGAGCTTCGTGGAAGACGAGAACGACGTCTGCGCGGTGCTCGTTGCGGGCATTCCTTTCGCGTTCTGGTGCCGCAAGCACGTGGCGAAGACGACGATGCAACGGATGGTCTTCCTCGCGCTGGCGCTGGTGATCATCCTGGCCGCGGCTTATACACGTTCTCGTGGCGGCTTCCTGGGGCTCATTGCCAGCCTGGCGGTGACGTGGTGGTACACGCGCAATCGCATCAGGACACTCCTGATCGCCGCGGTGTCGGTTGCCGTATTGGGTTCGGCGGCGATGACCGTGATGCCGAAAGGCTACTTCGCCGAAATGGAGACGATGGAGGATCCGAACGACTCCACCAAGCTCGACCGTTTCAAGCACTGGTGGACGGCCTGGTACATGTACAAGGACAACCCGGTGTTCGGCGTGGGCCCCGGCAATTATCCGTGGCATCACCAGGACTACGTCATCTACACGAAGTACTACAACCCGAACGGTCGCATGGGTGCGGGCCGGCAATCGCATTCACTGTATTTCACGTTGTTGCCGGAGCTCGGGACGGTCGGAGCGCTGTCCTACCTCGGGATGCTGTTCTTCGCGTTTCGCCGGCTCAATTTCATTCATTCACGCACCTCGGGCAGGGCGCAGAAGACAGACACGCCGGCCTCCCCGGCGATCGCTGATCTCGCGGGCGCCACCCTCGCAAGCCTCGCCGGAATCCTGGTGGCCGGCACGTTCATCTCCATCTATTGGTACGAGACGAGCTGGCAATGGCTCATGATGTACTGGGCGGTCGATAACGTTTATCGAAAATCCGAGCTCAAAACCTAGGCCGCGGCCTTCTTCTTCACCAGGGTGTCGATGGCCTCATCCACCAGCGCGCGCTGGAAGACGAGCAGGAACGCCGCATAGGTCACCGCGCCGACGCCGATCAGCGCCAGCAATTCGACCAGCAACGGCAGGTGCAGGGATTCGAGCACCTGCGTCTTCACGAGCAGCACCGCGACGGCCATTGCGACTGACGCCTTGAGGCCGTCCCACACGCCGAGCAGATAGCGGCCAATGTGCAGGCCGTTCTTCCACAGCCCGAAGAAGACCCAGCCGAGCGCGAGCACCGGGTACAGAGTGATCCACGGCAACAGCACGCTATCGAAGGAATGGGTGGAGGCTACGAGGATCGCGAGCGGGATGACGATGAGCACGAACAGGTGGAACGGCGTGACCTGGCGCTGCCGGCCCGTGGCGTTGAAGAACGACGAGTGATACGACGTGATCGTCTCGCACAGCTTGACGAAGCAGAACGCACGGAACCATGGAATGAGATCCAGCCACTTGTCGCCCAATACCGTGCCGACGAGCTCCGGCGCAACGACTGCCGCGCCGAGATAGATCGGCCCGACCAGCGCGAGGTAATGCCTCATCATGCTGAGGTACGTGCGATACACCTCGTCCGCCTCGGCGGCAAGGCGTGAAAACAGCGGGAAGGCGACCTGCTGGTAGATCGGCCAGATCTTGTCGAGCGGCATGTTCGCGAGCGTCATCGACTCTTCGTAGATCCCGAGCCGGCTCGGTCCGAAGAATTTGCCGACGATCAGCTTGTCGACCGTCTGGAACAGACGCTGGAACGTGCCCGAGAACGCAACGTACATGCCGTAGCGGATGTACGGTCGCACTTCCTTCCAGTCGAAATGGAACGATGGGCGCCACTTACTGAGCACGAAGAAGCCGACGGTGCGCACGAAAGTCTGGCTGATGGTCGCCCAGATCAGTGCGTAGACGCCGTAGCCCATCTTGGCCAGTACGACGCTCACGACAGGCGAGACCAGTACCGAGGCGAAGTTGACGGTGGCGACCTTGCGCAGCTCGAACTCGCGAATGAGCAGGCTGTTCTGCACGACAGAGAGCGCAGAGATGATGAACAGCGTGCCGATGAGCTCTGTCACCGGCACGAGTCGCACGTCATCGAACAGCCACGCCGTCGGCCATGCGAGCAGGAACGCGACGACGGACAGGAACGTCCCGACGGCGGTGGCACACCAGAACACGCTACTCAGGGCAGTCGGCGTGATCTCCTGCCGATTCACGATTGCGGAGCCGAGTCCCAGGCCGCCGAACATCTGCAGGTACGCGGTGAGGAACGACGCCATGGTCATCAAGCCGTAGTCCTGCGGCGTCAGGAGTCGCAGGACATAGAACGTGAAGACCCAGGAGACGAGCTGGGAGCCGAGCGAGATGGTGGCGTACCAGACGCCCGCGCGCGCCGCCCGTTGCTTGATGTCGGACATCAGGCCCTCGATCGGGCGGCGGTTCGCGCCTTGATCTCCGCGAGCATGCTCTCGCTCTGCCGCTGGCGCGCGAACTCCGCGATGGCCGCCACGTCGGGCGCAAACGGCTCGCGCCGCTGGATGTAGCGTCGATAGAGATCGACGAGGGCCAGCGCGAGGGCTTCCGCATCCTGCGGAGCGACCGGGCCGCCCCGTACCTTGCGCGTGACGTTCGCGGTTTCGCTGTCTTCCTCGGTGATCGTGATCGTCTCCTTGCCGCTCGCCATGTAATCGTAGGTCTTGGCGGGAATCATCATCTTCTGAGACTGCGCGAAGTTGATAAGTACGTCCGCGGCGTCGACGAAACGGTCGACCTCCTGCGGCGAAACGGCATCGAGCAGCGTGACGGCGTGAGAGAGCTGCCGCTCATCGAGCCACGCCTGCAGGGCCCCGCGCGTGGGGCTCTCGAAAATGCCGAGCAGGGTGAGGTGGATGGCGTCGAGGGGCATCCCGTGGCGAGCGATCGCGATCCCGATCGCTTCGCAGAGCGGGCGGGGATCGCGGCCGAGATACATCGTTCCGGCGAACAGCAACTTCACCGTATTCGGATCGCCACCGGTCGCACTCTTGCCCGCGATCGCCGGCTGCTTCTGCGCGCCGTCGAAGCCGTTATAGACGACGTGGACTTTATGGGCGACGTCCGGATGGCGCGCGGCGACGTCGGCGCCGAGGCCAGGCGAGGCGACGGTAATGAGGTCGCACTTGCGGTAGCACTTGCGCTCCGCCCAGTGCTCGAGCGCGTTGCCGAGCCAGCTCCGGTTCGAAACGATCGGCCGGGCAATGAAGGGATCGCGAAGATCGACGACCCAGAAGAACTTCCGTTTTGCGAATGGACGGGCGAGCAGCGTCGCCAGCGCCGAGCTCATCGGCGGGCAGGAATTGATCACGACGTCGTAGTGATCGTTCTTCAGCAGGGAGATCGCCCGCGGTACGCATCGGGCGGCCCAGACTTTCAGGCCGCAGTAGAGCGCCTCCATCGAGAAGAACCAGCGCTTCGCGAAGAAGACCTGGCGCGCGTCGCGTGTCTCGGTGAATGCGTGCGCGTCGGACGTCGCGCCGCCACCGCCACCGGCGGAGCCGGGGCCCTTCGCGGGGCGCATGACCTTCTTGATTGCCTTCCAGGTGCTGGCAATGAGATCCGGTGGCACGGCCACCCGCGTGATGCGCGCTTTCGCGAGCATTTCCTGGTGCCGCTTGTTCCAGGGCGTCGCTTCGGTCGCGCTCAGCACGTCGACGCTGTGCCCCTGGGCGAGAAAATAACCCGCCATCTCGGATGGACGTTTCGCGCCGACTTCCCGCGAGGGATAGAAGTGCTGGACAAAAAATAGAATCTTCATTTGGGAGCGTACGTGGTATGCGGTTGAAGACCGAGGCGGCGGTAGAGAGACACGTACTTCTCCGTACAGGCCTCGATGGTGAAGTCACGCTGCGCGCTCTGGCGAGAGCGTTCGCCCATCTGCCTGCGCAGTTCCGGATTCTGTGCAAGTCGGGTCACCCGCGCGGCGAGCGCGGCGACATCGGAGTGACGATAGAGCGCGCCGTTCTCGTCCTGGTGGACCAGCTCGGGATTGCCGCCGACCTGCGTGACGATGCACGGCAGTCCCGCATGCAGCGCCTCGATGATGCTCATCGAAAGCCCTTCCGTGTCGGAACACTGAAGGAAGAGATCGGCAACTCGCAACAGCGCCGGCACATCGCGCCGTGCGCCGAGAAATCTCACGCGGTCGGCAACACCCAACTGTGCGGCGAGCCCCTGCAGCCGAGGCATTTCCGGCCCCTCGCCGACAACGACGAGAGTCGCCGGTATCGAACCTCCGATTGCGTGCAACGCCTGGATCGCGTCCTGCACACGCTTCAGCGGAATGAGTCGCCCAACGCAGATGAGCACGAGAGCATCCTGTGCGATCGAAAGCGATTCCCGCGTCACCGGAGCCTCGATGCGCACCGGACGGATGCCGTTGTGGATGGTGAGGATCCGGTCCTTCCTCCACGTCACGCGCTGGCGATAGAACTCGTTCATCTGGTTCGACACGGCCACGAGCCGCGTTCCCAGCGCGAGCGCGACCTTCAACTGCCGAATGCGGGAAGGCACTTCCTGGACCATGTGGATGTCATGAAGCGTGCCGACATGCGGAATCCTGCCAAGCAGGGCGGTGAGCGAGCCACCGACGATCGGCCCGAACAGATGGCTGTGCAGAAGTTGCGTGCCCGCCCGCCGCAAACGCCGGGCGAAATCGAGCGCGAAGCCCGGCAGCGCAGCGACTTTCTTGAAGCGCGCGCGATCCGGCAGATCGAAGCTTTCGATGTCCGTCTCGCGACAGCGCTGCTCGAACCAAGGATGCCGGAAATGGCCGATCATCGGGCGCAGCCCGCACGCGCGTTGCTCGATGCACAGATCGAACAGGAAGCTCTCCGCGCCGCCGGGAATATCCGTCTCGATGAAATGCACGACGACGGGAGCACTCAAGCGGCGCGCCCGCTGGCCAGTTCGCGATACAGATGGCCGATTCGCTGCGCGTTGTTGCGCGCGGTGAAAACCGCACCTTCGCTCAGCGGCTGCCGCACGCCGCCGGCGCTCGCGAGAAGCTTCAGGATCGCCGTCGCGTAGCCTTCGGCATCGTGCCGGTCGACGATCGCGCAATCGTGACGTGAACCGATGACGGCCGGAATGCCGCCGACGCCATGGGCGACGAGGCGCGTGCCGACGGCGAGCGCTTCGAGAAGCGTCATAGGCAGCCCTTCGTGATCCGAGCACATCACGAGAACGTCGAGCCCGGCGATGCACGCGATGGAGTCGTCACGGTGGCCGTGGAAGGTAACCCGGTCCTGCGCATTTGCGCGGGCGACGAGCGACGCGCGCAGCGGCCCATCGCCGAAAACATGGAAGCGCCATTGGCGCGCCGGATCGCGGGCAACGAGTGTTCGAGCCACGTCGAGGAACAGATCGACGCGCTTGACCGGCACGAGCCTGCCCACGATCCCCACGTGAGTTGCCGTCGGCTCGTTCGTGCGAAACGCAACGGGGGTGAGTTGCGCGCGCACCGCTTCGACATCGACGCCATTCTCGATAACCGCGATCTTGTCGACCGGAAAGTCATGCGCGAGTTTCTCCGCGAGGTCGAGAGATACCGCGATGATCCGCTGCTGCAAGTGACGACCGCAGAAAACGTCGAGATAGCGCAGGGTGCGCTTGCCGATGCCACCGGCGGCGTGCTCGCCTGCACCATGCACCGTGCGGACCGAGGGCACATTGCGCGAAAGCAGGTTCGCGACGCAGCCGAGTATGTTTTCCTTGAACCGGTGGGTGTGAACGACATCCGGCTGCCACTCGCGTATCAGCTTGCGCAGGCCGCAGACGATCCGCACTGGCCCGGTCTGTCGTTCCGAAAAAAGGCTGACCGGTATGCCGTGCGAGCGCAGCCTGCGCGCCAGCTCGCCTTCGTTCAGCAAGGCGGCGGCCACTTCCACCCCGGGCTCTTTCTGCAAAGACGCCAGGAGCGTGCAGGCCTGGGCTTCCGCCCCCGCCCAGAGGTCGCCCGATATAACGTGCAGGACTTTCATGCTCGAGCGAAAGGGAAGAGCTGTTCTTGAATATTGGGGCCGAATAGTAGCGTGCACTGGGGACTTCTTGTAGTTTGCAGGCTCGTTTTTGTGAGGTCGGTGGATGGCTGAAGGCATGTTCTGGCTGCTCGTGCTGGGAGGCGCGTATAGCTATTTCATTTACCCGCTGGCACTCGCCGTATTGCGTGAGCTGATTCCGGTCCGGGTCGCGCCGATCGGCAGCGCGCGGCCTGTTTCCATGACCCTCGTTATCACGGCGTACAACGAAGAACGCAGGATTCGCGACAAGCTCGAGAACGCCCTGAGCCTCGATTATCCGGGGCTCGAGATCATCATCGCCTCGGACTGCTCCAGCGATCGTACCGACGAGATCGTGAGGGAGTACACCGACCGTCGCGTGCGCCTCGTGCGGGCGCCGGAGCGCCTCGGCAAGGAGAACGCGCAGGGTTGTGCGATTCGGGAGGCCACCGGCGACGTCATCGTGTTCTCGGACGTCGCCACTCGCATCGAGACCGATGCGTTGCGCAAGCTGGCCGCGTATTTCGAGGAGGCGACGATTGGAGCCGTTTCGAGCGAGGACCGCTTCATTACGCAGGCGGGCGAAGTGGCCGGCGAAGGCGCCTACGTTCGCTACGAGATGTGGTTGCGACGCATGGAGTCGAGCCTTGCGGGGCTCGTGGGTCTCAGCGGTTCATTCTTCGCCGCGCGCAAACGCGTTTGCGACGAGTGGGACATTCACTCACCCAGCGACTTCAATACGGCGCTGAACTGTGCTCGCAAGGGCCTGCGCGCGGTCACGGCTCCGGACGTGCTCGGCTTCTATAGCGACCTTAAGGATCCGCGCAAGGAATACGATCGCAAGGTGCGCACCGTTCTTCGCGGCATCACCGCGATCGCTCGCCACCCGGACGCGCTCAACGTGTTTCGCTTCGGCCTGTTCTCGTGGCAGGTCTGGAGCCACAAGATCATGCGCTGGGCGGTGCCTTTTTTTGCAGTCGCCCTGCTGGCGTCGAATCTATCTCTCGTCGGCACAGGCGCTTTCTACGCGCTTGCGCTCGTTGCTCAGCTCGCGTTTTATGGGCTGGCGTTTGCGGCCCATGTGAACGAACGGGTGAAGCGGCACGGCGCCGTACGCATCGTGTATTTCTTCCTGCAGGCCAATGTAGCCATCGCTGATGCATGCTGGCGGTTCTTCAGCGGCGAGCGCCGGACGACCTGGCAGCCTTCCGCCCGATGAGGTGGGTCGCCGTGCCGCCGACCCGGCGCGCCGTCTCGCTGGCGCGCGGGGACCCTCGCGAGGCGGAAGCGGCGGCCCGCGAGCTCTTCAGCGGCCGGCCGGTCCGGCTATTCGAATCGGGCACGCAGTCGCTCGCGGCAGCGATCGTGCATCTCGGGCGGGGTCGTGTCCTTCCTGAATCGGAAGTGATCCTTCCCGCTTACGGTTGCCCGGACCTGATTTCCGCCTGCGTACTCGCGAACGTCCGGCCCCGGCTCGTCGACGTCGCGGCCGACGGCTGGGGCTATGACTGCGCGCAGCTTGCTGCCGCGCTTTCCCCGCGTACCGTGGCGATCCTGGCGGTCAACCTGCTTGGCGTCGGTGACGCTGCCTCGGAGCTGCTGAAGGTCGCACGAGCCGCCGATACGAATCTCATTCAGGACAGCGCCCAGCACCTGCCACGCGCTCAGGTGGCGTGGCCGGGCGACTGCGTCGTGCTGAGTTTCGGTCGAGGCAAGCCACTGAACCTGCTTGGAGGCGGGGCGCTCGTGTTGCCATTGGGAGAGAACGCGAGCGCGTCGTCCGCAGGCGAGTCGCATCGGTTGCCATCGAGCCGTCTCGCCGCACTGGCGTTCAACAGTGCGACATCACCGCTCGCGTTCAACTGGGTGTCGCGTCTGCCCGGCATGGGACTCGGCGAAACGCACTACAAACCGCCGACCACGATCAATGCGGTGGCATTCGACGGCTGGAGTCAGGTCGGACCAGCGCTGCGCGGCTATCGGCAGCAGCCGTCGTATGGCGCGGGCGTCTGGTCCGAAGCACTCGACGCGTGGCGCGACCGAGGCATCTCGCGTCTCGGCTTCGCGGATGCGAATGGCCCGTCGACCGAACCGGAGCCGTTGCGTCTCGCGCTACTCGCGCCGGATCGCGCGGCGCGCGATCGGCTCGTTGAAGCATTGAGTCGCGCGGGTCTTGGCGCGTCCAGCATGTACGGTGAAGCGCTCCACCGCATCCCAGGCATCCCGGCTTTTGCTGCCGCACAGGGGCCGTTCCCCAATGCGATGGCATTGGCGGAGCGACTCTTTACGCTCCCTACCCATCGCGATGTCACTCACGGCGCGGTGGCGCGGGCGATTCGCTGCGTGCGCGAGCTCAGTTAGCCTTCACGTCCGTCGGCGGGTTCGGCCGCACGGGTGCGGAGCCGGCGCAGCCGATACGCTGCTTGCTCACCACAAAGTTGTCGAAGTAACGGTCCTGAGTCTGCGCGGCCGGGTCGTTGCGATAGTTTTCCATCAGGATCGCGTTGATCCCGTACTGCGTGTAGCTGCCGCGAAAGTTGAGATTCTTCGCCTGCGCTTCCGACTTGTCGTTGACCCAGTATTCGAGCAGCCCGTCGGATGCGCCCGATGCATTGAGTTTCATGTGGACTTCAACGCAGGTCCAGATGCCGCGGTTCTCCGGCGCATAAACCTGCGTCGGGCCATCGACCTTGCCGAGCCACTTCATGTTGTCGAAGTCGTTGTATTTCGTCGTGACGACGTTGCCGCCGACGACGCCCGATACGGGATCGAGCGCCATGCCGAGTTTGCTCGGACTGTCATCCCAGAGGTGGCCGATAGCCGCCTGGCTCCAGTTCGAGGCGCTGAACACGGTAGCGCGCGTCACCTTGTAGCCGTTGCCGGTCCAGTTCGCGGACGTGCGCATGTAGAAGCGCCAGTACACCTCGTCGAACTTCTGATCCGTGTAGCGCTTGGGCGCAACCGGCGTGGCGCCGAAGCTCAGCTTGATGCTGCCTGCGCCAGTGTCGGAAGGGATATACGTCCCCTTGAGAGACGAGGTACCGCCGAATGCCGCGTCGCTTGCGACCTTGAGCCGGCCCCCGGCACGTTCGACATCGAAGTAGTTCTGCTCGAGCGAAGAGTCCGACTCGAAATCATCGCACCACAGCCATTCGGGATGCGCCGCCTGCCAGTTGGTGCATTCGAGCGGTTGGGCTGCATGCGCGCCGGTCGCAACAAAAAAGGCCGCGGCGGCGCCATAGAGGCAAAGGCGAGTCGTGCGCATCGATCAGGTTCCTCGAATGAGGGGCGCAGAATTGTGCGAACGACACCCGAAGTCAAAATGTCCGCAAATTGCGCCATCTCGAAAAGGGAAACGTGCACGCGTCACAGTCCGCCCAGGCCGGGCGCAACGCCTCGTCGCGCTGGCGATCAGAAGCCGGCGGGTCGCGGCTGGCCTTTGAAGATTTTGCGCCCCAGCACGAATGCATTGCCGAGCTGCGCCTTCAGGGTGTCGAGCGCCGAGGTGCCCGGCCATTTCGGCGAGAGGCCGAGCTTGCGCAGCAGGCGATTGCCCGCGTGCACGTGCGAATGCTTGCGGGTGACGTCGGTATAGAACACGACGCCGATCGAAATCGAGACACCCTCGCCCGGGCGCGTCCAGCCCGGTTCGCAGCGCGTCATGTGTGGGGACAGGCTGGGGAAGTAGGCGCCGTCGCCCGGGCCCACGTCGAACCGGTGGCCGCGATCGAGGAAGCCGTCTTTCAGCCGCACTTCGTGCAGGGCGCCGCTCACCATGAATTTTTCGGCAACCGGCGCGGGCACCACCACGCGATCTGTCGGCTCCCACACGTTCAAGGTTTTGCGACCGGCGATCTGCAGCCAGAAGTTGTTCTCACGGTCCATGTGGAACGGCGTCACCGACGGCGGCGCCGAGATGAAGATGAAGCCCTTGATGTCGAACAGGCCGGGCTGTTCCTCGTCGACGAGCGCGCGCACGCTCTCGATGACTTCGCGCAGAAAGCCTGCGTAGGGCGGATGCGTCTCCACATCGTAGAGCGCGATCCACGACCCCGGTTCTTCGATGCGGCGGAAGACCTCTTCGATGTCCCGCCCATCGTGGCTCTGGGACTCGTGCACGAACTCCGAAGCCTGGGTGGCGCCCGGTTTCAGGAAGCGGCACTTCTGGGTCTTGTAGAGCACCTGGGCGAGCTCTGCGAGGGCGGAAAGCCGCATCAGCGGGTGCTCGTGGAAGTTGTGCCTGAGCGCGCAGACCTTGCTGGTCGAGAACGAGGCGGGGTCGGCCGCCCAGGCGCGGTATTTCTTCTTCGTTTCGATGTCCATGGTGATTACTTCGCGCGGAAATAGAATCCCGAGTAGTGCTCGAACGAACGGTCCGGACGTCCCGGGATGACGAGCGCGCGCTCCTTGCGCCAGGCATCTACCTGCGCATAGCCGAGTTTCTCGAGCGCACCGACGAACTCCGGCCGGCTGAAGATCCGGTACGGGCAATACGCGCTCCCGATATTCTGCAGCGTAATGTATGACGGTCCGTCATATACCGGCGTTACGTTCACGAGGATGTGTTTGGGGCGCACCCGGAACGCGGCAATCGTGTCCGCCAGCGTGGAGGGTTCGAAATACTGAAGAGAACCGGCGGCGACCAGGATCTCCGCCCCGTCGGGGTGCCGCGGATCGGTCACGAACCTGAGGTCGGTACGGCCGCGTTCCTTCGCGAGCCTGGTGCCGGCCTCCGCAATCGTCGGCACGTCGCAGATGGTCCACTGCAGGCCGGCTGGGTACGGCAGGACCCTGGAGAACCCGTAGTACGCCTCGCCGATATGGCCACCAATCTCGAAAACGGTGCGGCTGTCCTCAAAGGCCGATCGCAACCAGTACACGACCGGGTAATCTTCCAGCAGCAGTGAATCGAGCTTGGACAGGTACCAGTCGGCCGAGTTGGCCGAGTCGTAGCCCAGCGGCTTCGACGGCGGGGCCGCTTTGGCGGCTTCGGCGAAACTCGAGTAGACGCCCTTACAGGAATTAAGGGGGGCACTGCCATCGAACAGGCGCCCTCGAACGGAGCGGACGAGGCGTCCAAGGGTTAGCGGTCGCCCGCGGAACTGTGGCATGGCGGAGATGACGGCCTCCCGGCAAAGTGCGCGGATCGTCAGGTACCCCCCGGGGTACCGTCAAGCTCGGAAAGGGGTTTTCCGCCCCTTTTTGAACCGCTTCGCCGCTTGTTCTGGGATTCGAATTTTCAGAGATTTCCCCGGCAAGGTCCGAGACCGGATTCACATCATGAAGCCCCAATTTTTAGGTATTGGTTCACAGTCGGCAGGGCGCGCGCGCGATATGGTGCAACGCTCGTGCAGGCACAAGAATTCCGAAGCATGAAAGTCCTGCGACCTTCGGTTCACAGACGATGACGGCAATGCTGCCCGCCACTGTCCAATCAGTCTTTTCCGCCGTCGCCGCACGGCTTCCGGATGCAATGGCGATCGGCCACAGTGGCGCCGCCATCACCTACCGGGAACTCGACCGGCGTTCGTCGCTCCTGGCGCTGGCCTTGCGCACGGCCGGCGTTCGCCGTGGTTCGGTGGTTGCGCTGCTGCTGCCGCGCTCGGCGGACTCGCTCGTCGGGCTGTTGGCCATCCTGAAGGCAGGCGGCGCCTACATGCCGCTCGACGAGGCGTATCCGCTCGATCGCCTCAAGTTCATGCTCAGCGACAGTGCGGCCACCGCGATCGTCACGGATTCGGTGCATGGCTCGCATCCGCTGCTGGCGTCGGGCGTGCCGGTCCTCCGCGTCGACCAGTTGCCAGCCGTTGGCGCCGCCGCGCCGCCCGGCGAGGAGGGCGCAGCGGGGGACCTGGCCTACATCATGTACACCTCGGGATCGACCGGGACGCCCAAGGGAGTCGAGATCCCGCATGCCGCCATCCTGCGGCTCGTGTGCGGTTCGAGGTTTGCGAAGCTCGAGCCGTCGGTCGTATTCCTGCACGCCGCACCGCTCGGCTTCGATGCTTCGACGCTCGAGATCTGGGGGCCGCTCCTGAATGGCGGCGCCTGTGTCGTTCACGACGAACTGATTCCGACCGGTGCCGGTCTCGAGAAAACGATTTCCCGTCACGGCGTCACGAGTGCCTGGCTGACTGCCGCGCTGTTCAACGCCATCGTCGATGACGATCCCCGTCGTCTCAACGGTCTGAAGCAGCTGCTCATCGGCGGCGAAGCGCTGTCGGTTCCGCACGTTCGGCGTGCGCTCGCGAGCCTGCCCGGCACCGAGATCATCAATGGCTACGGCCCGACGGAAACGACGACCTTCGCCACCACGTATTCGATCCCGCGCGATCTGCCGGCGGGCGCGCTGTCGATCCCGATCGGCACAGCCATCGCCCAGACCTCGCTGTACGTTCTCGGCCCGGACATGAAGCCGGTCGCAACCGGCGAGCAGGGCGAGCTGTTCATCGGTGGCATGGGCCTCGCCCTCGGCTACAGGGGCCGTGACGTCCTGACTCGCGAGCGGTTCGTGACCAATCGTTTCGTCGGTCAGGAACCGATAAGGCTGTATCGCACGGGCGATCTCGTACGCATGCGCGACGATGGCGTGGTCGAGTTCGTCGGTCGCGTCGATAACCAGGTCAAGATTCGCGGCTATCGCATCGAAGTCGGCGAAATCGAAGCCGCGGTGGTTCAGCACGAATCCGTGCAGAACGGCGCGGTGCTGGCGCGAGAGGATCGGCCGGGTGACAAACGCCTCGTCGCCTACGTGGTGCTGAAGAATCCGGAGCGCGGCCTGAATCCACTGCGCGAATCGCTTGCCGCGAAGCTTCCCGAGTTCATGCAGCCGTCGGCCTACGTCGTGCTGCCGTCATTCCCGATCACCGCCAATGGCAAGCTCGATCGGCGTGCGCTGCCGGCACCGGACATGCGTCGCCCGGAGCTCGCGCAGGAATATCGCGCGCCGTCGACACCGCAACAGAAGCAGGTCTGCGAGCTGTTCGCCGACGTGCTGCATCTCGATCGCGCTGGCACGAACGACAACTTCTTCGAGCTGGGCGGCAATTCGCTGCTCGCTCTGCGCCTGCTCGCGCGGGTGCGCGAGGCATTCGGTACGGAAATCTCCACGACCACGTTCTTCCAGTATCCGACCCCGGACACGGTGGCACGTCATGTCGGTGGCACGGAAGCCGCCGCGGTTCCCGCGGTCGCCAGGCGTCCGAGGCGGCAGGCCGCCGCGGGAAATTCCGAGCCCGTCGCGATCATCGGTCTCGCGGGCCGGTTCCCCGGCGCGAACGACATCGACACGCTCTGGAAGAACCTGTGCGACGGCGCCGAGACCGTCAGCTTCTTCCGCGACGACGAGATCGACGCGGGCGTTCCCGAGTCGCTGCGCGCATCGCCCGACTACGTGAAGGCACGCGGAATCGTCAGTGACGTCGAGAGCTTCGACGCCGCGTTCTTCGGCATCGGCCCGAAGGAAGCGGAGCTGATGGATCCGCAGCAGCGCAAGTTCCTCGAGATCTGCTGGGAGTGCCTGGAGCACGCCGGCTATGTGCCCGACAGTTGCCCGGAGCCCGTCGGCGTGTTCGCCGGCATGTACAACGCCACGTACTTCCAGCGCCACGTTCAGCACCGCCCCGATCTCATCGAGAAGATCGGCGAGTTCCAGGTGATGCTCGCGAACGAGAAGGACTACATCGCCACGCGCGTCGCGCATCGGCTGAATCTCACGGGTCCCGCGATCAGTGTGCACACTGGCTGCTCCACGTCGCTCGTCGCCGTGTGCCAGGCGTTCGACGCCTTGCGGAACGGCCATTGCTACATGGCCCTCGCGGGCGGCTCCTCGATCACATGTCCGCCCAAGAGCGGTTACCTGTATCAGGAGGGCGCCATGCTCTCCCCGGACGGGCACACCCGCTCGTTCGACGCGGATGCGCAGGGCACGGTGTTCAGCGATGGCGCTGCCGTCGTTCTGCTCAAGCGCGTCAGTGATGCCATCGCGGATGGCGACACGATCTATGCGGTAATTCGTGGGGTCGCGCTCAACAACGACGGCGCGCACAAGGCGAGCTTCACCGCACCGAGCGCGGATGCCCAGGAAACCGTGGTGGCGCTGGCCCAGAGTGCGGCGGGCGTCGACCCGCGCAACGTCTCGTACATCGAAGCGCACGGCACCGCCACGCCGCTCGGCGATCCGATCGAAGTTGCCGCGCTGACGCGGGCGTTCCGTCGTCACACCCCGGATGTCGGTTTCTGCCGGCTCGGGTCGGTGAAGAGCAACTTCGGGCACGTCGTGATCGCAGCCGGCGCCACGGGATTGATCAAGACCGCGCTGAGCCTGAAGCACGCGCTGATTCCGCCTTCATTGAATTACCGCAAACCCAATCCGAAGCTCGAGCTCGATCGCTCGCCGTTCATCGTGAACGACCGGCTCACCGAATGGCAGGCCATCGGTCCGACGCGCCTCGCCGGCGTCAGCTCCTTCGGGGTCGGTGGCACGAACGCGCACGTCGTCGTCGAAGAGGCGCCGGCGGTCACTGCACGATCCACTGAAGTGAAGGGGCCGTATCTGCTGGCGCTGTCGGCGCGCAATGAAGCCGCGCTCGGCACTGCGGCCAGGCGCCTCGGCGCATTCCTCACCGGGAAACCCGGCGTCGAGCTGCGTGACGTCGCGCATACCCTCCGCGTCGGCCGCAAGGCTTTCTCGCAGCGTGGCATCGTTGTTGCCGAATCTCGCGAGCAGGCCGCTGCGGCGCTGAGTTCCGGCGACGCGTCGCGGTTCATGACCAGAGCGGTGCGCAACGCGTCGCCCGATGTCGTGTTCATGTTCCCGGGGCAGGGCGCTCAGTATCCCGGCATGGGACGCGGGTTGTACGACACCGATCCGGCGTTCCGGGCAGCACTCGATCGATGCGCCGAGGTGCTCGTCGATGAGCTGAAGGCCGACCTGCGCAGACTGATTTTCGAAGGCACCGCGCAGGACCTGATGGCCACTGCCGTCGCCCAGCCCGCTACATTCGCCATCGAGTACGCGACGGCTCAATTCTGGTTGGCGCGCGGCCTGAAGCCCGCGGCGCTCATCGGGCACAGCGTGGGAGAGTTCGTCGCTGCGGTTCTCGCCGGTGTCATGCCGCTCGAGTCCGCGCTTCGTCTCGTGGCGCGCCGGGGGCGCCTGATGCAGGCCCAGCCGCGCGGCTCGATGCTGTCGGTGCGCGCGCCGGCAGAGAAGGTTGCGGGCCGGCTGCCGCCGAACGTCTCCATCGCGTCGGAGAACTCGCCTCTGATCACGGTGGTTGCCGGCCCGACGCCGGACATCGAGGCGTTCCAGAAGCTGCTCGAGGCTGACGGCCTCGGTGCACGCATCCTGCAGACCTCGCACGCTTTCCACTCCGCGATGATGGAACCGGCGGTCGCCCCGTTCCGCGGGGAAGTGCAGCAGGTGAAGCTGTCGCCGCCGCAGATTCAGATCGCTTCGACGCTGACGGGCCAGTGGCTCACCGCGCAGCAGGCGACGAATCCCGATTACTGGGCGCGCCATCTGCGCGAACCCGTGAAGTTTTCTCCGGCACTGCGCCTCGTCGCCCAGCGCACAGATCGTGTCCTGATCGAAGCCGGCCCGCGCACCACGCTCGCGACGCTCGCGCGCCAGCACTTCGGCGCGAAGGATGCGAAGCCCGACATCTTCTCGAGTCTCGGCGAAGCACCCGACGCCGAAGCGCGCGCTGCGCTCGTGACGCTCGGCCAGCTCTGGAGCTGCGGCCTCGATGTCGATCTGCGACCGCTGCAGGCCGATGAAGCGCGGCGCGTGCCGCTGCCGACGTATCCGTTCGAGCCCCGGCGTTACTGGGTCGACGCCCATGTGGCTGCGCCGATGGTGGCCCGGGTGTCCGTATCGGCTCCTGCCATCACTGTTTCCCTTGCGGCACCTGTGATCGCCGCTCCACTCCCCCAACCGATTGTTCCGGAGATGCCGATGTCCGCCGTGCCGAATGCCGCCCCTCCCCGCCGGGAACGACTCATCACCCAGTTGCGGGGTGTGTTCGAAGATGTTGCGGGCGTCGATCTCGACGACGCCGATCCCGGCGCACTGTTCGTGGAGCTCGGTATCGATTCGCTCGCGCTGACGCAGGTCGCCCTGCAGCTCGGCAAGACCTTCGGCGTGAAAGTGACGTTCCGTCAGCTCATGGAGTCGTGGCCGAGCCTCGATCGTCTCGCCGGCCATCTCGACGAGAGCATGCCGGCGGAAGCCGCCCCGCCGCCCGCAGCCGCCGCGGCGCCCGTAGCCGCAGCGCCCGCCGCGCAGACCGCGCCGGTTGTTGCCCCGACTTATGCGGCTGTCGCGTTCGCCGCGCCAGCGATGCCGCAAGCTGTTTTCGCGGGAGGTGCCAACTTGTCGAACAACATTGCTCCCCCGGGTGCGCCGATGCCGATGATGCAGGCCCTGATCGAGCAGCAGATGCGCCTGATGTCGCAGCAGCTCGCGCTACTGAGCGGCGCGTCGATGCAGCCGGTCGCATACGCGGCTCCGCCCGCGCCGGCTGCGGTGCCCACCGCCGTGGCCGCGGCACCGGTGCAGGCCGTACCGGCTCCTGCTCCTGCCGCATCGAAGGCCGCTCCCGCAGTACCCGCCGCCGCTTCGGCGACGGACGAGGAAGCGCACACGAAGTACGACGTGAAGAAGGCGTTCGGCGCCATCGCACGCATTCACGCCAAGTCCTCGACGGATCTGAGCGAGCGCCAGAAAGGTGTGCTCGATGCGTTCATGAAGCGCTATATCGCGCGCACGCAGAAGTCGAAGGACTACACCGTCCAGCACCGGCCGCACCTCGCCGATCCCCGTGTGGTGAACGGCTTCCGTCCGCAGCTCAAGGAAATCATCTACCAGATCGTCATCGAGCGTTCGAAGGGCCCGTATGTGTGGGACCTCGACGGCAACAAGTATGTCGACGCGCTCAACGGCTTTGGCATGAGCCTGTTCGGCTGGCAGCCGGATTTCGTGCTCGATGCAGTTCGCAGGCAGCTCGATGCCGGTTATGAGATCGGTCCGCAGCATCCGCTCGCCGGCGTCGTCGCGAAGCAGATCGCGGAGATGACCGGCTTCGATCGCGTCGGTCTGTGCAACACGGGTTCCGAAGCGGTGATGGGTTGTGTGCGCATCGCGCGCACCGTCACGGGCCGTTCGAAGATCGCCATGTTCACCGGCGCGTATCACGGTATCTTCGACGAAGTGATCGTGCGCGGAACGAAGAAGCTGCGTGCCGTACCGGCGGCGCCAGGCATCATGCCGAATACCGCGGAGAACGTGCTCGTCATCGATTACGGCACGCCGGAGTCTCTCGAGATCCTGCGCAGCCAGGCGAACGAGCTCGCCGCCGTGCTCATCGAGCCCGTGCAGAGCCGCCGTCCCGATTTCAAGCCCATCGAGTTCCTGAAGGAGCTGCGTGAGATCACGCGCAAGTCCGGCACGCTCTTCATCTTCGATGAAGTCGTCACGGGATTCCGCTCGCATCCGCGCGGCGCGCAGCACGTGCTCGGCATCGATGCGGACCTGGCCTCGTACGGCAAGGTCGTCGGTGCCGGCTTCCCGATAGGTGTGATCGCCGGCAAGCGCGAATACATGGATGCGCTCGACGGTGGCGCCTGGCAGTACGGCGATGACTCCATCCCGACCGTCGGCGTCACGTATTTCGCCGGCACGTTCGTGCGGCATCCGTTGGTGCTCGCCGCCGCGCATGCCGCGCTCGATCACATGAAGAAGGAGGGTCCGGCGCTTCAGGAGCGCGTGAACTCGCGCACCACCGCGATGGTCCAGGCGATGAACGACTTCTGTACCGAAGTGGGTGCGCCGATCGCGATCAAGAGTTTCTCGTCGGTCTGGAAGCTGATCTTCACCGAAGATCATCCGCTGCAGGACGTGCTGTTCGCGATGATGCGCAGCCGTGGCATCCACATTCTCGACAATTTCCCGTGCTTCTTCACGACCGCGCACGCGGAAGCTGATTTCAACGCGATCCTCACCGCGTTCAAGGAGTCGGTGCTCGAGCTGCAGGATGCGGAGTTCCTGCCTCGCAAGGCTCCGGTACCCGCGGCGCGCCTCCTTCTGGATGCGTCGCGTCCGCCGGTTCCCGGTGCGCGCCTCGGCCGTGACGAAAACGGCAAGGCGGCCTGGTTCGTGCCGAATCCCGAGGTGAAGGGGAAATTCCTGAAAGTGGATGCGAAGTAATGCCGTCGAGCGTTCCGCCGAACACCGTCGCCGTCGAGTACGACCCGTTTGGCGAGGCGGGCGAGCTTGCCCGCGTTGTGTCGACCACGGACGCGCAGCGCGAAATCTGGCTGGCCGACAGCCTCGGCCACGAGGCGTCGCTTGCTTTCAATGAGTCCGTTTCGTTGCGGCTCGGTGGCAATCTCGATACGGCTGCGCTGAAGGCCGCGTTACGGGGAATTGTCGATCGTCACGAAGCGTTGCGTTCCACGCTGAGTGCCGATGGCCTCGAGCTCTTTGTCGCCTCGCAATCCGCCATCGCTCTCGATGAATGTGATCTTGCCGCGCTGGATGACGAACAGAAGACACTCGAATTTGCATTGCGCCGTCGCGAGGCCGTAGAGCTTCCTTTCAATCTCACCGACGGACCGCTCATTCGCGCAACGTTGCTGAGGGTGTCCAATCTCGATCACATCCTTATACTCACGTGCCATCATGTCGTCTGCGACGGCTGGTCATTCGGAGTGATCGTGCGCGAGCTGCTGCGGCTGTATACCGCGAGTCGTGATGGACAGTCCCCGGGTATTCCGCCAGCCGACGGATTCGCTGAATATTCAATGTGGACGACCGAAAGTGATCAGCTCGCGCAGGCCGCCACGGATGAGGCCTACTGGGTTGCCCAATTCGCGAATGACGTTCCGGTGCTCGACCTTCCGGTCGATCGCCCGCGTCCGCCGGTGCGCCAGTTCGAGTCGGATCGCGAAGACGTCCTGATTCCCGCCGAACTGGTCGCGCAGTTGCGCAAGGCGGCGGCAAAGTCCGGCGCCAGCCTGTTTTCCCTGTTGTTGGGTTTCTTCGGCAGCCTTCTCGCAAGGCTTTCCGCCGCGGAGTCGGTGGTGGTGGGCATGCCCGCCGCGGGCCAGAACGCCAGCGGCCGCGAGCGGCTCGTCGGGCATTGCGTCAACCTGCTGCCGATCCGGCTCAACCTTGATCTGAATCAATCCGCGCGTGACTGCGTCGGCAAGACCCAGCGCAGTGTGCTTGATGCTTATGATCATCAGCAGGTCACGTTCGGCTCGATTTTGAGCAAGCTGCGGCTGGAACGCGATCCGAGCCGCCTGCCGCTGGTCTCCGTGCAGTTCAATCTGGATCAACGTATCGCCCCCGAGGACCTGGCGCAGCCTGGTCTCGACGTCACGCTCGATACGAATGCCCGCGCGTTCGAGAACTTCGAGCTCTTCGTCAATGCGACCCAGGCGCCCGAGGGCATCGTTCTCGAGACGCAGTACAGCACGTCGCTGTTCGATGCCGGGACCATCCGACGCTGGATGGAGATTTACCGGGACGCGCTCGCCCGTTTCGTCGTGAGCCCGACGAAGAGCCTGCGGGAGCTGTTCATTCCAACGGCCGCGGACCTCGAGCTCATCGCTCGCCAGAACCGCACGGACGCCGTGTACGACACGTCGGCCGTCGTGCACAGCTCGATTGCCGCCGTCAGCGCACGATCCGGTCAGTCGCCCGCGATCCTGTGCGGCAACGACACCCTTTCTTACATGGAGCTCGACGCCCGCAGCAACCGCCTGGCGCGAGTTCTTCGGTCGCGCGGGGTCGGGCGCGGCAATCTCGTCGGCCTGTGCCTGCCGAGAACGGCGGACATGGTCATAGGCCAGCTCGCCGTGTTGAAAGCTGGCGCGGCCTATGTGCCGCTCGATCCGGCATTTCCGCCGGATCGTCTCGCGTACATGGCGGAAGACGCCAAACTGTCCCTTCTGCTGACGACGTCGGCGCTGTCCAACAGCGTCGTGTGGTCGCGCGAAGGGTCGATCTGGGTCGATGCCGATGCGGATTCGATTGCGCAACACCCGACGACGGCGCTCGAGCCGGATGCCGAGCGTGACGCCCAGCCACTCGATCCCGCTTATGTGATCTATACGTCCGGTTCGACGGGCAAGCCAAAGGGCGTCGTCGTTCATCACCGGGCAGTCGTGAACTTCCTCGCCAGCATGGCGAAGCAGCCCGGCATGAAGGCGGGCGATCGCGTCGTCGCGGTCACGACGCTGTCATTCGATATCGCGGTTCTCGAGCTGCTGCTGCCCCTGTTCGTCGGCGCGACCGTCGTGCTCGCGAGTCGCGACCAGGCCATCGACGGCTCTGCGCTGAAGAGCCTGCTCGAACAGTCGAAGGCCTCGCTGATGCAGGCGACGCCGGCCACCTGGCGCCTGCTCATCGAAGCCGGTTGGCGCGCATCGCCGCCGTTCAAGGCGTTGGTGGGTGGCGAAGGCCTGCCTCAGGATCTCGCACGCGAGCTGGTCTCGCGCGTCGGCGAACTGTGGAACATGTATGGCCCGACGGAAACCACCGTCTGGTCGACCTGCTGGAAGGTGGATGCGAATGCCGCTGCCATTCGCATCGGCACGCCGATCGACAACACGCAGATGCACGTGCTGGATGAAAAGATGCAGCCGTGCCCGATCGGAGTCGCCGGTGAGATCTTCATCGGCGGCGATGGTGTCACGCTCGGCTATCTCGGCCTGCCGAAGCTGACTGACGAACGCTTCATTGCCGACCCGTTCCGTCCCGGCCCGGATCATCGGCTGTATCGCACGGGCGATCGCGGCCGCTGGTGCGCGGACGGCCAGCTCGAACATCTCGGCCGGCTCGACTTCCAGGTGAAGGTGCGCGGCTTCCGCATCGAGCTCGGCGAAATCGAATCGCGCCTCGCCGCGCATGCCACGATCGCGCAGAACGTCGTGGTCGTTCGCGAAGATCAGCCGGGCGACGTGCGCCTGGTAGCTTACCTGGTGGCGAAGGCTCCGGTGCCGGACGCGGGTGAGCTCAAGAAATTCCTGCGCACTCATCTGCCGGAATACATGCTGCCGCAGCACTTCGTCACGCTGGACGCGCTGCCGCTCACGCCGAACGGCAAGGTCGATCGCAAGCGTTTGCCGACGCCCACGGCCTCTGGCGAGGTTGCCGCGCGGGGTGCGCGCGTCGAGCCGCGGAACGATCTCGAGCTCAAGGTCCTGCAGGCGATGGAAGGCGTGCTGAACCAGAAGTCGCTCAGCATGACCGACGACTTCTTCTCGCTGGGCGGCCACTCGCTGCTCGCGGCCCGGCTCATCGGCCAGATCAATCGCACCCTTGGATTGCAGCT
>FTEM01001431.1_pt1 | contig 30779 bp, 26 predicted proteins | sample 1640201 | NCBI WGS metagenome assembly FTEM01 (sample SAMEA3914816, study PRJEB12502) | metagenome | biome: forest; material: soil | place: USA | collected 2011-09-16 | depth 0.3 m | reverse complement strand
TAACTACGATTCCTTCACCTACAACCTGGTGCAGGCTTTTCTGATTCTCGGTGCGGATGTGCGCGTCTATCGTAACGACGCCATCACCGTGAGCGAGGCACTTGCGCTCGCGCCCTCGCACTTGTGCATCTCGCCGGGACCCGGCACTCCGTACGATGCCGGAGTCTCCATGGACATGATTCGCGCCTTTGCCGGAAGAATTCCGGTGCTCGGCGTGTGCCTGGGGCACCAGTCCATCGTCGAAGTATTTGGCGGCAAGGTCGTGCGCGCCGGACGGCTCATGCACGGCAAGACATCGATCATCGAGCATGACGGCCGCACCCTGTTCGAGGGCCTGCCTGCGCGTTGTGAGGTGGCCCGGTACCACTCGTTGATCGCGGCGCCCGCCTCCCTGCCGGCCGACCTCGAAGTGAGCGGCATGACCGCCGAGGGCGAGATCATGGCCGTGCGGCATCGCTCTGTCATGGTGGAGGGCGTGCAATTCCATCCGGAAAGCATTTTGACGCCCGATGGCCCGCGGCTCATGCAGAACTTCCTGACCTTTACTGCAGGCGAGCGCAGTCGCGAGCCCGCGGTGGGTGCCGTCGATGCGTGCGCGTGAATTGCTCGAAATCCTGCTCGAGCGCCGCAACCTGAGTGAGGCGCAGGCGGAGGAGTTGCTTGCGCACCTGACGAATCCCGAGACAGCGCCCGCAATGGCTGGCGCCGTCCTCGCCGCCCTGCGCACCAAAGGTGTCGTTGCGGAAGAGGTCAGGGGCTTTGCTCGTGCAATGCGGCGACTCGCGCGGCGTCCGCACATTCCTGCCAATCTACGCGCTATCGACGTCGTGGGGACCGGCGGTGATGCTTCGGGGAGTCTCAACATCTCCACGGGGACCGCACTGTTGACGGCGGCCTGTGGCCTGCCTGTCGTGAAGCATGGGAACCGTTCCGTGTCGAGCCGTGCCGGCAGCGCCGACGTGCTCGAAGCGCTGGGACTGAAGATTCCGCTCGACGAGGAGGCGGCAGGGCAATGTCTCGCTGCCAGCCATTTTACGTTTCTGTTTGCTCCCTATTACCATCCCGCAATGAAGTCCGTTGGCCCGGTGCGTGCCGCACTGGGCGTGCGCACGATCTTCAATATTCTGGGACCGCTCACCAATCCGGCGACCCCGCCGTTCCATCTCATCGGCGCCTTCAGTCTCGAGGTTGCGCAGCTCATCGCCCACACCTTGTCGGGGTTGGAGGCGGAGCGCAGCTTCGTCGTTCACGGCGCCGAAGGTTGGGACGAGCCGACGCCGGTCGGTGCTTTCACGGTTTTTGACGTTCGTCCCGGAAGCGTCGACGTTCAGGTTCGAACACCAGATGATTACGGAATCCCAACTTGCACCGCGGCCGATCTCTCGGGCGGTGATGCGCGGCACAATGCGGACGCGCTGCGGGCCGTATTGATGGGCGAGGATCGCGGTCACCACCGAAACTGCCTGCTGCTGGGCGCGGCGCTGGCGCTCGAGGTCGCGGGCGTGGCTCGCAGTCCGCGCGAGGGCGTCGAGCGTGCGGCGCAGGCAATCGACAGTGGAGCAGCCCGGCGGGTGTTGGAAGCCCTTGCAGCTTTCTCCACTGGCGCGCGAACCCAGTCATGAGCTCCGACTTTCTCCAGCAAATGGCCTCGAGCAGCCGCGATCGGGTGCAAGCTGCCCGACGGACGCTCGCCGATGCGGCCCTGCTTGATAAAGCTCTGGCGACGCCCGAACCCCCGCCACTGCAGCGCAACGCGGCCGGATTCGATCTGATCGCGGAGCTGAAGCTGCGTTCACCCGCAGCCGGTCAACTCAAGTCCGGTGACGAAGACGTCCCTGCACGCGTTACCGCCTATGCGCGCGCAGGCGCCGCGGCCGTGTCCATCCTGACTGAGCCGAGCCGTTTCGACGGCTCACTGGCGCATCTGCAGGCCGGAGCGCGTGCTCTGGAATCCCTGCGTGTTCCTGCGATGCGCAAGGATTTCCTCGTCGATCCTTATCAGGTCGTCGAAGCTCGGGCAGCGGGCGCCGGCGGCGTGCTCGTCATTCTGCGCATGTTGCCGCGAGAGCAAACCGCAGTCCTGTTGGATTGTGCGCGGTCACTTGGATTGTTCGTCCTTCTCGAGGCATTCGATCCGGCGGATATCGAGCAGATGCATGATCTCATCAAGGCGCACCCTCGGCAGGTCCTGCTGGCCGGAGTGAACTGCCGGGACCTGACGACGCTGCAGGTCGTCCCCGATCGTCTCGAGAAGATGGCACATTTACTGCCCACTACGGTGCCGCGCGTGGCTGAAAGCGGCGTGGGGTCCGCTGAAGATGCGCGACGCGTGTCTGCCGCCGGATATGACCTTGCACTGGTGGGCAGCGCTCTGATGCAAGGAGGCGATCCTCGCGCGCTTGCAAACGCGATGCTTGAAGCTGGACGAGCGGCTCACCGCGCAGAACCCGTACGCGATCCTTTGCCACCTCCGCGCGATTGACGCGCATCAGACAATGTGACCGACATGTGGATCAAGATTTGCGGAATGACGACACCTGAAGCGGTCGCCGCGGCTGTGGATGCCGGTGTCGATGCAATTGGCTTCGTGTTTGCCGATTCGGTGCGGCAGGTCACCGCGGAAACCGCGGCGCGGCTGGCGGCTCCGGTGCGCGGTAAAGTCAGGTGCATTGCGGTGACCCGTCACCCTTCGCAGTTCGCGCTTGATGAAATCCTCTCCGTCTTTCAACCGGACGTGCTGCAAACCGACGCGGTGGATTTTCGCATGCTGCGCGTTCCTGCCGGACTCGAGACGCTACCGGTTCTGCGTGGCCGCCAGGACGCACTGACGTTGCCCGGCCGTATTCTGTTCGAGGGGATGTCGAGCGGCAGCGGCATGCCGTGCGACTGGGTGAGTGCGCGCCAGGTTGCCCGGCGCACCCAGGTCATCCTGGCCGGCGGATTGAACGCGGACAACATCGCAACCGCACTGGCCGAAGTCGAGCCATTCGGAGTCGATGTATCCAGCGGGGTCGAGCAGCGCCCCGGGATCAAGAGTCCGGCCGAAATCGCGCGCTTCGTTCGTGCCGCGCGTGCCGCGGCCACCGCAGCGTTGGCAGGCGTCATCGCGCCTATTCAGGAGACAACATGACTGCACCGGCATCTGAAGTCGATGGCAAGCGGCTGCTGGCCGACTCCATCGCCGGAAAATTTCCAGACGCTCACGGGCGCTTCGGTCCCTTCGGCGGCCGCTATGTCCCGGAGACACTCATTCCCGCACTGGAGCGACTCGAGCGCGGCGTGCGCGAGCATCTGCACAGCAAGCCGTTCCAGGACCGCTTCAGCGGCGAGTTGCGTAGTTGGGTGGGCCGGCCGACCGCGTTGACGTTTGCGGGGCGGCTGTCACAACGCTGGGGTGCGAAGGTCTGGTTGAAGCGGGAGGATCTTGCTCATACGGGCGCGCACAAGATCAACAACGCGATGGGACAGGCCTTGCTGGCCCAGAAACTGGGCGCGCAGCGTATCGTTGCCGAAACGGGGGCCGGCCAACACGGTGTCGCGACGGCGGCGGCGTGCGCACGGTTGGGATTGCCATGCACCGTTTACATGGGCGAGATTGACATGGAGCGCCAAGCGCCCAACGTCGGCCGCATGCGGCTGCTTGGAACGAAGGTTGTTCCTGTCACGACTGGCGACCGCACGCTGCGCGCGGCCATCGACGAGGCTCTGCGCGACTGGGTGTCCGATCCACTGGACACGTATTACCTCCTCGGTTCTGCAGTCGGACCGCATCCCTATCCTTATCTCGTGCGCGAGCTTCAATCGATCATCGGTCTCGAGGCGCGGGCGCAGATGTTGAGCGACGCCGGCGCACTGCCGGATGTCGTCATCGCTTGTGTCGGTGGCGGTTCAAACGCGATCGGAGCTTTTCACGCCTTTGTGCCTGACGGCGCCGTGGAAATTGTCGGCATCGAGGCCGGGGGCAGGGGCACTGGTCTGGGAGATAACTCGGCTACGGTCGTTCACGGCCGCCCCGGCGTTCTGCACGGGAGCTTCTCACTGTTGTTGCAGGACGCTGACGGACAGATCCAAGAGACCCACTCGGTTTCCGCCGGCCTCGACTATCCCGGGGTAGGCCCCGAACATGCACTGCTGCGTGCAGCGGGGAGAGTGAGCTACGAGGTGGCGACCGACGCGGAAGCGCTCGCGGCCGTTCGCGAATGCAGTGAGTACGAGGGCATCCTGCCTGCGCTCGAAAGCGCGCACGCCCTCGCGGGTGCCAAGGCCTGGGCCGCAAAACACCCTGGCGGCCGCATCCTGATCTGCCTCTCCGGTCGCGGCGACAAGGACATGCCGACTCTGCAAACCACGTTGTTGGCGACGGTGCGCCAATGAACCCGGCAGACACCATCAGCGCTGCGATTCGCAAGGCCGCAGCAGAGGGCGAGCCGGCCCTGATTGCCTTCCTGACGGCAGGTCACCCGAGCCGCGACCGTTTCCGCGAACATCTGCAGGCTGTTGCAGCCGGCGCGGACGTGGTGGAGATCGGTGTTCCCTTCACCGATCCGATGGCGGACGGCGTGACGATCCAACGCTCGAGTCATGCAGCGCTGGCACAGGGAGTCAGCCTGCGTTGGATACTCTCGGAGCTGGAGGCTGTGAAAACCAACATTGCAGCTCCGCTCCTGCTCATGAGCTATCTGAATCCTCTGCTGGCATTCGGCCTCGATAAGTTGGCTGCAGCGGCCTCTCGCGCCGGCGTTTCGGGGTTCATCGTTCCCGATTTACCATTCGATGAGAGCGCAGAGCTGCGCCGGGCACTCGGTGCCCACAACATCGCACTGGTGCAGATGGTGACGCCGGTAACGACGCCTGATCGCATGAAGCTGCTTTGTTCGCACGCGCAGGGATTCGTGTATGCCGTCACGATGACCGGCACGACGGGCAAGAACGTCTCCGTTCCGACGGAGGTCGTGAGTTATCTCGACGGCGTCAGGTCGATATCGCCAGTGCCGGTGTGCGCAGGATTTGGCATTCGCGGCCGCGAACAGGTCAAGCTGCTCAAGGGCCACGTCGACGGCGTCGTGATCGGCTCCGCACTGGTCGAAGTTCTCGAGCGCGGTGAGGACCCTGCGAAATGGCTACAAGCCCTACGCGGTTGACGGCGGGAGCCCGTTCGCGCAGCCACTGGGGTTTCGCCGCGCTGCTGGGCGCGCTCTCGATGGTGAGTCCGTTCTCCATCGACACGTTCTTCCCGTCCTTTCACGCCATCGCCGCCGAATTCCATCTCAGTCCCTGGGAAATTCAGCAGACCCTGTCGGTCTACATGGTGCCGTTGGCCTTCATGTCCCTGATCCAGGGGCCGTTGTCGGATGCGATCGGCCGTCGTCCCGTGGTGCTCGTCGGTCTGGCGCTCTACACGCTGGCGTCGGTCGGTTGCGTGTGGTCGCCCAACTTCACCACCTTGCTCGCATTCCGGGTAGTTCAGGGAATGACTGCGGGAGTTGGCATGATCGTCGGGCGTGCGGTCATTCGGGACCTTCATGAAGGTCCGCAGGCGCAAAAGCTGATGAGCCTGGTGGTCATGATCTTCGCTTTTGCGCCCGCGGTCGCGCCCGTCATCGGCGGGTGGATTCACGTGACCCTTGGCTGGCGCTCCGTGTTCGGGTTCATGGTGCTGATCGGAATTGCGCTCACGGTCGGCAGCTTCCTGACCCTGCCGGAGACGCATCCGAAGGAAAAACGCTCGCGGCTGCACGCCGGAGAGCTTGCGCGCACAGCCTGGAGCGTCATCCGCAATAAGGAATTCATCACGCTGGCCGTCGCCATGGGCGCCAATTTTGCGGCGATGATGAGCTTTGTCGGCGCGGCGCCGGCCGTCGTCCTCGATCACTGGCATCTGCGCGAGACGCAATTTGCGTGGCTGTTTGCGCCAATCATCGGCGGCTTCGTGGTCGGTGCATGGATCTCGGGAAGAATGGCGGGAAGGGTGCGGGGCAGCACCCAAGCGGAAATCGGATTCGTGCTCGCACTCGTGGGTGCTGGACTCATGCTCGCGATTTTCACAGTGTTCGCTGCTCCGCCGATTCCGTTGCAGCAGACGCTGCTGGCGACCATCGCGCTGGGCGCGCAGCTCGTATCGCCAGTGCTCAGCTTACGCATGCTCGATCTTTTTCCGCGGGCGCGTGGGTCGGCGGCTTCGGTGCAGTCATTCGTCTCGATCCTGATCGCGGCTGCGGTGTTCGGGGAGTTGGTACCCGTATTGAACGGCTCGATGTTGACCCTTTCCATAGGCTCATTCGTCGCGGCGCTGGTGGCGTTCGGACTTTGGCGCTTCGCGCGACATCCGGTATCGTCACGCGCATGAAGACCTTGACCGTTACGCGACGCTACTGCGGTCCGTCGGCCTCAGCGAATGGTGGTTACTTTGCAGGGTTGGTGGCCGGCCTGGCTTCGCACACGCTCGCGGTGCGCTTGTTGCGGCCGCCACCACTCGATGTGGAATTTGCAATCCTCGAGCTGCCCGAGGGAAAAATAGAAGTTCGGCACGGAGAGCTTCCCGTCTGTGAGGCGGCCCCGGCAACGCTCGACCTGCAGGTTCCGGGGCCTCCCGCGTACCTGGACGCGGTCGACGCCTCACGCAGCTATGCCGGCTTCATCGCTCATCGCTTTCCGAATTGTTTTGTCTGCGGTCCGCAGCGAGCACGCGGGGACGGGTTGCGCATCTTTGCCGGTCCCGTTCCGCTGCGCGATCTCGTTGCCGCGCCGTGGGTGCCGGATGTTTCGCTCGATCGGGGCGACGGCAAAGTCCGGCCGGAATTCATGTCGGCTGCTCTGGATTGTCCGGGCTACTTTTCAGTGTGTTCCGATGACCGGATGATGCTGTTGGGTCAGCTCACGGCGCACATCGATCGCCTCGTGCACGTTGGCGAGTCGTGCACCGTGGTCGGCTGGAAACTCGGCGGCAGCGGCCGCAAGTATGAGACGGGTACCGCGATTTTCGACGGTGACGGCGAGCTGTGCGGGCGGGCGCGCGCCGTTTGGATCGAGCCGCGCTCCGCCTGAACGAAGCTTGCTATCGGTTCGCATCGAGCTGGCGGCGCAGCGCGCGTTTGCCGGCAAGTGAGGCCAGCTCGGCCAGGCGTACGGCATTCACCGGGTGGAATTTCGGATTGGTCGCCAAGCGGCTCGCGACGACATCCAGAGCCGCACCGGTTTCCCGCTTCGCCAACAACAGCCCGATCAACTCATTCGCCAGCTTGTCCGCGGGGCGAACGTCGTCCCAGCGGGACGCCGCGTCCAGCACTGCGTGATATTCAGACAGGGTGTTTTCTCCTTGAGCGTGGGCTGCGAGCCACGTCTGGATCTCGCGCCAGCCGTCAAGCGGCTTGTCATGCCTGAAATACTCGTACGCGTGGTCGATCGTGTGCTGACGCGCCTGGCCGTGCTCGCGACGGTCGCGCTCCGCGCGGCGTTCCTGCGGAGTGCGGCTTTCGAGGCCGAAGTCGATCCGGTGCTCGAACAGTGCCCCGCCCACCAGCACGAAGAGCAGCAGAAACAGAATCAATACCGCCGCCAACCCGAGGCCATCGGGTACTTCCAGCCACGCGAGCAGGTAGACGATCGCGGGTGCCGCAAGCGTTGCGGCATTGAGCAGCAGATAATCCCACCGCAGGCCGCGAATGACCTCGATGAGACGGGGCGGCCACGCGGCGTGAAACAGATTGCCGCTGATCGCCAGGACCGCGATGTTGGCTGGCAGCAAGACAATTGCGGCCGCGGCGAGCAGCAGCGCTGCGCCGGTGCCTGCTGCGGCCTTGACACCGATGACGAGCGAGACGGCGGCAGCAATCAACAACGCCAGCCCGAGTGGCCGCATTTCGTTGAACGGATTGACCATCTCGACCGACAGCACCGGTGGCTCGTCGTTACCGGCGACCACGGCATCCAGAAGCGCGAAACAGTATTTGAAAAACCAAGAGATCAGGATCGCTGCCAGCGGAATGCCGAGCAGGCGGGCCCGTTCGGCGAGCAGGAATCCAAAGGTGAAGACCGCGACGAGCACCACCGGTGTGGCGTGAAAGACCAGACGAACGTACCGAGACAGCACGAACGCCTCCGTTGAAGGTTCAGGTACCGGGGGCAGACTCTGCGGTCTGAGCGCCGATCTCGGTGAGCATCCGCTCAGTGCGCCACCCGCCGTACTTGTAGTAGATCACTGCGAGGAGAGCCGCGAGCGCGGAAGAGATCGGGAAGCTCCACCAGATCGCGTCCGCCTGGAATCTGCCCTGCAGAATCTCGGCGGCCGGAAACCGCACGATGAGTAGAGTGAAGGTCAGGATGAGCAGCGGCGCAATCACGGCGCCGGTGGCGCGCACGACACCGAACAGGACCATCGAGACGCCGAAGAAAACGAAGGACCATGTCACGAGTCGATTGATGTGCGAGCCGACGTTCAACGCCTCCGACCCTGGTGGCAGAAACAATCCCAGGGCGTGCTTGTTGAACAGCTCGATCAAAAGCACGATCGACCCTGTCAGCACCACGCTGTAGACCACACCGACCCGCGCGGTGGCTTTGACGCGATCCCACTTTTGCGCGCCGACGTTTTGCGCAGCCATCGCAGACACGGCCATGCCGACGGCGAAAGCGGGCATCTGGATGTAGTTCCAGATCTGCATGCTCGCTCCAAATGCAGCCGTCGTGTCGACGCCGTAGCGGTTGACGAGCGTAATCATCAGCACGGCGCTCAAGGAGATCACCAGCATCTGGGCGCCCATCGGTACGCCTTTCTTGATGAGCGTCCCGACGATCGCCCCGTTGATGCGCAGCAGCTTCAGTTCATCGGCGTGCAGGCAGAGGATGTGCTTGCGCTTGTACAGGTGCTTGATCAGCGCCAGCAGGCTGACGCTCTGCGCGACCAGCGTAGCCATCGCGGAGCCCGCAATGCCGAAGCGCGGAATCGGCCCGATGCCGAAGATGAAAACCGGATTGAGCGCGATGTCGATGCCGACGGACAGCAGCATGAAATAGAACGGAGTCTTCGAGTCGCCGGCACCGCGCAGCACCGACATTACGAAGGCATACATGTACAGAAACGGCAGCGCGAGAAAGATCACGCGCATGTACGCGACCGCGAGCGGAAGCGAATCGGGGGGAGTCTTCATCGCCGCAAGCAACGGCTCGCACAGGATCCAACCGCCGACCGACATCACAACGGAGATGAGGAGGAAGAACGTCGCGCTCGTGCCGACCACATGCTTGGCTTCGCGCAGATCGTTCGCGCCGATGCACTGCCCGACCAGGATGGTCGCCGCCATGGCGATTCCGAACGCCGCACCGATCAGCAGGAACATGACGGTATTCGCGTTCGAGGTCGCGGTGAGTGCGGCTTCGCCGAGGTAGCGGCCGACCCAGATCGAGTTCACCGAGCCGTTGAGCGACTGCAGAATGTTCGCAAATAGGATCGGGAGCGCGAACTGAAACAGCCCGCGACTGATTGAGCCTTCGGTGAGGGAACGCGGGCGTTGCATAGGCGAAAGGCTGCGGAGGCTAGCAGTCGCGAACCGGAACGTCCAGCAACGGGCCATCCACTGCGTGGACGGTCGGTCCGCCTTGGCGCGCACTGCCCGCTCCGCGCTGCCAGTTCATCGTCAAACGCTGAAAATCCCGCTCAGCGCCGCCAAGCCACGGTCAGCCAGACAGCGCCGGCAGCGGACAGGATCCATCCTGACCAGTCCACCCCGTCGCTGATCGCCAGCCAGACGAGACCCCCGACCAGGATCGCAGCTCCGACCGTGATCGCGTCCCGGCGCCGGCTGCTGCGGCGGATCTCCTCCTGAAGCGCTTCGATGGCCGGGGACTCGATCTGCATCCTGAACGTGCCCCGGCGTGCGCGCTGCACCGCGCCCTTGATGAGCGCCGGCAGCGCCCGCGCCGCCTCGATCAGCTCCGGCGCCTGCTGTCGCAGGCTCTTCCATACCTGCCGCGGGCTGACGCGCTCGCGCATCCACTCGCGCAGGATCGGGCTCGCCGTATTCCAGATATCGAGCTGCGGATACAGGTCACGTCCCAGGCCTTCGATGTTCAGCAGGGTTTTCTGCAAGAGAATGAGCTGAGGCTGGATCTCCATGTTGAAGCGGCGGGAAATCTCGAACAGGCGCAGAAGAATCTGTCCGAACGAGATGTCCTGCAGCGGCCGATCGAAGATCGGCTCGCAAACCGTGCGCACCGCGGACTCCATCTCATCCACACGCGTATCGGGCGGTACCCATCCGGATTCCAGGTGGAGCATCGCCACTCGCCGGTAGTCGCGGTCGAACACCGCCAGGAAATTTTCAGCGAGGTAGTGCTGATCGCCCGGGTCCAGCGTGCCGACGATTCCGAAATCCACGGCCGCATAACGCGGTTGGCGCGGATCGTCGATCATTACGAAGATGTTGCCGGGATGCATGTCCGCGTGAAAGAAATTGTGCCGAAACACTTGCGTGAAGAAGATCCTCACGCCGTTTTCGGCCAAGCGCGCGATGTCCGTCCCCGCCGCCCGCAGCCGTTCGAGGTCGCTTATCGGCACGCCGTGGATGCGCTCCATCACCATCACGTTGAGGCGGCAATAGTCCCAGTAGACTTCCGGCACATAAAGAAGATCGGAGCCGGCAAAGTTGCGCTTGAGCTGGGATGCGTTCGCCGCCTCGCGCATGAGGTCCAGCTCATCGAGGACCGTCTTGCGGTACTCCGCCACTATCTCGAGCGGACGCAGTCGCCGGCTCTCTTTCCAATACCGCTGTGCAAGTCCGGCAATCGCAAACATCACTTCCAGGTCGCGCTCGATCTGCTCGCGCATGCCTGGACGCAGCACTTTGACGATCACTTCCTTGCCGCCCGCAAGGCCGTTGGGCAACCGCGCCACATGCACTTGCGCGATGGAGGCGGCCGCAAGCGGCGTCTCGTCGAACTCCGCAAACATCTCGCCTATGGGACGCTCATAGGCGCTCTCGACGATTTGCCTGGCAATCGACCCCGGGAAGGGTGGAACCCGGTCCTGCAGCTTGGCCAGTTCGTCCGCGATGTCCGGCGGGAGCAGGTCGCGGCGCGTGGAGACCGCTTGGCCGAACTTCACGAAAATCGGTCCCAGCTCCACGAGCGCGAGGCGCAGCCGCTCGCCTCGACTCGCACGCCTGCGCCGCTCGAACCAGATTCCGGGCGACAGGAAGAAAAGGAAGCGTAGCGGCCGGTAGAGGTGTGTTGCCCGGACGAAGTCATCGAGTCCGTGCTTGAGCAGTACACGCTGTATCTGCACGAGCCGCGCGAGGACGCGCAGTTTCACGGGAGCTCCCGCAACGTCATGCGCGTGTCAGAAAATTGAGCCGCGCTTCGAGGCGGTCGACGTCTTCACGCAGTGTGTCCACGCCACGAAGAAACTGGTCACCTTCGTTGCGGGAGACAAGATCGCGCTTTTCGTGAGCAAAATATTCGGCAACGTTCTCTAACGTCGTGGCCGCTGCGTGGCGGCCCCAGGAGAGCGCACGTCGCGCAAAGTGACCGATCTGATGAGCCGGCACGTCACCGATGAGGAGAGACAACTCTTCCTCGAGATCCGGGCGCAGCAACAGGCCAAGCTCGCGGAATCGCTCGGCGATCCCGGCATCGCCGTGGATCTCAACTCCACCTCGCTGCAGGACCGCTTGCGGCGAAGTGCCGCCCAGCGCCAGCAGCCCGAACGCGCCGCCGCTGATTTCCGCATCCGCCGTCGCGTCGCCGCGGGTGACCCGCAGCGAATGGCCGGTCGATTCCACGACCAGGCGGGCGACTTGGGGAACCCGTATGGCCATGGTCTTGCCCGCGAGCTCGGCACACAGAGCCTGGGCGCGCGGAGAGCGCGGCAGGCTCCGGTTCAACGCGTTTTCGAGCGTCGCGGTCAGCATCAGTAACGGTAGCCGCGGTGAACCGCCACGATACCGCCGGAGAGGTTGTGGTAACGGCAGCCTTCGAGGCCGGCGGTCTGCATCATCGCAAGCAGCGTCTCCTGGTCGGGATGCATGCGGATCGACTCAGCCAGGTAGCGATAGCTGCTTTCGTCGCGCGCCACCAGCTTGCCGAGCAGCGGCAGGACGCGAAAGGAGTAAAGATCGTACAGCGACTTCAGGCTGGGTGTGGTGGGGTGCGAGAACTCGAGCACGAGCAACTGCCCGCCTGGTTTCAACGCGCGTCGCATTGAAGCGAGCGCTGCGGACTTGTCCGTGACGTTGCGCAGGCCGAACCCGATCGTGATGCAATCGAAGCTGCTGGCGGCGAACGGCAGACGCTCCGCATTGGCCTGAGCGTAATGAACATTGCCGACCAGACCCTCGTTGATCAATCGGTCCCGGCCGCGCGCAAGCATCGATGAGTTGATATCTGTCAGTACGACGAGCCCACGCTCCCCCACCTGGCGTGCAAGTCCTGCCGCGAGATCGCCGGTACCGCCCGCCACATCCAGCGCGCGCTGTCCGGGACGAAGATCCGCGAGCGAGAGAGTGAACTTCTTCCACAGCCGGTGCACGCCCGCCGACATCAGGTCGTTCATCAGGTCGTAGTTGCCCGCGACGGAATCGAACACGCCACGCACTCGGCGCGCCTTGTCGCTCCAGGGCACGCGCTCGTAGCCGAAATCGGTGGATGAATCGTCCGTCATGACTGTCACTTTCCGCTGCGCGCCGCCATTTTACGGGGCGAAACCGCCCGGCGGCCATTCAATCCTGATGCCAGTTGCTTTTTTCCCCGGCCGCTGCGCATCATCGCCGCCGTTAGAGAGGGGTCTTGAAACGACAATCAAGGCCGGGCGGAATCCGCCCGGCCTTTTTTTATGCTGCAGCCGTCTGCCGCGGCAGGTCTTGCAGGTCTTGCAGGTGTTCAGGTCTTGGCAGGCTTTGCCTGCCCCTCGGCCTTGCGCTCCAGGTACCGCGCCCAGCGGAGCGCCTGCTCACGTCCCAGCTCGTGCAGGTACTTCCAGGTGAACAGGCCCGTGTCGTGGCCGTCATCGAAGACGAGCTTCACCGCGTATTGCCCGACCGGCTCTACGGCCCTGACGCCGACATTCTCCTTACCCAGCACCAGTACTTCCTGTCCGGGTCCGTGACCCTTCACTTCGGCGGACGGTGAGCTGACGCGCAGGTACTCGAACGGCAGCTCGAAACGCGCGCCATCGTCGAAGCTCACCTCGAGAACGCGGGAGCGGGTGCGCAACTTGATTTCGGTCGCAATGGGGTCTGTCATATTCGACGCAGTATAGGCTCAGTTCCTGCCGCAACCGGCCGTGGGCGGACTGCGCGTGTTACGCAAGCCGCTCAATCCGGCGCGGCTGCGCACTTTGATCGTCATTTGTGAGGGCAGTCTGAGCCGCATTCACGTGCTCGGGCACGCGGGCAGCACGTCAGAGTCGGTTCGATCAGGTCGTGATCATGCCGATTCGTCGGGCCACGAGCACGGCTTGAGTTCTATTCACCACGCCCAGCACTTTGAAAATGGCCGTGACGTGGGCCTTCACCGTCTTTTCCGACAACCCCAGCTCAGTGGCGACCTGCTTGTTGGTCTTGCCCTGACACAGGCGCGACAGGACTTCGAGCTGCCGAAGCGTCAGCAGAGCTACGTCCGGTTCAGTGCTCGTTCCGGCTGCAGTCGTGCCGGCCGCCGCGGCCGCACCGAGGCCTGCGGAACCGAGAATACTCGGTACGCTGACGTTTCCCTCCAACACCTGCTGCAACACTTCGATCAACACGCGGGTCTGGGCCGATTTAGGCACGAATCCCATCGCGCCGGCGGCAATCGCGTGCCTGACGTTCTCAGGATCCTCCATCGCGGACAACACTACGACGGGAAGTGAGGGAAAACGCTGATGCAAAGCGCTGATGAGCCCGAGGCCGCTCATGCCGGGCAGCGCCAGGTCGAGCAGCACGAGGTCGATGTCTGGATTCGCTGCAGCCGCAGTCAGCCCTTGCTCGGAATCGGCGGCGGAAATGACGTTGACGTCGTGTCCGAGCGATTCGAGTGCGGCGGCGACCCCTTCCTGCACCAGAGGATGGTCATCGATGACGAGTACTTTGAGGGGCATTTTTGTCGGAGATTGTCGGTCCAGTGTGAGGGAGTCGGTCGTGTTGCGCCAAGTGGACCTTGGTCCTAGCTGTGGCATACAGCTTGCACGCGCGTCGCCACACGCGCTCATGATTCGGCGCGCCACACTACATCGCATCACATCGGCTTGCACGCCGGTACTCACGTTACTTATTCAAACGTTGTGTGCAACCGACATGCGAGTGATACGGCCAATCTCACTCATGATGCGCAGGGCGGGACAACAGCCATCGCGTGCCGCCGACAGTGATACGATGGATCGGATCTCCACCGGACGCTCCACATGGATGAGCAACCCGCGCCCACTCCAGCAGACCGGGCGCTCCTGACGGAAGCCGAAAAGCTCCGCATTCAGTACCGGAATATGCCCACCGCCTTCCTGGGCATGGTGGTGATCTGTACGCTCATGAGCCTGGTGCTCGAGAGCGGGACCGGACTCGAAAAGGTCGCCATCTGGATGACGACGGTCTATGTCTGGGCCATAGCGCGCTTTTTTCAGTGGCGCGCATTCAATCGCGCCGCGCCGCTTCCGCAGGACATGCATCGGTGGCGCGTGCTTTCCATAGTCGGTTCCGCCATCGCCGGCCTCATCTGGGGGATCGGTTCGATCGCGCTTTACGTTCCGGGCGCAGTGGCCTACCAGCAGTTTCTCGTCATGGGCCTCGTCGGCATCGGCGCGGGCTGCGTATACGCATCGGCATCAGTCATGCCGTCATTCTTCGCCTTCTTTTATCCCACTCTCCTGTTCCCCGCGACGCTCTTCCTGAGGGAAAAGGACGCGATGCACATCGCGACCGGCTTGCTGATGCTGCTCTACGTGACGCTGCTCACCCCGTTCGCTCTGCACCTGTCACGCTTCATCACCGAGTCGATCAGCCTCCGCTTCGAGAATCTCGGACTGATCGGCGAGCTGCGCAACCAGAAGGATGCGGCCGAGGAAGCAAACGTCGCCAAGTCACGCTTTCTCGCCGCCGCGAGCCATGACCTGCGCCAACCGCTGCATGCGTTGGGTCTGTTCGTGCAGTCGCTGCAGGAATCCGCGTTGGCTTCCCGCGAACGTAACATCATCGGCAACATCCGACGCTCCGTCGACGCGATGGAGGAGTTGTTCAATTCCCTCCTCGACATCTCGCGGCTCGACGCGGGAGTCGTCCAGCCGCGCGTCACGACTATTCCGCTCGCGAGCGTGTTCGACAGTTTGCGGTTCGAGTACGCGCCGGTCGCGCGCCAGAAGCGTCTGGCTCTGATCGTAATGAAAACGTCGGTGTATGTGTGCAGCGATGTGTCACTCCTGTCTCGCATCATTCGCAACCTTCTTTCCAACGCTGTCAGCTACACGGATCGCGGTGGCGTCGTTCTCGGCTGCCGCCGCAGCGGCGACTCGGTGCGCATAGAGATTTGGGACAGTGGCAGAGGCATCCCAACGGACCGGCACGATGAAATCTTTCGTGAGTTCTCCCAACTCGAGAACCCTGAGCGCGACCGGCGTAAGGGGCTGGGTCTCGGCCTCGCCATCGTGCAGCGGCTCGCGCGGCTGCTGGGTCACACGGTCGATCTGCGTTCTGACGTGGGCAAGGGCTCGGTGTTCTCGGTCACCGTGCCGCGCGGGGCTGAGGAAGATTGTGTGCCGATCGATTCGCCGCCCGAGACCACGACCGCGTTCGATCTATCGCACGCGCTGGTGCTCGTCATCGACGACGAAGCCGCTGTCCAACATGGCATGGCAGCCGTGCTGCGGAAGTGGGGGTGCGAGGTCCTGACCTCGGGCTCCGGGGAGGACATGCTCGCGAAACTGGTTGGCGTGCGCCAGCCGCCCGATTTGATCATCTCCGATTATCGGCTGCGCGGCGCGGAGAACGGCATCCAGGTGGTTGAGATGTTGCGGAGCGAGTTCAACGTCGACGTACCCGCGCTGCTCGTCACCGGGGATACCGCCCCCGACCGGTTGCGTGACGCCGAAGCCAGCGGGCTTCCCATCCTGCACAAACCGGTGAATCCGGCCCGGCTGCGGACTCTGATTGCCAATCTCCTGCGCGAGCGCACCCGCGCGGCCTGAGCAACCTGAGCGGCGAGCCCCATTTGGGGGCCGCGCGGCATGTTGCAGCGCACCATTTGTACCATCCCGGTGACATTCTGCTTCACGCCTCTATACTCAGCGTCCCTTGCACCACGAAGGGGCCTCCGCTCAAGCTTAGCGGCTATTGAATGCAACCCACCGACACCTCGCATCCCGACTACTTCCATAAAGTCGTGGATTGCCAGTGGGCCTGTCCGGCCCATACCGACGTCCCCGAATACATCCGCCTGATCGCACAGGGCCGATTCACCGATGCCTACATGGTGAATCGCCATTCCAACGTCTTCCCGGGAATCCTGGGCAGAGTGTGCGACCGGCCCTGCGAACCCGCCTGCCGGCGTGGCCGGGTCGAGAGCAAACCGGTGGCGATCTGCCGGTTGAAGCGGGTTGCGGCCGATCACCGCGACGATGTGACCGGCCGTTTGCCCAAGATCCCTAAGATCAAGAACGGCAAGCGCATTGCCTGCATAGGCGCCGGCTGCGCCTCGCTCACCGTCGCCAACGACCTGCTGCCGCTTGGCTACGAGGTGACGATTTTCGAGCAGTACGGGGAGCCGGGCGGCCTCATGCGCACGAACATCCCGTCCTTCCGGCTGCCCCAGGCAGTGCTCGACGATGAAATCGGCCAGATCACCGGCATGGGCGTGGACCTGAAGCTCAATCACCCGATCAAGAGCCTGCGCGAGCTGCTCGCGAGCGGCGGCTACGATGCCGTGTTCGTCGGCTCCGGCGCACCCAAGGGCAAGGAGCTGAATCTGCGTGGCCGCCAGGAAGGCGCCGCGAATATCCACATCGGCATCGGGTGGCTGGAGTCGGTTGCGTTCGGGCATGTCGACAAGATCGGCGCACGCGTGCTCATCATCGGCGTTGGCAACACTGCGATGGACTGCTGCCGCACGAGCCTGCGGCTCGGCGCGAAAAGCGTGAAGGTCATGGCACGCAAGCCGCGCGGGTTCTTCAAGGCATCCGAGTGGGAACTACAGGATGCGGAGGAAGAGAGCGTCGAGATCATCATCAATCGCTCGCCGAAGTCCTTCGTCATCGAGAACGGCAAGCTGCAGGGAATGGTGTTCGAGCGGATGGAGTACAGCGTCGATGCGCAGGGCCGGATCATCGGGGAAAGCGCGGCCGGCGAGGAATTCATTCCGGCCGACGATGTGATTCTGGCGATCGGCCAGGAGAACGCCTTTCCCTGGATCGAGCGCGACTTAGGGATCGAGTTCGACCAGTGGAGCGTGCCCCAGGTCGATACGAAGACCTTCCAGTCCACCCGTCCGGGGGTGTTCTTCGGCGGCGACGCCGCCTTCGGACCCAAGAACATCATCTGGGCCGTCGAGCACGGGCACCAGGCGGCGATCTCCATTCACAATCATTGCCAGGGCGAGCCGGTCACCGAGCGGCTGGCCCCGGGCGTCAATCTGCAAAGCCGCAAGATGGGCATGCACGAGTGGTCGTATTCCAACGAGTATGCCCCCGTCGAGCGCCGGCTCATGCCGCACGTCTCGCTGAAGGAGCGCTTCAAGAAGCTCAACATCGAGGTGGAGCTGGGTTTCACGGCAGAACAAGCCGCGCAGGAAGTCCAGCGGTGCCTCAATTGCGACATACAGACCGTGTTCCAGGCGAAGCTGTGTATCGAATGCGACGCCTGCATCGACATCTGCCCGGTCGACTGCCTCACGATCACCCACAACGGCGATGAGGCGGACCTGCGGTCGCGCCTGAAAGCACCTGCCCAGAACCTGACGCAACCACTCTATGTGTCCAGCGCGCTGCCGCAGACGGCTCGCGTCATGGTGAAGGACGAAGACCTCTGCGTACATTGCGGGTTGTGCGCTGAACGATGCCCGACGGCGGCCTGGGACATGCAGAAGTCCTATGTGCATTGGCCGTTGGCCGCAGACGAAGCCCGCACGCAACAGGCGAAAGAGCCGAAGATCGCCTGAGTCGCCCGCATCGCCCGAACACGTTCAGGTAACGCATGTCTGAAGCCACCACAGCTCGCGTCAACGATTTCGTCATCAAGATCGCCACGGTGAACGGCACCGGCTCGGCGAGCGCCAACACCCTGCTGATGAAGTCGATTTTCAGAAGCGGCATTCCCGTGATGGGGAAGAACTACTTCCCTTCCAACATCCAGGGCCTCCCCACCTGGTACGAAATCCGGGTGACGCGTGATGCGTATGTTGCGCGCTCCGGCCGCGTCGACATCATGGTGGCGATGAATGCCGAAACCTATGCGAAGGATGTGAAGGAAGTCGCCCCGGGCGGCTACCTCATCTTCGACTCGACCTGGCCGCGCCCCGCCCTGCTGAAGCGTGAAGACATCACCGTTCTGGGCGTGCCTCTCGCCCGGATGTGCAATGAGAATTTCAACGGGGTGCGCACCCGCATCCTGATGAAGAACATCTGCTACGCGGGCGTACTGGTCGCGCTGCTCGACCTGGACCTGGAGCGCATTCGCGAACTGTTGGCACAGACGTACGCCAAGAAGCCGCAGCTCGTCGACAGCAACATGAAGGCCATCCAGCTCGGCTTCGATCATGCGAAAGCGCATTTCACCTGCCCGCTGCCGTTGCGCGTCGAGCCCATGAACGGCACCGCCGGCAACATCCTGATCGACGGCAATACTGCGGCCGGGCTCGGCTGCCTGTTCGCCGGGGCCACGGTGGCTGCCTGGTATCCGATCACTCCCTCGACATCCCTGATGGACGCCTTCAAGGCGTTTTGCGACCGCACCCGTGTGGATGCCGCTACCGGCGCCAAGAATTTCGCCTTCATCCAGGCCGAGGACGAGCTGGCCGCCATCGGCATGGTCATCGGTGCGTCCTGGAACGGGGCGCGTGCGTTCACTGCGACCTCGGGCCCCGGCATTTCGCTGATGAATGAATTTATCGGCCTCGCATACTATGCAGAAGTGCCCGCGGTGATATTCGACATCCAACGTGTTGGTCCCTCGACGGGAATGCCGACCCGGACGCAGCAGTGCGACGTCATGGCGGCCGCTTACGCATCGCACGGCGACACGCGGCACGTGTGCCTCTACCCATCCAATCCCGAAGAGTGTTTCTACATGGCGGTGCAGGCGTTCGATCTCGCCGAACGGCTGCAGACGCCGGTGCTCGTCCTCTCCGATCTCGACATCGGCATGAACGACTGGATGTGCCGCGATCTGAAATGGGACGACGCGTACAAGCCCGATCGCGGCAAAATGCTCACGGCCGAGGAAATCGCCAAGCTGGAGAAGTTCCACCGCTATTTCGACAAGGACGGCGATGGCATCGCCTACCGGACACTTCCGGGCGTGAGCCCGAAGGCGGCCTATTTCACGCGCGGCTCCGGACATAACCAGTATGGGGCGTATACCGAGGACTCGGCGGAATATCAGATCGTTCTCGATCGCCTGCTGAAGAAATGGACTACGGCCAAGAAGCTGATGCCACGCGCCGTCATAGATGCGACTGCCGGCAGCGACGTTGGAATCGTTTCTCTCGGTAGCTGCGACGGTGCGATCCGCGAAGCGATCGATGTGTTGAAGACCCACGGTGTAAGTGTGAATTACATGCGCGTTCGTTCGTTTCCCTTCACCGAGGACGTAGAGCGCTTTCTCGCCAACCACCGCGTGTTGTTTGTCGTCGAGCAGAATCGTGACGCGCAGTTCCGTAGTCTCCTGACGCTGGAAACAGCGGTGGAGAAATCGAAGCTGCGCTCGCTGTTACATTACAGCGGCCTGCCGATCTCCTCGAGCTTCATCGTCGAGGGTGTCCTGGATGAGGCCCGCCCGCGCAGCGCTCAGCCTGCCGCGGCAGGCGGCGTGTCATGACTTTTCTCGCGAAACCCAAAGTCGCCCATCCGTCGCTCCCGAAGAACGCATTGGGGCTCACCCGGCGCCAATATGAGGGCGCACTGTCGACGTTGTGTGCCGGGTGCGGACATGACTCGATCACCGCCGCGATCGTCGAGGCGAGCTGGGAGTTGTCGCTCGAGCCGCAGAATGTCGTGAAGCTCTCCGGTATCGGCTGCTCGTCGAAGACGACCGCCTATTTCGTCAGCGGCGGCCATGGTTTCAACTCGGTCCATGGCCGCATGCCGTCGATCGCCATGGGCGCAAGCGCCGCCAATCGCAATTTGACCTACATCGGCGTTTCCGGCGACGGCGATACGCTTTCGATCGGGCTCGGTCAGTTCTGCCACGCCATTCGCCGCAACGTCAACATGCTCTACATCATCGAGAACAACGGCGTGTACGGTTTGACGAAAGGGCAGTTTTCGGCGTCCGCGGACGTCGGCACCAAGGCCAAGAAGGGCGAGACCAACTTCCAGCCGCCCATCGATCCGGTGTTGCTGGCCATGACGCTCGGCGCCACGTTCGTGGCCCGCAGCTTCTCGGGCGACAAGCAGCAATTGGTGCCCCTCATCCAGGCGGGTCTGAAGCACAAGGGATTTGCGTTGATCGACGTCCTCTCGCCCTGCGTGACATTCAACGATCACGAGGGGTCGACGAAGAGTTACGCCTACACGCGCGAGCACTACGAGCCCGCCGTGCACGCAGACTTCGTGCCTCTGGAGGCGGAGATTACGGCGACCTACAACGAAGGCGAGACGCTTCCGGTCATGATGCACGACGGCAGCCGTATCGTCCTGCGCAAGTGCGAGGCCGGCTACGATCCTACGAGCCGGACAGGGGCTGCGACCTACATCCAGGAGAGGCTGAAGGATGGCGAGTATCTGACGGGACTGCTGTTCGTCGAGCCTTCCGCCACCGAGTTCCACGACATCAACGGCACACCGGCCGCAGCGCTCAACAGCCTGCCGTTCGAGAAGCTCTCCCCGGGCTCGAAGGGCCTGGAGAAGATCCTCGCGCGCTATCGTTAGCCGCGCGAACGGCCCGCCAGCAACTCGAGAGCCTTGATCTGCATGCCGGTGGAGTCCGAAGCGGGCAGGATCTGATTGGCGGCGCGCACGAAGGGCTGAATGTCCTTGGCCGGCAACGGCGGGCTGATCAGGTAGCCTTGCGCAAAGTCGCAGCCTAGCTGGCGCAGCAGATTCCACGCTTCCGGCTCTTCGACTCCTTCCGCCACGACACTCAGCCCCATGCTGTGTCCGAGCCCGATCGTGGAGGTGATGATCGTGGCCGCGTCGCTTCCGAGCCGCGCATTGGTGATGAACGACCGATCGATCTTCAGCTCATCGACCGGCAGGCGGCTCAACTGCGCCAAAGAGGAATGACCCGTGCCGAAGTCATCGATCGAGAAGCGTACGCCCGCAATGCGCAGGAGCTGCATGTGGCGCGCGGCCAGTTGCGGATCGCGCATGACCGCACTCTCGGTGATCTCGAGCATGAGGGAAGTCGCGGGGACACGGTGTCTGTGCAGCAGCTCCAGGATCTCATCCCCGAGCTCAGGATCCAGGATGTCCGGTGCGGATAGATTCACCGCAAGCTCGACTTCGAGACCTTCGCGCTGCCACTCCCGTATTTGGCGAATCGCTGCCTGGAGCACCCAGCTCGTCAGCTCGCGGGAATTGCCGGTCCGTTCGGCGAGTGGCACGAACTCGCCGGGTGATACGTTACCAAGCTGTGGATGTGTCCAACGCACCAATGCCTCGAGGCTCTTGACGGAGCGTGTCGCCATCGCAACTTTCGGCTGATACACGAGCGTCAGATTGTCGTTAGCGATCGCCGTCCGCAAATCCGTGATGAGTGTGAGGCGACGCCGATGGATCTCATCGCTTCCTGAGCGGTATGTCGCGACCCGGGAGCGAGTGTCGTCGGCATCTTCCAGCGCGATCTGCACGCGACGTAAGAGCTCTGCGGCAGAGTTGCCGTGTTCCGGATGCACACATACGGCCGAAGCCACATTCAGGTCCAAAGACATGCCCGCAAGGTGAAACCCCGAACGCACTACGCCGGCAAGCTGATCGGCGTAAAGAACAGCACGGTCAACGGAGCAATTGTGCGCGATCACGAGAAACTGACTCTCGGCAACGCGCACTACGACATCGATCGAGGCTGCATTCTGACGAAGGCGCCGCGCGGCTTCGCGCATGACATCATCGCCAACGTGGTGGCCGAGTGAGCCGTTGATCTCCCGGACGTTGCGCATGTCAATGAGCACCAGCGCCGTCAGTACGCCGGGCTTGGCGGCCAGTACCAACTCTTCCAGGCGGCGTTCCGCCAGTGCCCGGTTAGGCAGGCCCGTGACCGGGTCGTGATAGACCTGGTGAGTGATGTCAGCTTCGCGCTCTGCGATCGTACGCTGCATGGCGTTGAACGCGGCGGCGAGGCTTCGAAATTCCTTTCCTCCGGAGGCCTCGACCGAGACCTCGTAGCGACCCTGTTGGATGCGTTGCGCGGCTTCGACCAAACCGCCGATCGGCCGTGTGGCGCTTCGTCCGAGCAATGTGCCGATAACCGCGGCGAGCACCAGCGCGATGCCGTCGATCACCAGCAGCGCATCGCGAACGTCACGGTAGGGAGCAAACACCACTTCCGTCGGTTCCTGAAGTGTGACGTCGATAGTGTCGCCCCGTGCATCCAGCCGTTGGGACACACTTAAGAATTCAGCGCCGCCGACGCTGATCAGACTCGGTGTGCTCTCGACAGCGGGTCCGGGAACGTTACGCCTTGCCGCAGTGAGCCGCTGCGCTCGTGGAAGAGTCGAAGAAACATGAGCGGACCCGTCCCGCCCATATGCGATCAAGGTGACGTGCGCACCGACGAGATCGCGAAGCTTTTGTGCGAACGAGTCGTCAACGATGAAGCCCATCGCGACCCACGCAATGGTCTCCGGCGTGCGCACCGGCGCCAGAAAGAACTGGTAGGTACGGCCACCCAGCACTGCGAAGTGAGGCAGATCGCGTGAGCCATGGGATTCGTCGAACAGGCTTGCCAGCGACGTCCCGGTGTTCGGTCCGACGTCTGCGGTGGAGACCTTCACCTGGCCGTGCGTATCCAGAAGCAGAACCATGTCTGCGCCGATGCGCTGCGAGTTGTTCGTCGCCGCCGACAGGATGGTGGGGGCGTCGCCGCTGGCCACGGCCTCGCGGAAACCGAAGTCGCCCGCGAGGACGGCGACGCCGTTTGCAAGCTGGGCGGCACGGAAACGGATGAGCTGCTCCACGAAGGAGCCGCCGGAACGCAGCCGCTCCCCGGCTCGCGCTTCTACGTTGTGAGCCGTACTGGCGAGCACTGCGGCAAGCGTCACAGTCTGAGTGACGACCACCAGGCCGATGATCAGTACGAGAAGCCGTTTGCGGAAACTACCCATGAAACAGACTCGAATGCGGTGCGGCCATCGTAGGCGCCGTGCCGCGCAAGCCGCGAGAATTCGACCGCAGGAATGAGACGTTCCGCACGACAAAACATGGGATTCGCCCTCGCTGAGCGCGGGAGCATCCGGCAAGGGCTTTGCCGCACCGCGGGCGTGCTTGCGACTCGCGTCGCAGGCCTCCTCGGACTCATCCACGTGATGGTTACATCGAGTGTCGTGTACGCCGCCGTTCCCGTTTCCGTTCCCGCGGCCTCCGTTTCAATCACCGTGCAGGCTCCAGATGGCAAACCCGTTGCCGGTGCGGTGGTCACGATTCACACCCTGGGAACGGAAGGCCACCCCAGCCCTGCAACCCATGCCGTCATGGACCAGGTCAACCGTGCCTTCGAGCCGGACCTGCTGGTGATCTCCGTCGGCTCCACGGTCGACTTTCCCAACAGCGATTCGGTGAGCCACCAGATTTATTCGTTCTCGCCCGCGAAGCGTTTCCAGTTGCCGCTGTATCGCGGCAACCCCAATCCGCCCGTGCATTTCGACCAGGCCGGAGTAGTCACGCTCGGCTGCAACATCCATGACGAGATGCTTGCGTACCTGGTCGTTACCGATGCGCAGTTCTTCGGGCGCACTGACGCTTCGGGGTCCTGGACCGCAGAACTACCGCGGGGCAAGTACCGCGTTTCCGTATGGCACCCGCGCATGAGCGACGATGCGCACGAGCTGGACCGCGAATTGATGGTCGGCGACGGCGACCGTGCGACTCTGACATTGCGGCTGGCGAAGGCGTTGCGTCCCGCGCCACTCGGGACGCATCCGCATTCCTGGGATGCGTATTGATGAAACCGGTCGCTGCGTCGTTCATCTTCGTTGCGGCACTGACAATCGCCGTTACCGCTGCGCGCGCCGCGGACTGGGAGTTGGATCTCGATGCTCGCCTGCTCAGCTCTGACGGGCAGCGGTCCTTTCTGGACGGCGGCTCCGGCGCGTTGCGGTTTGGCGAGAATCAATCCGGATTGCAACTCGGCCGGCTGCGACTGGCCCTGAGTCAGAACCTCGGTGAGGTGTGGTCGCTGCACCTCGATGCTTCCGATTGGGGGGATCACGACAAGAATCCCCTCGATCTCACGGAAGGCTACGTCCAATTCCGGCCATATCCCTTCGACGGCTTGCGCGTACGGGTGAAGGGCGGTGCCTTTTACGCTCCGATTTCTCTGGAAAACCGGGAGGCCGGATGGGAGTCGCCCTACACGCTATCGTCTTCGGCGATCAACACGTGGATTGGCGAGGAGTTGCGCACCATTGGCTTCGAGGGCCAGCTCGACTGGCTCGGCACGCGAATGGGTCACACATTCGATCTCGAGCTGACGGGAGCCGTGTACGGATGGAACGATCCGGCGGGAGTCGTTCTGGCGAATCGCGGCTTCATGCTTCATGACCGCCAAACGACGTTGTTCGGACGTGTCGGTCAGCCGAGTTCCAATCCATTGCCTGCGCCCGAGCTGTTTCGCGAGATAGACGGACGTGCGGGTGTATATGCTGGGGTTGAATTCCGCTATCTCGATCGCCTCGTCGTGCGCGCGTTGCACTACGACAATCGCGGGGACCCGAGCGCCTACGACCCCGGGACGCAGGAATTTGCCTGGTTGACGCGATTCAACAGTGCGGGGGCACGGTTCGAGAGCGCAACCGGCTGGACAGCGATAACTCAGTGGCTGAAGGGCGCGACGTACGTCGAGCCCGCAGGCACCCGACTCGGCTTTCCGTTTGACGGGAAGTTCCTATTGATCTCAAAGCACACGGGCAAGCACACGCTTAGCGCACGGTACGACAAATTCGAGGTGCTGACCGACTTCAGCGAGGGCGAAGGCGCGCAATATGGGCACGCGTGGACTGTGGCGTACATCTTCGAGCCGAACGCGCATTGGCGGTTTACGCTCGAGTGGCTGGACGCCGTGACGGACTCGTCCGCCCGCGAAGAATACTTCTCGATCGAAGGTTATGCGACGGAGCGCAAGCTGGAGGCGGCGTTTCGCTACGCCCTGGGCTCCGCGGTGAAATGAGGTCCCGGGTGGATTACCCGCGGCACCCGATTCAAGCCAAGGCGCCGCGGACGCGTGATAGACTGCGCGCCCGTCAGATGGTCAGTTTTGGAGTTGTGATTCATGGGTAAGGGCGATCCAAGAAGCCGCCGCGGCAAGATCTACCAAGGCTCGTTTGGCAAGACGAGGGCGAAGGATCCGGCCAAGAAGAAGAGACGAGCGGCGGCTAAGAAATAGCAGCGCGCTTGGAGGCCATCAGGCCGCGCACGATCTGAAGCGCCGTCTTATCAGTCGGGGGCAATTCGGCGCTCGACTCACTCAGCGGCACTGTCCGTTCTCCCCAGCGCACGACATGTGCGCTGAACGTCAAGCCACCCCCGAAACCCGGCATGAGCAGCAACGCGCCAGGCCGAACACGTCCCTCTTCGAGCGCTTCGCAAAGAGCTACGGGGACCGTCGCGGACGACATGTTGCCGTAGCGTTCGACGTTGACGAACACGCGCTCCATGGGCACGCGTGCGCGCTTTGCCACGGCTTCGATGATCCGCAAGTTGGCTTGGTGCGGAACGATCAGGTCCACCTGCTCCGCGCCCATTCCAACTTTGCCCAGAGCGCTTTCGCACGCCGATCCCATACCCTGCACGGCACGCTTGAAGATCTCCGGACCTTCGAACTGCCAATGGGTATCGCCGTAGAGCATTCCCTGATTCGCGTAGCGACCGCCCATTCCCTGCACCCGTAGAATCTCGCGCGCCTCGCCGTAACACCCGAGTTGCTCCGCAAGAACCCCTTCCGGGCGTTCCGTTTCCTCTAGCACCACTGCTGCGGCGCCGTCGCCGAACAGCACCGCAACGTTGCGGTCGTTCCAATCCATGAAAGGCGAAATCAACTCTGCACCGATGACCAACGCGTTGCGTACCACGCCCGTGCGGATCATTGCAGTGGCCGTCGAAAGGCCGTACAGAAAGCTCGTGCAGGCGGTGTTGACATCCATCGCAGCGGCGGCGCTGGCGCCGATGCGGACCTGAACGCCCGAAGCCATGTTGGGAACCTGGTCGTCGTGGCTGCAGGTGCCGAAAACGATGAGCTCGATATCACGCCCCTGGAGGGCGGCCGCCGCGAGCGCACGGCTCGATGCCACGTAGGCAAGCTCTTCCATGAGCACGTGAGAAATGCGCCTTTCCCGGATTCCGGTGCGGCTCACCACCCAGTCCTCGGACGTATCCAGGAAGCTGGCGAGATCGGCATTGGTGAGGACCGCCGGCGGCAGGCATTTTCCCCAACCCGTGATTGCAGCGTGACGCACGCACCCGCTCCGGGACTGACAGAAGCGTGAGGATAGCAGGAGCGGACCTGCGGTGAGCTTAATCACAGCCACGAAGCTCAGGAGCCACTGCCGCCATACGCTCCACTGCGCGAACTGCGACGGCGCTGCCGCCCGAGCTTCGCCGCGCCAACGAGCGCGACCGCTGTCTCGAGGGCGCCCTTAAAACCCCCTGGGCGGAACGCCGCTTGCGTCCCGAACGTTGTGTTCGCCCCGGTGACAGATTACGCCGCGGGCGTGCTTATCCCGGACCTACACAGTGAGGTGATTTTATGAAACGCAGCATGCTTCTGTTGTGCCTCGGCGCATTGGTAGCGATGTCGGCCTGCTCGAAACAGCAGTCGACCACCCCGTCCAGCTCTCCAAACGGGGATTCCTCCACGTCCTCGATGTCCTCGTCGCCGCCGCCGAGTGACACGGCTCCCCCGGCCTCGAGCTCGGGCACGACGACACCACCCGACTCGAGCTCGTCTTCCACGACTCCGCCGGATTCGAGCTCCAGCACGACGACCCCGCCACCCGCGGGGGGCAATCCGCCGCAGCATCAATAATCCGCGGCCATTGAGGACATCCGGTATTCCCGCGTCGCAAAGCGGCGCGGAGAATATCGGGTTCCCGGCGCGGCATTCGACGCAGGAGTGCAACGATGACGAAATATGTGCTTCCGGATCTTCCTTATGACTACGGCGCGCTGGAGCCGCATATCTCCAGCAAGATCATGCAACTGCATCACGACAAGCATCACAAGACCTATGTCGATGGCGCGAATCAGAGCCTCGAGAAGCTGGCAGAGGCGCGCGGCAAGGGCGACTTTGCCGCCATCGCGGCGCTCGAGCAGGCGCTCGCGTTCAATCTTTCGGGCCACGTGCTACACAGTCTTTTCTGGCAGAACATGAAGCCTGACGGCGGTGGCGAACCCACCGGTGAACTCGCCTCTGCGATGCAACGCGACTTCGGCGGCTTCGATCCGTTCAAGCAACAACTGACGAAGGCTGCGGCAACCTGCATGGGCTCCGGCTGGGGCGCGCTCATCTGGGACCCAGCCTCGGCGCGGCTCTTGACCGTCCAGATTCACGACCATCAGTCCAGCACGATTCAAGGAGCGATCCCGCTACTCGTGCTGGACGCATGGGAACACGCGTACTATCTGCAGTATCAGAACGAGAAGGCGAAGTTCTTCGACGCTGTGTGGAACGTGTGGAATTGGGATGATGTTGCGGCGCGCTACGAACAGGCGCGAGGCCTCGACCTCGGCCTGAATGGCGTATCCGATCGAGCCAACGGCGGCGCGCAGAAAGGCGGCCCCAAGGGCCCGACCAGGCAGGCTCCGCAGCCTCCAGCCGGCAGGGCTTGACGCGCAAGCGACGGGCGGCAAAGTCGGCGGACGCGGCGACACAGCCGTATCCGCCGATAGCCGACTACGGGCTCATCGGCGACTGCCACTCCGCCGCGCTGGTTTCGCGCGATGGGGTCATCGACTGGTGTTGCCTCCCGCGATTCGATTCAGACAGTTGCTTCGGGCGGTTGCTGGATTGGGATCGAGGCGGGTACTTCGCGGTGACGCCCTCCGGCCGCCACACCAGCCGGCGTGAATATCTGCGCGACGGCCTGATCCTGGTCACGACGTTCAAGTCGGGACCGAACGAAGCTCAGCTCATCGACTTCTTCGCGATGCGTGTTGGCGGCCGGCAGCGCCCGCGCAGAAAACTCGTGCGCATCATTCGCGGCGTGCGCGGCCGCATGGACTTCAATGTTGCCATCCTTCCCCGCCTGGACTTTGCAGAGGTCAAACCGTGGATCTATGCGGTAGGCAAGAGCGGCTACTTCGCCGTGGGAAGCAATACGGGCCTTTTGATTTTCGGCGACGTACCGCTGGAGATCGAGAACGAGCATGACCTGCGAGGGGAATTTCATGTGCGCGCGGGACAGAAGCGGCACCTGGCGCTGCAGTTCCACCGGCCGGAAAAAGGTCCCACCCTGCGCATTCCTCGCAATGCAATTCCCCGTCTGCGACAGCAATTCATCGAGACGCGCAACTGGTGGAAGCAATGGTCCGCGAAGATTCCCTTCAAGGACGGGCCGGGCGTCCATGTCAAACGCTCCGCGATCGTGCTCAAGGCCCTGACATACGCGCCGACGGGTGCCATCGTCGCCGCACCGACAACCTCTTTGCCCGAACGCATCGGCGGCGAGCGCAATTGGGACTATCGCTTTTGTTGGATTCGCGACTCGATCTTCACGGTGCATTCGTTGGGCCATCTCGGGCTGGAAGCCGAAGCCGATGGCGTCCGGCGTTTCATCCAGCGCACCGCTGCTGGAAATGCAGACGAGCTGCAGGTGCTGTACGGCGTGGACGGCAAGCGCCGGCTCACTGAAATAACACTCGACGGCCTCGACGGCTGGCGGGGCTCGCGGCCCGTGCGGATCGGAAATGCTGCGGAGGGGCAATTCCAGGCCGATATGTACGGCACGATCGTGGAGTTGTCGTGGCGCTGGAGCGAACGCGGCGCGCGACCGCAGCCACATTACTGGGATTTCCTTGTCGAGATCGTCGAAGCGGCCATCGCGAGGTGGCGCGCGCCGGATCGCGGCATCTGGGAGGTCCGCTCGCAGCCGCGCCATTTCGTACATTCGAAAGTCATGTGCTGGGCTGCGATAGACGGCGGCATTGCCTTGGCGCAGAGGCATTCGCTTCCCGCGCCCATCGTGCGGTGGCAGAAGGCGCGCGATGAATTGCGACGGCACATCGAGTCACACGGAGTGGATCGGCGTCGCGGAATCTTCGTGCGGGCGTATGGTGCGCAGGACGTCGATGCGGCCCTGCTGTTGCTGCCGAGTGTCGATTTTGTGCCTTACGACGATCCGCGCATGTTGCGCACGACGGATGCGATTCGAGGCGATCTTTCGCGCAACAACGGATTGATTCTGCGCTACGTGAGAGAAGATGGCCTGCGCGGCGCCGAAGGCACCTTTCTCGCGTGCACGTTTTGGTTGGCTGAAGTTCTCGCACACCAGGGACGGATCGCGCACGCGCGCAAGGCATTCAAGCGTGCGTGCCAGTGCGCCAACGACCTGGGTCTCTTCTCCGAGCAATACGCAGCGGACAGCGGCCAGATGCTCGGCAATTTTCCACAAGGCCTGACACATCTCGCACACGCTTCCGCCGCGGTTGCCTTGGCGGGTGCGTTGAAGTCCAGACGGGTCAATCGCAGGCGCTGAGCAAGATCTCCAATGTCGGACACGCGTGCCCTTCGAGCAGCCGCCCGCCCCAGGCGCTGCCGTCGGATTTACGGACGATCGCATGCGGCTCGACCCGCGGTTCCCCGTCGGCCAGGGAAATGTTGCCCACCAGGGAGGTGACCCCGACCGGCTCGCTGATGGGCACCCGCACGAGGTGCCTGCCATCCACCTCGAAACACCCCAGCAGCACTTCCCGCAGCCCTCCAAGCCCCTTGAAGTCGGCTTTGGACAGGCGTTCGAGACGCGCAAAGGCGGTGAGACAGCCGACCACCTCGTCCCCGGCCTCCATCACGATGGAATAGGTTCGCCCGGCATCTTGCTGCAAAAGCTTGTTCTTCACGGCGTCCTCCATTGACTGCCTGATGTTTTGCTGCCGTCCGCGGCGCTTTCCAAGCCCGCTCAGGCGTTGTCATACGCTAAGACGCGGCGGCTGTAAATTTCCGTGTGCCGCGCGGATCGATAGGAATGAAGCTTGCTCAAACGTCACCATGGCAGCGCTCCGCGCAGGGCACCCACCCCCTGCGCTCAATTCATTGGTCATGGACTTCGAACGCGACGCCTCCGGCGCAGGAGCGGCGCCCGCTGCCTGCGGCCTGTTCCGGCCCGGACACAACTGCGAGCGGGTCGCGCGGGCGGCTCGTGCGGCATTGCTGATCGACGGCGAGGTCTATTTCAGGACTTTCGCCCGCGCCGCACTGCGCGCACGGCGCTCGATAGTCATCCTTGGCTGGGATTTCCACAGCGCC
>FTEM01002393.1_pt1 | contig 32537 bp, 31 predicted proteins | sample 1640201 | NCBI WGS metagenome assembly FTEM01 (sample SAMEA3914816, study PRJEB12502) | metagenome | biome: forest; material: soil | place: USA | collected 2011-09-16 | depth 0.3 m | reverse complement strand
TGCCTCGCTGTTTGCCGAGGCGTTACCGACCGTGGAGGATTTTCATTCGCCACGCGCCTGGGCGTTCGCACTCCTCGGCTTGGATGCCTATTGCATCGCCGTTGCGGAGGATTCGCGAGCCACGGAACTGCGGCGTCGGCTCGCTGACAGACTGATGTCGATCCTTGCGTCCGTCGAGACCCAGGACTGGGTCTGGTTCGAGGAGGGGCTCTCCTATGACAATGCGCGTCTGCCGCAGGCCCTGATCGCCACCGGTATCTCGATCGGTGCGACTCACTACATTGCGGCCGGATTGAGATCCTTGCGCTGGCTCATGACGCTGCAGACCTCGGCTGCGGGTGTCTTTCGGCCAGTCGGTTCGGATAGTTTCGGCGACACGCGCACGCCACCGCGGGCGTTCGATCAGCAGCCTCTCGAGGCCGCCGCTACGATCTCTGCCTGCCTCGCAGCCTGGCGCGCGGACGGCGATCCGAAATGGAAGGCCGATGCCACGCGGGCGTTTGCCTGGTTTCTCGGTAGCAACGATCTGGCGGCGCCGCTGGTCGACCCGGAAACGGGAGGCTGTCGCGATGGACTGCATCCGGATCGCGTGAATGAGAACAGGGGTGGCGAGTCCGTCGTGTCCTACCTGCTCAGCCTGACCGAGATCCGCCACCTCGCCCGCATGGGAGGCAATCGTACGAAACCGGCGGCGCTTCGCGCTTTGCGCGCTTGATTCCCATTAGACTCCGCGGCAGTCAAGCCGAGAGCGCTTTGTCAGCCGCCACACTTCTGAACCGTCAGGAACTATTCCTTCGCCCCGATCCGGCGCGAGTGGTCGTGCGCCAATTCAAGCCGGCGACCGAACCGCGGGACTTGAACGTCACCGACAAGACGCGGGCGAACCACATCGTCGACCGAGTCCTGGGGCTCGATCCTGAAACGGCTGCAAACCTGCTGGTCGAGGTCCTGGAGAATTTTCAGGGGCGTCACCGCAACCTGCTCGAGATATTCGAGGCGCGAGCGGATGAGATGGAAGACGCCTTTGCGAGCCATGCGACTTTCACCAGGGCGCAGCGCCGGCTGGTGGGCGCGTATTTCCTGCACGAGTATTCCTTCGAGGCGGCGGCTCTGTTCAATCCGAGCATCGTCGCGCATCTGGATCAAACGGGGGCGCCGAAGGGTGGGAAACGCTTCATCCTGAGCATGCGCGCCGTGGGTGAAGGGCATGTTTCCTCGCTGACCTTCCGATCGGGGTCCATCGCGGCCGATGGCCGCGTGAGCGTCGATCCTTCAGCACGCCTCGCCTCCATTCCGCAAGTGAGAAGCCGGCTGTCGGGAGTTGACGGCGATCAGGTCGAGCTGGTATTCAGACCCGACGAGGACATCAGCGAGCGGGTGATCTTTCCCGTAACCGACTCGCAATCGAACGGCATCGAGGATGCCCGGTTCGTGGAATTCGACGCGGGCGGCGGCAAGAAAATCTTCTATGCGACCTACACGGCCTACAACGGCAGGGCGATCCGGTCGGAGCTGCTCGAGACACGCGACTTTCTGTCCTTCCGCCTGAGGCCACTCACCGGAACCGCCGCGAAGAATAAAGGCATGGCCCTGTTTCCGCGCCGCATCAACGGGCAGTACGCAATGATCGCGCGGCAGGACAACGAGAATCTCTATCTCATCCTTTCCGATGACCTGTACTGCTGGAACGGGGGCGTCGCCATCCTGAAGCCGCGGTTCCCATGGGAATTTGTCCAGATCGGCAATTGCGGCTCGCCGCTCGAGCTGGACGAGGGTTGGCTGATGCTGACCCACGGCGTCGGGCCCGTGCGAAAATATTCTATTGGCGCGGTTCTGCTCGATAAGGCAGACCCTTCCAAGGTGCTCGCGCGCACTCGCGAGCCCCTGGTGAGAGCCGAGCCTGCCGAGCGCGAGGGCTACGTGCCGAATGTCGTCTATACGTGCGGCGCCATGCGACACAACGACAAGATCGTTCTGCCCTACGCGGTCTCGGATACCTTCTCGAACTTCGCGACCATCGAGATCGCCGCGCTTCTGCGGAGCATGGACGGCTGACCTGGCGCTGCGGCTCGTGCAAGCTTGTGGGTGGAGAGGTCTACCGTAAGCGTGTCGAGATTCCGGAATGAGTGAGCTCGCGAAGGCGATCGGTGAATCCATCGGCGCGATCCTGCAGTCGCAGCCTGCCGCTCGCGTGCACGGCGGCTCCATCAATGACTGTTACCGCTGGGAGACCAATGTCGGCCCGATATTCGTCAAGGTTGCCGATGAAGACAGCCAAGCGATGTTTGCGGCAGAAGCCTCGGGGCTCGAGGACTTGAGGAAGGCATGTGCGGTGCGCGTGCCTCGAGTGCTGGGTGTCGGCGAGCGCGCGGGCAGCAAGTGGCTCGCGCTCGAATGGATCCAGCCAGGCATCCCGTCGACCGCCTCCCAAACCACATTGGGCGAGCAATTGTCCGCGCAACACCGCGTGACTGCAGCAGCGTTCGGGTGGCATCGCGAAAATACTATCGGCAGCACGCCGCAGCTCAATGAATGGTCGGACGACTGGGTGAGTTTCTTTCGTGAGCGGCGCTTGCGACGGCAACTGGAGCTCGCTCACGGCAACGGTTTCGGCGGCAGGTTGCAGGAGCGAGGCGAGAAGTTGCTGGGCACCCTGGAAGGATTTTTCCACCGTTCGCAGCCGCTTCCATCCCTGCTGCATGGTGATCTGTGGGGCGGAAACTGGGCCGTCGATGAGCGCGGCCGACCGGTAATATTCGACCCTGCGGTTTACTTCGGCGATCGGGAAACGGATCTCGCCATGACACGCCTGTTCGGCGGGTTTGGCACCGACTTCTATGCCGCGTACGATGCGTCCTGGCCGCTCGAGGACGGAGCGGAAAATCGTGTTGCGCTCTACAACCTTTATCACATCCTGAATCACCTCAACCTGTTCGGCGCCGGTTACCTGGCGCAGGCGCTCGGGACCATCGAGAGTCTGCTCGGGGAGCTGGGACACTAAGAGTAAGTCAGACGCACCAGTCACAGGGAGCAGCAGAAAATCCATGTCGACCCCAACACTCGCCAGCGCCGAGGGCTGTTTCTCAATCCGGGCGCGCAGGTGCGCTGGAATCGCATCCGCGTGTTGTCTAGCCGTGTCGACGGCCATCGCCCAGAATTCGTCCGGCCCGCCGGCAGCAACAGTGATTGCGCTTCACTGCGGCCACTTGATCGATACGGCGGCGGGAAAGACGCTCGGCGAGACGACAGTGATCATCGAAGCGAAGCGCGTGCGCGAGGTCGTGGCGGGTGCTCATGTTCCGGCGGGAGTTCGCGAAATCGACCTGACCCGGCAAACGTGCCTGCCCGGGTTGATCGACAGCCATACGCATCTGAGCATGCAGACGAGCCCGACTTCCTATGTCGACCAATACCACTGGGAAATTGCCGACTACGTGGTCCGCTCGACGGTCTACGCTCGACGTACGCTGCTCGCAGGTTTCACAACTGTTCGCAACCTTGCCGACCAGGCGAATGAGACCGTTGCATTGCGCAATGCGATCAACGCCGGAATCGTCGTCGGTCCCCGGATCTATACGGCCGGTCAGGCAATAGGCTCTACCGGTGGACACGCAGATCCAACCGACGGTTACCGCAGCGACCTTGCCGGCGATCCGGGCGTGCGCGTGGGCGTCATCAACGGCGTGGAGGATGCGGTCAAGGCAGTGCGCTTGCATTACAAACTCGATGACGACCTGATCAAGATCATGCCCTCCGGGGGAGTGCTTGACGAGAGCTCGAGCGGGGACAACGCACAGATGACGTTGGATGAAATACGGGCTGTGGTCTCCACCGCGCATGACTATGGCTTCACGGTCGCAGCGCATGCTCATGGCGCCGAAGCCATTCGCCGCGCCGTACTGGGCGGAGTCGATTCGATCGAGCACGGGACGCTGATGAACGATGAGGACATGAAGCTCATGAAGGAGCACGGTACCTGGTACGTGCCGACGATCATCGCTGGCGACTTTGTGGCGCAGAAGGCGAAGGTTCCAGGTTATTACCCACCGCAAGTGGCCGCCAAAGCGGCCGCCATCGGGCCGGTGATCCTGCAGACGGCGGGCCGTGCGTATAGAGCCGGCGTGAAGATCGCATTTGGAACCGACGCGGCCGTTTATCCGCATGGCGAGAATGCGCACGAGTTCGAACTGATGGTGCAGGCTGGGATGCCACCCATGTTCACACTACAAGCCGCCACCGTGCATGCGGCTCAATTGCTCAAACACGACAAGGAGTTCGGCACGATCGAGGCGGGAAAGGTCGCAGACGTGGTGGCGGTTCCGGGTGATCCGGTGGCGGACATCAGTCTGATGAAGCGCGTCAGTTTCGTCATGAAAGACGGTGTCGTCTACAAGTTGAATGGCGCGGTCGTGGAGACCGGACAGTAAGGGACAGGAGCGTGCAGGAAGTGGCAGTGTCGTTCACGGCGGAGCAGGCATTGAGTCCCGAACTCGGACGAGGCGAGCGTCTGCTCTGGAGCGGCATGCCGCGGCAGGGCGTGCGTCTGCGCCCATCAGACGCCTATCTGATCCCGTTCAGCCTGATGTGGGGCGGATTCGCAATCTTCTGGGAGTCGTCCGTTTTCTCCACCGGGGCACCCGTATTTTTCGAGTTGTGGGGTGTGCCCTTCGTGCTGGTCGGACTCTATTTGATCGGCGGGCGTTTCATCACCGACAAGTACCAGCGTACCCGCACTTATTACGGCGTCACCGATCAGAGAGTCATCATCGTCAGCGGATTCTTCACCCGTGGGGTCAAGAGTCTCACGTTGCAGGGCCTGTACGAAATGAGTGTTGCCGAACGCTCGGACCGCAGCGGAACGATTACGTTCGGGCCCAGCAATCCCGCGATGGCGAGCTGGCCGGGCGCGACGTGGTCCCGTTCCGGCCGAACGGTGTCGCCGGCATTCGAGCTGCTCGATGGCGTTCGGCCGGTCTACGAGTTGATTCGCGAGGCCCAGCAGGCGCGACTGAAGCTCGCAGAAAATCGGTCATGACGGTCGCACGATAACGCAGATTGTCCGGTGTTGGCCGCAGGGATGAGCCGTCACCCGCCGTACGTGGGCTTCTGCGGCCAGCCGGCGGGTGAGTCCTCGAACGATTCCTCACGCCCGTAGGGTGTCAGGTCGAGCAGGTTGTATGCGTCCGTGAGGCTCTCGGTGCCGCGAGCGTACGCGGAATACGTGTGGAAGACTTCGTCGTCCAGCCGGAAGAACACGCTTATTCCGTGCTCCTCGCCGCTGAGCGCGTTGGGGCCTTTTCTGACTTCCAGCTCCGCCTTGCTGCGGTAGTTGTACTCGATCGGCCTGACTTTCTCGTCCAGCGTCACGTGGAAGTCGTAGTTGAAATCCGTGCCGTAAGAGGAATACCACTCGATGTCCCAGCCGTGCGCGGCCTTGTACGCCTCGAGTTTGGGCAGCGGTGCGCGCGAGATCACGACGAACCGGGTGTCGCGTTTGGAGAGCATGGACAGATCGCCCAGGGCGTCGACGTAGCTGGTGCAGCCACGGCAGCCGTGTTCCCACTTGGGGTCGAACATGAAGTGGTACACGATGAGCTGGCGCTGGCCCGTGAAGAGATCGAGCAGGGATTTGCGGCCCCCCGGCCCATCGAACACGTAGTCCTTCGCGACCTTGACCATCGGGAGCCGGCGACGCTCTGCCCGCAATCGGTCGAGCTCCCGCGTGCTGGCTTTTTCGTGCTCGAGGTGCAGCTTGCGCGCGGCCAGCCATTCGCCCCCGGAGACGATTTTCGGATGGGGTACGGATCGTTCTGTCATGGCCATCTCCTGCTGCTGCCCCTTGAAGGGATCAACGCAGGGCCGCAGCCGGCGGGTCCAGAGCGGCCAATTTCATGAAATTCCTGATTCAGATAGGGATTTTGACCCGCTAGACTGCGCCGCTTTGCCTGTTGCGCAACGACCGGTGGTGGATGAAATTCAAAGAAATCGCTTTCTGGGGCCTTGCAGGCGCCGTCGCGCTGCTGGCGGACTCTGAAATTGCGGGCGCGGCCGAGCCAGCGCTGAGCGAGGTGGTCGTGACGGCCACGCGTATCGGTGTGTCGTCCTTCGACGTCCCCGCAGCGATCAGCAGCGTGTCCGGTGAACAGTTACGCAATGACTCCCTCGGTGTGAACCTGGCGGACGATGTGGCGACCGTCCCGGGCCTGCTGGCCCGCAACCGCAACAACTACGCACAGGATCAGCAGATCTCGATCCGCGGCATCGGCGCGAACTCGGCATTCGGCATTCGCGGCGTGCGCGTGTACCAGGATGGTATTCCGGCGACCGGGCCGGACGGGCAGGGGCAGGTCTCGCAGTTCAACCTCGATTCCGCGCAACGGGTTGAGATCTTGCGCGGACCGTTCTCGGCGCTGTACGGCAATTCTTCGGGCGGCGTCATCCAGATCTTTACCGCTGACGGCAGGGCGCCCGGAGAAGTGCGCAGCTCGGTTGCGTACGGCAGTTTTGATAACTTCCGCGCTGGAGTGAATGCCTCCGGTGCCGAGGGTCCGGTCGGCTACAACGTCGACCTCACGCATTTTTCGGTGGATGGCTTTCGCGATCACAGCAGCGCGCACAACGATTCGTTCAATGCAAAGGTCAACTACGCCATCAACGATTCGAGCCGGCTCGCACTCGTTGCCAACGTCGTCTCGCGCCCCGACGCTCAGGACCCGCTGGGACTCACGCCTGCGGAGTTCGCGGCCAATCCAAATGGAACCGACCCTGCCGCGGCAACATTCAACACTCGCAAGAGTCTGCAGCAGCAGCAGGGCGGGCTGATCTACGACCTGACCATCAACGGTCAGCAGTCATTACGCGCGCTCGGTTATTTCGGACACCGCATCGTGCAACAGTTCCTGTCTATCCCGGCAGGTACGCAGGCTTCGCCAACCAGCTCAGGCGGAGTAGTCGCCCTGAACCGGGAATTTGGCGGTGCGGACGTCCGGTGGACCTGGCAGGGCACGCTGGCCGACCGACCGATGTCGTGGGTTGCGGGCGTCGCCTACGACCGCCAGAATGAGCTACGCCGTGGCTATAACAACTTTATCGGTCCTCTGCTGGGAGTAGAGGGAGCGTTACGCCGCAATGAGAACGACATCGTGCGGGATATCGACGAGTACGCCCAGGGAAGCTGGGATTTTGCGGCTCTGTGGTCGTTGATGGTGGGTGTGCGGCACAGCGATGTGAACTTCGACTCCGAGGATCACTTCATCACACCGACCAACGGCAATGACAGCGGCGCCGTGACCTACTCGGCCACCTCGCCGGTGGCCGCATTGAATTTCAAGCCGCGCTCGTGGTTGCACCTGTACGCATCCTACGGACAGGGATTTCAGACGCCGCTCGGCTCGGAGCTGGCCTACCGCCCTGACGGCCATGCGGGCTTGAACTTCGACTTACAGCCGGCACGCAGCGACAACAGCGAGCTGGGCGCGAAGCTGCAGATGAGCCGTAACCTGACAGCCGAGGTTGCCCTGTTCCAGACGCTGACGCGCAACGAGATTGTCGTAGATACGAACATCGGTGGCCGTTCGACGTATCAGAACAGCGGCCGGACGCGTCGCAACGGCGCGGAGTTCTCGCTCGACTATCGGTTCACTGACGAATGGCGCGTGCAGTTTGCGTACACGTACGTCGATGCGACCTATAGCGATGCCTATCTGACTTGTGTTGCGGCGCCGTGCGCGAAACCGACGGTTCTGGTTCCGGTCGGCAGCCGGCTGCCGGGCGTCCCGAAGAACAATGCGTACGCAACCGTGCGTTGGGGCAAAGACCTCGGCTGGCGCGCGAGCGCAAACGCTCAATACATAAGCAACGTGGCGGTGAACGATGCGAACTCCGTGTTCACTTCCGCTTACTCGATCTTCGGTGTTGACGGCGGGTACGCCGTAGAGCTGCGAAGCTTTCGCGTGAGCACGTTCGTGCGAATCAACAACATGCTGAATCGGCGCTACGTCGGTTCGGTCATTGTCGACGACGGCAACAGCCGCTACTTCGAGCCCGGCCCGGGCTTCAATATTCTGGGTGGAGTGACTGTCGCGGTGAAATAAGCGGAGGTTCGCCCTATGAGACTGGAGAACAAGACGGCCCTCATCACCGGCGGTAACAGCGGAATCGGGCTGGCCACCGCACGGATCTTCGCTCGCGAAGGGGCGCAGGTCGTGATCACAGGGCGAAACAAAACGACGCTGGACGCGGCTGTGAAGGAACTGGGGTCGAACGCCTTGGCTGTTGAGGCTGACGTTACGGATCCGCAGGCGATCGAGCGCGCCATTGCCGCGACTATCAAGCGCTTTGGGAAGCTGGACATTGTGTTTGCAAACGCGGGGATCGGTGGCGGCACGGCGCTCGGACAGACGACGTTGGAAGCCTTCAATCGCATTCTGCAAACGAACCTCACTGCTGCGTTCTTTACAGTTCAAGCGGCGTCGGCCCACCTGAAGGCGGGCGCCTCGGTGATCTTCAACGGTTCCGTGCATGCAGTTCTCGGTGCGCCGGGATACTCGGCGTACGCCGCGAGCAAGGCGGGCATCCGCGCTATGACGCGAGTCCTCGCGGGCGAACTGGCTCCGAAGGGCATTCGGGTGAACGTAGTTGTGCCCGGCGCGACGCGCACCCCGATTTGGTCATCGGCTGCACCGACGCCGGAGAAGCTGGATGCGCTCGAGACAAAGCTGTCGCGAGGCATACCGCTTGGCCGGTTCAGCGATGCGGACGAGATCGCGAAAGCTGTTCTGTATTTGGCGTCCGACGACGCAGCGAATGTCACCGGTATTGAAATCGTCGTTGACGGTGGGATGACAGGCGCACCCGCTGGCGCGCCGGCTTTTCGCGGGTGATGTTGGGGCCGACCTCGGCGCCGACCTCGTGGCGGAGCCGATTGTATTGATACCTCATCGGGCGGCGGCTGATCGATATACTCATCCATCGCGATCGGCCCCGCGCCGGTCATCGGCGGAAGCCTTGAGGGGAACTCATGATCGAACGGAAACTCGCGGTCTCAAAGGGTCCGTTACTCACCGTGTTCGCAGCGACCGGCCTGGTTGCGGGAGCGTCGGCTCTAGCCGCGGCTGGCGGGGAGTCGTGCAGCAAGTTTTCGTCGGCCACCTTCGCCAATACGAAGATCTCCTCGGCGAAGGAGGTGGCGGCGAGCGACGCTTCGAAGACCCCTGCTTTCTGTGAGGTCACCGCCGTGATCACGCCGGTAAAGGGTTCCCACATCGGCGTTGTTTATCGGCTCCCTGATACCTGGAATGGGAAGTTGCTCGGCCTCGGTGGTGGCGGATGGGCGGGTAACGTGCGGCTCGACGCGGCTGCGCCGGGACTCGCCAAGGGATACGCGACGGCTCAGACCGACTCCGGACACGACACTGCAAACCTCTGGGATACGTCGTGGGCTAAAAGCCCCGCTGAAGTCGAGGACTTCGCACACCGCGGGATTCACCTGATGACGACGACGGGAAAGGCGGTCGTGGCCAAGTTTTACGGGCATGCGCAGAAGAAGGCGTATTTCCAGGGCTGCTCGACGGGCGGTCGGCAGGGCCTGATGGAAGTGCAGCGCTATCCCGATGACTACAACGGGGTGATCTCGGGGGCGCCTGTTTACACGCTGACCACGCAGACGATGGCGCTGCTGCGCAGCGAGGCCTTTTCTCGTCCGGGTGCCAGCGTTACAGCCGCGCAGCTTGCTCATCTGAATGAAGCGGCACTTGCGGACTGCCACGAACATAATTTCGTCAAAGACGGGATCGTCACCGACCCGCGCGGCTGCTCTTTCGATCCGGCTGTTGTCCAGTGCAAGGCCGGCGAGTCCGGCGATAACTGCCTGACTGTCGCGCAAGTTACTGCCGTGCGTTCGGTGTACGCCGGCGTCAAGGCTCCGGGCGGTGAGTTTGCTTCGTACCCGCTGTCGCGCGGCAGTGAGCTGGGGTGGGATCGATTCATTGCCACGAGTAAGCCGGCCGATGGCGTAGCCCTCGCGACAACCAGCGCAGGCGCGGGCCTCGGCGGGTTGCGCACTGCGCTGTTCGGCAAGGCGAACTTCGATTTGACCCAGTTCAGTGCGGATCGCGACTACCGGAAGGTGCGCAGCAGCGCATTCGCACAGGTGTACGAAGCGAAGAATCCGAATATCACACCGTTCTTGAGCAAGGGCGGCAAGCTGATCCTGTGGCACGGCTTCGACGATCCGGGCCCGAGCCCCCTGGCCACGATCGACTATTACCAGAACGTCGAGAAAGTGACCGGCAACAAGGGCGGCAAGCTCGACAACGGGCTGCGTTTCTACATCGCCCCCGGTGTGTATCACTGCCGCGGCGGCCCGGGTGCGGATACGTTCGACTCATTGGGTGCGCTCGACCAGTGGGTCGAGACAGGCAAGGCCCCGGAAACGATTCTGGCAACCCGCGCGGACGGGAAGATTTCGCGGCCCCTGTGCCGGTACCCGACGCTCCCGCGGTACAAAGGCAAAGGTGACCCGAATCAAGCGGATAGCTTCGAGTGTAAGGCTTGAGGAACTGATGGGTTCGCGGCACCCCGGGGTGCCAAAGGCGGGGCGGAGGTGTGGTAGGATGCGCCCCCGCGACGCGGCCGGGGCTGCTTCCTAAGCCCTTTGGGTGGCCGACCGACCTCGCTCGAGGTCTCGCGCAGCGCGCCTGTAGCTCAGTTGGATAGAGTACCTGGCTACGAACCAGGGGGTCGGGAGTTCGAATCTCTCCAGGCGCGCCAAATTTCTCTCGAAATCTAAAGATCGCCCGTTGGCATAAGCCGCGCATCGATCCGTAGATTCGAACTCCCGACAATCAAACAGGGGAGTTCGACAACCCGGCGCGGCTTTGCGCGGCGGGTTGGACGCGGGCGCGCTTAGGCGCCGGCGGTCCCGAAGGGACGAGCGGGCGTGCGCCCGCGAGCAATCTCTCCAGGCGCGCCATTTCATATCTCTTCAGGCGCGACATTTCATAAAATGGCATTCCATCCAGGTGAGACCAAGAGTCCTTCCGATGAACGCACTGAGATGGCGGCTGGCAATGGCGACATCAGGGTCCGTTCTAGCCGTCGCGCTATGGGCGACCGGCGCTCGTGCCCATCACAGCTCGGCGATGTACGACGATCACCAGACCGTGACCGTTACGGGCGTAGTGACGAGATACGTGTGGGCCAATCCACATGTCTATATTTATGTCGTCCAGCAGGTAGGGGCACAGAAGATCGAATGGGAGATCGAAGGCGGTCCACCGTCAATACTTCGACGCGTGGGATTGTCTGCGGCGACATTGCACCCCGGCGACTCCGTAACCGTCACCGGCAAGCCTGCGAAGAATTCCGCCCGTAGAGCGCTGCTGCCGACATCAATCAAGCTCGGCGAGGTGACGGTGTTCGATCGCAAAGGCGAGGTTACCCAATTGACGAGCTACAACGCTAGAGCATCCGGGTCAGAGCGGGGTCTGGAAGGAGTATGGGTGACGCTGCTCGATTTGAAAGTCGAAGAACAACTGGACGAAGACAAGCTGGCTCTGACTCCAAAGGGTCGCACAGCCCGCAAGCATTTCGACGAGCGCACAATGCATCCCGGCACTCGCTGCGTACCCTATTCAGCACCCGTGTTCATGCTTACCCCTGATCTTAAACGAATCAGGCGCAAGGATAAGGTGCTACTGATCGACGGGGAGTTCGATGCTGCGCAGCGGACAATTCACATGGACGCCGAAGCGCATGACGGCGCGCCCGTCTCGAATCAGGGCCATTCAATCGGCCGCTGGGAGGGAAGCAGCCTGGTCATCGATACGACACAATTTTCCCCCAGCTCCATCGGCAATGCATACGGCGTGCCTTCGGGACCGGGGAAGCATCTCGTCGAACGACTAACGCCCGCGGCGGATGGCAAGAGCCTGACCTACCACTTCGAGTTATCCGACCCCGAGTACATTGCCACCACAGTCAAGGCAGATGTGCGGTGGGTCTTCAATCCCACCGCGACATATGCGCCGGACAAGTGCGATCCAGAGAGCGCAAGACACTTCACGCAGCAATAACTTTGCGGGGCTTTCAATGGTCCTTCGTTCCGATGACGTTGACAATCGATGCATATGCATGTAATACTCAAGCCATGAAACTGCAATCGCTTCCCTGTTACTGCGCGACCGTTCGCCAGGTGGCCCGGGCCGTAACCGTTCTCTATGAGGAAGTGCTCGCCAACAGCGGCCTGCACGCCACGCAGTACACGGCGATGCAGGTACTCGACACCGCCCCGAACTTGACCACGACGGAGTTGGCGGAGGCGATCGGCATCGACCAGACCACGGCCACGCGAACTCTTGCGTTGGTTCGGAAGAGTGGCCTCGCGATCGATACTATCGGAGATGATCGCCGGCAACGGCGCTGGGCCTTGACGTCGAAAGGGCAGGCACAGCTGCGGAAGCTGCGACCGGCCTGGGAGGCGGCCCAGGAAGCTTTTGAAAAGCGTCTGGGGCGGACGGAGGCCATGGCTCTGAAGAGGGCAGCGTTTTCTGCCGCCAGCAAGTTGACGTCGAGTTGATCCACCGCGTGGATCGCCGCCGCTAGAAATCGCAGCCAAGAGACCCCGTTTGATTTTAGTTTTTCGGCTATAAACATGTAGATACATGCATTACCGCTCAACATCACTTCAGGAAATCCCCATCATGTCACTCCCCATCGCGAAGTCTTTCAACCGTCCGTTGTCACTTATTGCGGCGCTGCTGCTGACACATATCGGCGGCGCAATGGCAGCGGATTCCACAGGTGATGTTGAGAAGCAGACGAGGGAAGTGCTTGCCGGGAAAATCGCAAACCAGTCGGCGCTGCCATCCGAAGGTCGCGATGGCAGGGTGGTGACCCCCAACGTTGATGCGCAGGAGTTCGCAAGGCGGCTGCTGCTGGGTGTGACCGACTCCCGTGTGCAAGCCACTCAAGCGGTAACACAGCCCGTGAATGCCGTAGCGCCAGGCGACTCAACCTCCAAGAAAGGCCTGCTCGTCCATGGCGACTCGCAGGCGATTGCGCAGAAGTTGCTCCTCGGCCAGCGCTCTTAGGAGAGTCATCATGTTGAATCTCGTTGGATCGATCGTCGGAATGATGGCGATCGCTGTATGTCTCGTGGCGATTACGAGTGCCCTGCCAGGGCCGCTTGCTCGTCGCCTTGGCGTGGCCGCCATCGCAGGCGCCTGGGTCGGTTTGGCGACCGACCTTGGCGCGGCCGGAAAGTTAGCCTTCTCGCCAGGCCAGCCCGTGCCGCTCGTGGGAGTGCTGTTCGCCGTACCGTTGCTCGTCGTAGGTGCGCTCGCGCTCAGGTCTCACAGAGTGCGATCCGCCTTGATGGCCATTCCCATGCCGCTGTTGATCGGCCTCAATTCGATGCGCGTGCTCGGCGTGCTCTTTCTATTTCTGGCGGCAGCAGGGCGTCTCAGCGGACCCTTCCCGTTTTCTGCCGGGTTGGGTGACATCATCACCGGCGCGTTCGCAATTCCGCTCGCATTGAGCGTGGCTCGGTCGCAAAAGCCCTCGGTACCTGCGATCAGGCGTTGGAATATTTTTGGAATGCTCGACCTGATCGTCGCCGTTGGCCTTGGCATTACCTCAGCAGCGGGCAGCCCACTGCATTTGATTCATAGCGGCGTAGGGTCACAGGCGATGCAGTACTTACCGTTCTGCCTCGTGCCGACTGTGTTGGTCCCGTTTTACCTGATCACCCACGGGATCGTTGCGGCTCAACTCAGCGCGCCAAGGGAAGCGCCTGCTTTGTCCCGGGCGTGATTACGGGACGACGAGCCCGATGCGTTTGTACTCGTCTGCTGCCGAGGTATTGATCGTGATTGCAGCCTTGATGTCGCGCTCGGCCTCGCTGCGGAGTCCCTTCTGCTGCTCCGCCAGCCCAAGTCCGTACAAGGAAGACGCATCCTTGGGCTGGCCGTGCAGGGCGCGCTTGTAGTCGTTGATTGCCTCGTCCACGTTCCCCAGGCGCAAATAAACCAACGCGCGGCTGTTGAAGAAGTCGGGAGACTGAACCCGACGCAGCGCGACGTTGCAATCCGCCATCGCGAGGTCAAGTTCCGTTCCGCGCTCTGCGCGTGCCCAACAGCGGTTGTTGAACACTTCGGCAATGCGTGCGCTTTTCGGGAAGTCGGCGAGCCACCGGTCATAGCGCACGATAGCGGCATCGAACGCGTTGCCCTTCTGGAGCAGCGTTGCGATCTGCAGCGGCAGGTCTTCGTCGGTCGGCGCAAGGCGGATCGCTGCATCGAAGTCGCTCTGCGCCCCGGCCGGGTCTTTGGCTCCGAGGCGCACCTGTGCGCGCCGCATGAACGCCGACTTATCGCTCGGACTCAGACGCACGGCCTCATCAAGGTCGCGCAGGGCAAGCTCGGTCTGTCCGGCACGCAGATGCACTCTGGCGCGCTCGGTATAGTTATCGGGATTGTCCGGAGCGAGCTGGATGGCGCGGTCGAAGTCGCGGAACGCTCCGGCCAGGTCGCCTCGGGCCGCGGATGCATCGGCGCGTCGCCGAAACGCGTCTGCGTCTGCAGGGCCATCCGGGTTGTCGGTGTCGGAAGTTGCGGCCGATGGAGTTGGAGCATCGCTCGCCGTCTTGCGCACTCTCAGGTCAAACACCGGCCCGCCGTTGTACGTGAAATACAGTTTGTGCTGGCCATTGGCAATGTACACGCGATGCGAAAGGAAGAAGTCGGCCCCGATGAGCATGTCCGCGTAATCCATGTCGGGGACCTCGCCGACGAGCAGCCTGATGTTGCCGATGGTTTCGCCACCGACATTCAGACTCTTGAATGGCGCGGTCCATGTCTCGATCGTGCTCCAACCGGTGGCACCGAGGCCTTGGGCGACGACGCCAGCTCCGTCAGGGTGGAAGCCGGCCTTTGCCGCAGCACGGCGCGAAAGCAGGGACCTGGAGGCGCCAGTATCGAACAGCACTCGCAATCGGACGCCATCGAGCAATGCAGTGCCGATGATGTGCGGCATCGTTGGCGTTCTGGGATCAATGTCCACTTCGCCGACGTCTGCCGAACCGTGCCAATACGCAAGTGCCTGAATGCCGCAACGCGGGGTGTGGAAAATCCGAATCAACCCGTTTGCCAGGTCGTATTCCGCGTCCGAGATGCCAAGCACGTTCTGGCCGATGAGGCCGTCCGCATCGCCGAACTTGATCGCGTCGTTCACCAGAAACTCAACTCCGTGCCGCGCGCCGCCGGGTAACCCGGCAACTGTGAAATCCTTGACGTCCGTGAGGTGTGACTGCAAGCGACCTGCGATTCCGGAAATGCTGACCGGCGAGCGCCGTAGAACCAGATTGAACTTCTGGGCCGCCGGCTCCCCCAGGACACTGAAGAATGCGCCGCTGTCGATGACGAACCGCGCGCTGACTCCGTTTATGGAGCCTGAAATGAGCGGCCGTGTGCCCGCCATCGTCACCGGGAATTCGGCCCACTTGACGAGCGTGCACGCTGGCGGGGCGCCGCCGTGCGCCTTCGAGAGTGCGCACATCCCGGCTATCAGCAGCGTTGCGGCGGCTTTTCCCTTGAGACCTGCCTGTCTGCTCATGGATCCTCGTTTGCCCGCGCCTTCCGGGCCTTCACTCCACCGTCGTTCTGCGCCGATCAATGCGGAGAAATCGTCAGCTTGACGGGGCAATTGTATGCCCAGCCGTCGGCGCCGGTGGCCTCGAAGGCGCGGCACTGGGGAGGGGGGAACGGCCGCGCGCTTGCGGGACCTGTTCTGCGCGGTGCCTGGGGCGGGACCCCCAGCCGGCGCCTTCGGAAGTCTGGGGTCGCCGCCGTCGCGGCTACGCCCGGGTCAGGCCGCCACGAATGGCGGCCCGGGGTGCCAGGCAGTCCGAAATTGCATTGACCCACTGGCGGACGCCGGTATTATCGGGCTCATATAGGTGGTTTTGACGGGCGCGCGGCGCCTGGCCTGCAGTCTCGAGGCCGGCGAAATCGTCCCCCCTGAACCCAAGCCAGATTTTGACGCATGACCCGCCGTCGACGCGAAGCGCCGGTACGGGTAGGTGCGCCCCACGCAAACGAGACAAGGCCCCTTTGGCGGGCCGCAATGATGCGTTATGAAAGACAAGCACGCTGAACAAGGCACCCCGCGCCGCTGGCCCGGGCAGCCAGGTAAACAAGGTCTGTACGACCCGTGGTTCGAGCACGAGGCGTGCGGCGTCGGTTTTGTCGTGGACATGAAGGGGCGCAAGTCCCATCGCATCCTCGAACAGGCCATTCAGGTTCTGCGCAATCTCGATCACCGCGGTGCATGCGGATGCGAAGCCAACACCGGTGACGGTGCGGGCGTGCTCATTCAGATGCCGCACACCTTCTTCCAGCAGGTGGCCAAGAAGGACCGGCTGACACTGCCCGCCCCTGGCGAGTACGGCAGCGGCCTGGTGTTCCTGCCGCGCAACCCGACCAAGCGCCGTAAGCTCACCGAGGTGTTCGAGCACATCATTCAGTCCGAAGGCCAGACGGTGCTCGGCTGGCGCACGCTGCCCACGAACAACAGCATGCTCGGCGAGACGGCGAAGGCGAGCGAGCCGTTCATCCGGCAGGTGTTCATCGGGCGCAACCCGGCCATCAAGGACGAGATGGAGTTCGAGCGGAAGCTGTATGTCATCCGCAAGCGGGCCTACAGCGAGATTCGCACGTCGACGATCGACGGCGCGGAATACTGGTACCTGTGCAGCCTGTCCTTCAAGACCATCGTCTACAAAGGAATGCTGCTGACGGAGCAGCTCGCGCAATACTTCACCGATCTGCAGCACCCCGCGATGGAAACCTCGCTGGCACTGGTGCACTCGCGCTTCAGCACGAATACATTTCCGAGCTGGGATCGCGCGCATCCATATCGTTATCTTGCACACAACGGCGAGATCAATACGCTGCGCGGCAACTACAACTGGATGAAGGCGCGCGAAGCGCTGTTCGACTCCGACCTGTTCGGAGAGGACACCAAGAAGATCCTGCCCATCATCAACCCGAATGGCAGCGACTCCGCGATGTTCGACAACACGCTGGAGTTGTTGGTGCTTGCCGGCCGCTCGCTGCCGCACGCCATCATGATGATGATTCCAGAGCCGTGGTCCAACCACGAGAGCATGGATGACGAGAAGCGTGCTTTCTATCAGTACCACTCGAGCCTGATGGAGCCATGGGACGGCCCGGCGTCGATTGCATTCACGGATGGCAAGAAAATCGGCGCGGTGTTGGATCGCAATGGTCTGCGACCCTCACGTTACTACGTGACGAAGGATGGCCTCGTCATCATGGCCTCTGAAGCCGGTGTGCTCGATGTGCCGCCGGAAGATGTGGTGCAGAAGGGACGGCTGCAGCCTGGCCGCATGTTCCTGGTCGACACTGAGCAGGGCCGCATCATCGACGACGCGGAGATCAAGCAATCCGTCGTCGGCGATCGGCCATACCGGCGCTGGCTCGATCAATACCTGGTGCATCTGAAGGATCTGCCGCCCGCACCCGAGGTGCCAGCGTCAGACCCGGACTCATTGCTGCACCGTCAGATTGCATTCGGCTATACGTTCGAAGACCAGCGCGTGCTTCTCGAGCCCATGGCAAGGAGCGGCGTCGAGGCCGTCGGTTCCATGGGCAACGACACGCCGCTCGCAGCGCTCTCGACGAAGCCGCGAATGCTGTACGACTACTTCAAGCAGCTTTTCGCGCAAGTAACGAATCCGCCGATCGACTGCATCCGCGAAGAGCTGATCACAGCATCGGAAGTCTGGCTCGGCTCGGAAGGCAACCTTCTTCGGCCGCAGCCAGGCGACTGCCGCCGGCTGGAGCTGAAGGGCCCCATCCTCACGAACGAAGAGTTCGCGAAGGTGCGGCGCATGAACAACGTGGCGGGTCTTAAGGTCGGCGTGCTCTCGATCCTGTTTCGCGCCACCCGCGGCGAAAAGGCTCTCACCAAGTCGATGGAAGAGCTGTGCCTGATGGCACGGCGCATGATCGAGGACGAGGAAGTCAACGTCCTCATCCTCAGCGATCGCGGCGTGAATCGTGAATTCGCGGCTGTCCCGGCCTTGCTTGCCGTGAGCGGACTGCATCACTACTTGATTCGCGAAGGGCTGAGGATGCGCGTGAGCCTCGCGCTGGAAACTGGTGAAGCGCGGGAAGTACAGCACTTCGCGCTTCTGATCGGTTATGGCTGCGCGGTCGTGAACCCGTATCTCGCGTTCGAGACCATCGAAGGAATGATCCACGAAGGTCTCGTTACGAACGTGGATTCCAAGCTCGCCTGTAAGAACTATGTGAAGGCGGCGACCAAGGGCGTGGTGAAAGTGATGTCCAAGATGGGCATCTCCGCCGTCCAGAGCTATCACGGCGCCCAGGTCTTCGAGGCTGTTGGCCTGCGGCAGGACGTTATCGACCAGTATTTTACGTGGACGGCATCGCGGATCGGCGGCATCGGGATGGACGTCATTGCGCAGGAAGTGCTGATCCGGCATCACGCGGCATTCCCGCAGCGAGAGACCAACGGGCACTCCCTGCAGACTGGCGGGTTATATCAGTGGCGTGCGGATGGCGAGCATCATCTGTTCAATCCGGAATCGATTCACCGGCTGCAGAAGTCGGTGCGCACCAACAATTACGCCGTTTACAAGTCTTACGCGAAGCTCATAGACGACCAGTCGCAGCGGCTCGCAACGCTGCGCGGGCTGTTGGAATTCAAGCCCTCGGAGGCGGTGCCGCTGGAGGAGGTCGAGTCCGTCGAGAGCATCGTGAAGCGCTTCAAGACCGGCGCGATGTCGTACGGTTCGATCAGCAAGGAAGCGCACGAGACGCTCGCCATTGCGATGAACCGTATCGGCGGAAAGAGCAACACCGGCGAGGGCGGCGAAGACCCGGACCGCTACCGGCCGATGCCCAACGGGGACTCCAAGAACAGCGCCATCAAACAGGTAGCCTCCGGCCGCTTCGGCGTGACAAGCGAATACCTCGTCAATGCGCGCGAGCTGCAGATAAAGATGGCGCAGGGTGCGAAGCCGGGCGAAGGCGGTCAGCTCCCCGGCACAAAGGTGTATCCGTGGATCGCGAAGACGCGGCATACCACGGCCGGTGTCGGACTCATTTCGCCGCCGCCGCATCACGATATTTATTCAATTGAAGACCTGGCTGAGTTGATCCACGACCTGAAGAACGGCAATCGCGACGCGCGCATCAGCGTGAAGCTTGTGGCCGAAGTGGGTGTGGGCACGATCGCTGCGGGTGTGGCGAAAGCACATGCGGACGTCGTGCTCATCAGTGGACATGATGGCGGCACCGGTGCATCGCCCCAGACCGCGATTGCGCATGCCGGCTTGCCGTGGGAGCTGGGTCTGGCGGAAACGCACCAAACTCTGGTGCTTAACAACCTGCGTAGCCGCATCGCCGTGGAGACGGACGGCCAGCTTAAGACGGGCAGGGACGTTGTCATTGCCGCAATGCTCGGCGCCGAGGAATTCGGCTTTGCCACGGCGCCGCTCGTTGCACTCGGCTGCATCATGATGCGCGTGTGCCACCTCAACACCTGCCCCGCGGGAGTGGCGACACAAGATCCGCGCTTGCGCGAGAAGTTCGCTGGCTCACCGGAGCACGTCGTGAACTTCATGCGCTTCATCGCGCAGGACATGCGCGAGATCATGGCCCAGCTTGGGTTCCGCAAGGTTGAGGAAATGATCGGGCGCGTGGATCGCCTCGCACCGCGCAAAGCGATCGATCATTGGAAGGCGAAAGGCTTCGACTTCAGCAATGTGTTGTATCAGCCGGACGTGGGCCCGGAGATCGGGCGCTTCAAGCAGATGGAGCAGGACCACGGTCTCGACAAGGCGCTGGACGTCACCACATTGTTGGATCTGTGCAAGCCGGCCATCGAGCGCGGCGAGAAGGTGCGCGCGGAGCTACCGATTCGCAACGTAAATCGCGTGGTCGGCACGATCACCGGAGCTGAGATCACCAAGAAGCACGGGCCGGGAGGCTTACCCGAGGACACCGTGCGCATTCATTTCAAAGGCTCCGCGGGCCAGAGCTTCGGCGCGTTCATGCCGAAGGGCATGACCTTCGTACTCGAAGGGGACGCGAACGATCACCTGGGCAAGGGCTTGTCGGGCGGCAAAATCATCGTGTTTCCGCCGGCGGGCTCGAGTTTCGTGCCGGAGGACAACATCATCACCGGTAATGTCGGGCTTTACGGCGCGACGAGCGGTGAGGTTTACATCCGCGGCATGGCGGGCGAGCGCTTCGCCGTGCGGAACAGCGGTGCAGACGCGGTGGTGGAAGCCGTGGGCGATCACGGCTGCGAGTACATGACTGGCGGGCATGTCGTCGTTCTCGGCCACGCGGGCCGCAACTTCGGTGCGGGTATGTCCGGCGGAATCGCGTATGTGCTCGATGAAGTGGGCGACTTCGCCTCTCGCGTAAACACGCAGATGGTAGCCGTCGAAACACTGGACGACGCGGAGGAGACCGCGAAGCTACGCGGCATGATCGAGCGTCACCATCGATACACTGGCAGTGCCCGCGCGAAGCTGGTGTTGGAGAAGTGGGACACGCTCGTGCCGAAGTTCGTGCGCGTGATGCCGAAAGACTTCAAGCGCGCCGTCGCGTCGTTGAAGCGCGCGCACGAGCAGGGTATGCGCGGCGACGAGGCCATCATGCAGGCGTTCGAAGAAAACGCCCGTGATCTGGCACGCGTCGGCGGCAATTGAAAACAGATTAGACGTTCATCGATAACGGTACGGATCGCGGATGGGCAAGCCAACAGGTTTCATTGAGTATTTGCGTGAGCTCCCTGTGGACCGCACGCCGATCGAGCGCGTGCGCGACTGGAAAGAGTTCCATCACCACATGGACGAGAAGCGCCTGCGCAATCAGGCCGCGCGCTGCATGGACTGCGGAGTACCGTTCTGCCATACAGGCACCTTGATCAGTGGCATGGCCTCGGGCTGCCCGGTGAACAACCTGATCCCGGAGTGGAACGACTTGGTGTATCGCGGCCTATGGCGCGAAGCACTGGACCGGTTGCACAAGACGAACAACTTCCCCGAGTTCACCGGTCGCGTCTGCCCCGCGCCGTGTGAGGGCTCGTGCGTGCTCGGCATCAACTCGCCGCCAGTGACGATCAAGTCCGTCGAGAACGCCATTATCGACAAAGGGTGGGAGCAGGGCTGGGTGATGCCCGAGACGCCGGCTGTCCGTACTGAGAAAAAGGTGGCGGTGATCGGCTCCGGCCCTGCGGGTCTTGCGGCCGCGGCGCAGCTCAACCGTGCGGGTCACACCGTGACGGTGCTCGAGCGCGATGATCGTCCCGGCGGGCTCCTCATGTACGGCATTCCGAACATGAAGCTCGACAAGCAGAACGTGGTGATGCGCCGCATCGAGATGATGGAGAAAGCGGGCATCAGGTTCCTGTGCAACGCGAACGTGGGCGACAACGTTGAGGCGCAGCTACTACTGAAGGACTTTGACGCCGTGGTGATTTGCACGGGCGCCACGCAGGCACGGGACCTGAGCGCCGCCGGGCGCAATCTGCCCGGCGTGCACTTTGCGATGGAGTACCTCACCGCAAACACGAAGGCGCTTCTCAACGGGGGAGCGGATCACAGCCCCATTCATGCGCGCGACAAGCACGTGATTGTGATTGGTGGGGGTGACACCGGCACCGACTGCGTGGGCACAGCGATGCGGCAGGGATGCAAGAGCCTCACTCAGATTGAGATACTGCCGCAGCCGCCGATGGATCGCGCGGCGGACAATCCTTGGCCGGAGTGGCCGAAGGTTTACAAGCTGGACTACGGTCAGGAAGAGGCCGAGGCGAAGTTTGGAGCCGATCCACGGGTGTATGTCACCACCGTTAAGAAGCTGGCCGGGGACGAGAGTGGCGCGGTGAAATCACTGATCACCGTGGAAATCTCCTGGCAGAAGGATGCGGCCGGCCGGTTTGTGCCCAGCGAGGTTGCCGGTAGTGAGAAGGAGATTCCGGCGCAGCTCGTGCTGCTCGCGATGGGATTTACGGGTCCGGAGCAGCCGCTCTTGAAGGAGCTGGGAGTTCAGACGGATGCACGGTCGAACATCGTCGCGGAGCACGGAAGGTTTTCGACGAATGTGAAAGGTGTGTTCACGGCCGGGGATTGCCGGCGGGGGCAAAGCCTGGTGGTCTGGGCGATCAATGAAGGACGTGGCGCCGCGAGGGAGTGCGATCGGTTTTTGATGGGCACCACTGATCTGCCCTGATCGCGGCAAGGGCGTGCCGAAGTTGAGCGCTCCGGCATGGCCCTCGAGCGCGATTCAGGGATTCGGCGGCGGGCCGTCCATCACCTGGATGATCTCGCAAGTGCCGTCGCCGGCGATCTCGAGAAACGTCTTGATGTGCTTGACCAGCTCGTCGCGCGAATTTGCTCGCATCAGCGCGTAGCCTGCCGCGGGCATCAGGCTCGAACCTGCAACCGGACCGTCTTCTACGCCGAACGCACCGTTCCTGCGGCTGATTTTCATGCCCGTGGTGCGCGACAGGATGCCCCCGGTAGTCACCAGAACGCCGGCCTTCGTCATGTCTTCCATGAGCTTGCCCATCTTCGCCATGTGCTCGGGGGCGGGCGGGCCCTTGGAAGCGACCGCGGGCGTGTACAGGCTGAAGAATTGCATGACTGTCTCCTGGTCTCTGGGGATGCAAGGTTCATCTGTCTCAAGGACGCACGGGCGGACCCCGATCCGACATTGGCGGCTAAAACCATCCTGTGAGAAGCCTCTCGCAGCGGCGAACAAAGCTATCAGATCCGAATCGCCCGCCTGCCAGGATGATGACGCCGATTCCTGCGCAGATCCTCCCGGCTAACAAGGGAGCCACCGCCGCCAGCGCCGGAACCATTTCCAGTGCGAAGCCGAGGGCGACCACCGCACCGCCCAGCAGATAGAGAAAATAGCGTGCCCGCCGTGCCGCCGGATCTTCACTTTGCTTCATGATTCATCTGCTCCGGCCGCATGCGCTCGCGATTTCATACGCATCTTGACAATTATATTAATCCGAATAGTATTCGGACCAATATGAGAGTCAAACGGCCTGGAGCGCATTTGCCATGCTCGCAATGACGATCCATTTCGCGAACCTGTTGTTGGCGGCCTTGCTCGTCGGGGCGATGTTTGCAATCTGGCTGATTTTCAACCCCGCCGGCCTCGACGGTGCGACCTACATGGCGCAGCAGCAACACGGGATCCGAACATTGAACGCGACGATGCCGGCGCTGGGTGGGGTGACGGTGCTGCTCACGATCGTTGCCGCGGTGCTCGCGCGGCAGGATCACACGAGACTTTTGCTGCTCGCCACGGCGGCGATCTGTCTGATTGCCGCCGGAATCATCACGCGGGGCTTCAATCAGCCGATCAACGCCATTGTCATGACCTGGTCGGCCGACTCCATCCCCGCGGATTGGACTCGATTGCGCGACGCCTGGTGGCGCTGGCATGTGCTGCGCCTGGCTGCAGGCCTGGGTGGACTCAGCCTGCTCATCGCCGGGGCCGTGCGCAGGTCTTAAGGACTGACCGCCGCAGCGCGGCTCCCCCGCCGGGGAGTGATCGCCCGCGGCCTTTCAGAATTTTCTGCCGTCCACATGCTTCACTTGCAGCGAGTCGACATTAACTCCGTCCAGGCAGCGCACGTTCACCGCGGCCATGGCGCCGCCGTCGGGTCGCTTTCCCTGCGCGAAGGATTGGATGCCGCAGGTCGAGCAGAAAAGATGTTTGATGACATGCTTGTTGAATTCGTACTCGGTCAGATCGTCTGCGCCGGAGAGCAGCTTGAATTGCGCTTCGGGAGCGAAGGCCAGCAGCGAGCCCAGCCTGCCGCAGCGCGAGCAGTTGCAGGCCATGACTTCGCCAAGCTCCAACTCCACTTCGTAACGCACCTTGCCGCACTGGCAGCCGCCGGAGTAGGTCTGGGCCATTGATTTTCCCCTCTCGTTGAGGCCGCGCTGCGACGTTAACCCGCAGCCCGGCGCGCCGTCCACCCAACACCTTCGATAGCATTTGCCGAGCCTGGCTGGCGTCAACCGGAGCGGTTGCCGCTCGTTATCTCAAGACGTAAGTCCTGGCGCCCGCTGCAGCAGTGTCCGTTTCTGGTGCGCCAAGCTTCAGGCCACGGGAACCCGGATTTAGCCGCATGCGTTTATTCAGGTATCGACATTTGTGATCGACCCCGAGGAGGTTGCCTTGAACATCGAATCCGGCAAGACCTGTCGAGCCGACGGCTCAATAGCTTCGCTCAAGCGAGCTCTCACGTCTCCGTTTGTTCTTCCCATGGTGGCAGTGACGCTGTTTCTCGGTTCCGTAACGCCCGCATTCTCTGCGGTCGGAATCGACATTCAGATCGCTCCGCCCGCGCCGCGCGTCGTCGAAGCGCCGCCTCCGCGCCCCGGATATGTTTGGACCCCTGGCTATTACCGCTGGGACGGCCACCACCATGTCTGGGTCGACGGTCGCTTTTTGAGGGAGCGCCACGGACAGCATTGGGTGCCGGAGCACTGGGACGAGCGCCACGGGCGCTATCACTTCGAGCCCGGTCACTGGGAGCACGGCTGATTCACCGATCTGACCGCCTGATCTGCGTATCGGCGTGTCTGGCTATCGGTGTTTCTGCGTATCGGCGTCGCGATGGAGAGCATTGGCACGCTCTCCATCGCGCGCTTTTTCCTTACGATTTAGCAGCAGCGGCCCGCGTGTAGATTTCCCGGTCGAGCCGTTCCATGTACCGGCCGGGGTCCGTCGCGGGCGAGAAGCCGAACTGGGCATACAGGGAATGCGCATCCTTCGTGACGAGATTCCAGCGCCGCAGGCCTTGTAGCTGCGGGTGCTGCATCGCCATCGCCATCATCGCCTTCGAAATCCCGCGGCCCCGATGGTCTTCCAGCACGTAGACGTCGCACACATAACAGAACGTTGCGAAGTCGGATATGAAGCGGGCGAGACCGACCTGTGCATCCGCAGAATCGTAGGCGCCGATGCACAATGACCCGCGTACCGCACGCTCGATCACTTCGAATGGAATCTGCTCCGCCCAATAGGAGCGCTGCAGGTAGTCGTGCATTGCACGCAGGTCAAGGCGCGCAGGCTCGTCCGAAATCGTGTACGTCCCCAGCAAATGTCTGACAAAAGTATTCATGGCTCCCACGCCTCGATGCACATCGCGGCAGCCTAGCAGCTAAGCAATAAGGCGATGCACCCGGAATGGGCTGACCTGCATCGTATTGCGCCATTCGTGGTCAACGCTTGGGCCGGCACACGCGCTTGGGCGCCTGTATCGCGGCCGAGGGCGAAGATCCGGGTTGGCACGGGCGTTGCAAACATCCCCTTACGGAAGTGGCCCCCTCCACATCCGAATGCAAGGTGGCTCCGGGCCAACCGAGCAACGCCGCCAGGCATAGGGTCCGTGACCCCCTCTCGAACTTCTATGTCTGGCGGCGTGTTTCTTCCGAGTCGGATTGCGGCGACAAGCATGAATTCGAGGCAAAGCGCTTACGGTAATGGAGTCGTCATCATGAGCACGGGCAGAGGTCACGCGAGCGATCACCCGAGCGATCACGTGACCGATCACGCTGAGCAGAATCTCGGAGCGCCGGATGCGACTCACGAAAGAATCCTTCGACTGCTTGGCATGACGCAGCGGCCTTTGAGATCCGGCGAGCTCGAGGGAGCGCTCGGGCTCGTCACAAATGAAGCCCGCAGCGCGTGCATGTGGCTCACCGAGAACGGCTACATCACCAGCACAGTGCGACGAGGGAAGGCCGCCGCGCAAAGAGCGATGACGGGTTGGGCGTTGGCCGACAAGGGCCGGTCGTGGGCGAAGTCTCAAGGCGCGCTGGTGGCCGGAAGCTGCTAGCCTCCCTGGCCCGTGCGCAAGTCCTTGATGCACAACGGCCGCCGTCAGGCAGGGCAACCACTCCTCGACCGGTGCATCGCGGCTCCCCACTGCGTCCGCCGCACCTGTGTACGATCAGGCCGGCAGATCAAAAAAATGGGGGGATCAACATGCTGCAGCCATCATGGCGCCGATTCGTTTCGCCCGCGAGCCTGCTCGTGGTCGGAGTTGCATTTGGCTACGGGTTCCAAGTTGTTGAAGACGCGCACGCGGCTTCAGCGAAGCATCGCGTCTATGAGTTGCGAACCTACACCACGAATCCGGGAAAACTGGACGCACTGAATGCTCGTTTCCGCGACAACACGCTGCGCCTATTCGTGAAACATCACATGAAGAGCGTTGCGTACTGGATGCCGCAGGATCCACCGCTCGCGGGGACGACGCTCACGTACGTCATTTCTCACGACAGCCGGGAAGCGGCCGAGAATAATTGGAAGGAGTTCATTGCCGACCCGGAGGTCAAAGCGGTGATGTCCAAGTCGGAAGAGAACGGCAAGATCGTCACCAAGGTCGAGCGCGTATTCATGGACCCCACCGACTATTCGCCGTTGAAGTAGCACCGGGCTTTCTGGCGAAATGCGGAACCTGTTGGGGTTCCGTGGAAGGGTGGTATGCCTATGGTGTCGTCGTCGGACAATCGAGGTTCTACGGGGCAAGGCGGTGGCCATGGTGGGGCCCGTCCGCGTGCGTTTCTGCGATCGTCACTGTGACGTGTCGGCTGATAGGCGCCAGTAGGCGGCACCTGCGGAATCGGTCTGCGTGGCCCCTCAGAAGCGGATTCCTCCTGCAAGCCGCCACGCGCTCTGGGCCGAAAAGTTCTGATAGGGATCGCGGGCCGCGCGCAGGAACCACGTCGGCCAATCCCATGTGACGCTGAATCCCCAGGCCGTAATGGGGCCGACATCACTGAGACCGCTCTTGCGTAGGACGTCGAGCGTTGCGCGCATATTGCGAACCGGAAAGCGCGCGTTGATGTGCCAGTCCTTTTGTTGCGTGTGTAGCCGATCGTCGGCGACGACGAACAGGGTGTAGACGCTGCCGTCAGCACCACGATGACCCGCTCCAAACGTAAGGGCGTCGTTCGGATCGAAGTTGAGATTGAAATACGGCTTGAGGTTGGTGCGGCCGATGCCGGCGATGGCAAACCATTCATTCCCGGCCTGGATGTTCAGGCTGCCGCCGATAAAGCCCTGCGTCGCGAGTTGTAGCGACGGCTGAAGCTGCAGGGACTTTGCAATTTCGATCGACGTATCCACCCCAGTTCGCCCCTGGGTGCCGAACACACGATCGGTGTATACGCCTACCCACGCATCCGTATCGCCGCGGCGCCAACGGAGATTGAAATCCCCGCCCGAATAGCCGGAATAGAGATAGTCGCCCAAGGTTAGTTTCCATGGACGGTCGCCGGAAGTGCCGCTGTCGGCCGCAAATGCGGGCGGGCCGAACCCGGCGACAGACGCTGCGATGACGATAAGAAGCGGTATTCGCATGCGACCCGCGAACGGTGCGGTTGATTTACGGCGAGCGCACGAACAGACCTACGGTCAGCGCGATGCCGATCAATACTACGATGAAGCGCAGTATCCGCTCGTTCACCTTTTGCAACATCAGGCCGCCCATGACGCCGCCCACGATCGCTCCCGTTCCAGACACGAGCGCCGCGAGCCACTTTACTTCCGGCGAGAATACGAAGATCGCCACCGCCGAGGCGTTCATGACGCCGGCGAGCACATTCTTGGTGGCGCCCGCCGCCCGCATTGCAAGACCTGACGCTGTCAGTGCCGCGAGCATCAAAAAGCCGATTCCGCCGCCGAAATAGCCGCCATAAATCGAAATGCAGAATTGCGCCGCGGCAGCGCCGAAGCGGTTCAGTTTGCGCGCGCCCTCCCGGCGTGGCCCGAAACTTCCCCAGGCGAAGATGGTGGTTGCGAACATCACCAGCCAAGGCACGAGACGCGCGAAGAACGTCGGCGGGGTGACGAGCAGTAAGGCGGCGCCCAGGGCACCACCCGCGAGGCTTATTGCGACGAGTGCGCGAAACGGAAGCTCCGCGGCGCCGGAAACGGATTTGCGTCCCGTCCAACCGGTTGCGATCTGCGCGGGGAACAGGGCAATCGTCGAGGTGATATTGGCGGAGCGCGCATCCATCCCGGTCAACATCAGTGCGGGCAGGGTGATGAATGACCCGCCGCCGGCCAGCGCGTTTTGCATCCCTGCCCAAAGCGAGGCCAAAATCAGGACGACGTAGGTCATGCCCGTAGATTATCTGCGGGCCGGGCGGAATGCCGCGGTATATTCGCGCCCGTGGAAGGGCCTATGGCGATCGATCGTCGAACGAAGGACGACTTATGAAGGTTATTGCTTTCGCGGCACTGCTCTCGTTACTCGCTTCCTGGCAGGGCACGGCTCGCGCCGATGACGCCACGATCGATCACATGCGCGCCTGCACCTCCGAACCGGATGACGCGCGGCGGCTCGCCTGTTACGACAAGGAAATGGGCCGCAAGGCCGGACAACCGGCGGACTTCGGGATGACGCCGGAGCTCATGCGAAAGAAGCAGGTGGCATCGGGGGTCGCGCCGCCCCCGCCGCAGAACCTGTCTGCCGCAGTCACCAGGGTTGTCACGCAGAGCACTGGCAGGATCGTCGTGACACTCGACAACGGGCAGGTATGGGCTCAGCAGGAGAACGCGGATTTTCCGCTGCGGGCCGGCGATGTGATCACGATCAAGCCAGGGCTGCTCGGAGCTTTGTGGATGCTGGATCCGTCACACCGCAGCCAGACCCGGGTGAAGCGAGTGAAATAGAACTGAGAGTGCTTCGGCCACGACACTGGCAAGCCGGCGCCGCACGAGAGTACGGCGCCAGATTGCCGTCAGCTTTTCGCGAATGCGCTCAGGTCTGAGTTCAGCCTCTCGACATGCGTAACGAATAGCCCGTGCGGCGCTCCTTCGTACACTTTGAATTGTGCGCCGGGAATCATCGCCGCGGTCCGCTGCCCGCGAAGCAACGGCGCAGACATGTCCTTGTCACCGTGAATGACGAGTGTAGGTAGGCGGATGCGTCCGAGTTCCGGCCTGAAGTCGGTCGTGCCCGAGATCCGATTGCATTCGTAGATCGCCTTGAGCGTCGTTCGCAGCATCATGTGCACGACCCAGTCCTGGGTCAGAGCGGGCGTGTCGGGTGTAAGAACGGCGCCTTGTTCTCCATCATCCACTTCTGGAAGTCGAAGAGGACCACCTTGTTGAGAAAGGCGTCTCTTTGTTCCGTAGTAATTCCATCGTCGTTGTCTGCAGTACGCGTGGCGTACGGAGTCGACATCGGCGAGATGAACGCGAGCTTGCTGGCACGCGAATTCCCGTGACGCGTGACGTACCGAACCATTTCGCCGGCTGCCATCGAGTGACCGACGAGCACGACGTCCCGCAGGTCCAGTCCCTCGAGGACCGCAGACACATCGTCCGCTAGGGTATCGAAATCGTAACCGCTGTCGGGAGCGCTGGAGCGCCCATGACCCCGCCGGTCGTAGCCGATGCAGCGAAGCCCCTGACGCGAGAGACCGACCATCTGGTAGTCCCACATGTCGGATGGCACGCCGAGCCCGGCTAGAAAAACCAGCGGCCGGCCACTTCCCCAGTCCTTGTAGTAGAGGCTGGTGCCATCCGCGGTCGTAATCGTCGAGCCCAGGCCGGGAATCGCGGTGCGCCTGGAGGCGCGGCCGGAAGTGGGCGTCGCGCCTGCAAGGGAAGCTGTGGCAACCATCGTGGGAGCGATGCTGGAAGCCAGGAGAACGTCACGTCGGTTCATTGTCGAATTCCTCATCCGTGCCGGTGTAGTCGGACTGGCTACATGATGAAGAGTTCGTGCCGGAAATCGATTACGCGCCAGGTAATGCGACTCGTACGCGTCGATCTACATCGCAAGAATCTGGCGCAGCCGTGCCGCAGTGATATCGTTGGAGGGATAGAGTGCTTCGATGGCGAGCTCCGAGAGGGCCACCTCGGTGGGTGTTCCAAACACCGTGGTCGTCGAGATGAACGAAAGTCGGCCAACAGGAGTTTCCAGCTCCAGCGGAACCGCAAACGATTCGGTAGTCGCGGCCGAGCCGGGTGCTTCAGGAGCCGCGCCGGGTGCAAGAGCCGTGAGCTCCTCCAGGAGCGCGGCGCGTTTTGGATCGGCGGATGTCTGAACCCGGTGTCGCAGGCGGCTCAACAGGTGGGCGCGCCACTGCGGCAGATTCGCGATTTGAGGCGCGAGTCCTCGAGGGTGCAGGCTCAGTCGCAACACGTTCACTGGCGGCGCGAGCAGAGACGGGTCTTGTACGCCACCGAGAAGAGGCGCGATCGCATTGTTGGAACTGACCATGTGCCAGTAGCGATCTACCGCGAGCGCGGGATTAGGCGCGTGGCCGCGAAGTATCGTCTCAACTACGTCACGGGCCGCCGCAAGGGAAGGGTCGGCATCCAGCGCCAGATCGAGCTGGGTGCGGCGCCGCTGCTGCCGCCATGCGCGCAGTTGACCGCCGAAGGCGGTATGTGAATTACCCTGGCTGGAGGAGGATGTAGTCATTCGGTAAGACTACCCCGGCCCGTCGCGTATGCGATAACCTCTAAGGTAATACGCGATCGGATGCAGTCGGATCTGTCTGCACGGAATAAGAAAAATGAACCTTCTTCCTGAGCCTGTTGCCAAGAAACTGCACCATCGGAAGCTGAGCAATTCCACCGGCGCCGTCGCCAGTCTGGCAAGCGGGGTATCCGTACTGTTCGGGCTGATCGCTGCGCACTTCACGCCGAGGGGATTTGGAAGGCTCTCGGTCGCGCTGCATTTACACAAGCAGCCGCTGATCGTGCGCATCGCGCCCGTCATTGCGGGGATTGCGGTGGCGATCGTGACTGCCGCCAGTCTGCTGAGATTCTATTCCTGGTGGCAGGATCGTGGGGATGACCCGGACGGAAACGCCGACGATTGATTGCTCGCGGTACTCACCGTGGAATGCGGTCTCGAATGGCGACGCAGCTCTCAGACGCGCTGCCGCAAGTGGGGGGCGTGGCCAACCCCCTCCGTCTGCACAGTCTTACCGTGTTGGTGGGCCGGGCGGAAACGGGTGGCCATTGACACTGAGCTTGCCGTGCTCAAACACCAAATGTGCCGTCAACGCATTCCCATCCCGCGTGATGTAGCCCTGGCCCTCGAGCGCGCGAGCCTGCGCAGCGACCTTGTCTGAGTTGGGGTTGCCTTCGAGCAGCTTATCCAACAGTGCCGTATCCACGCGCAGGTCGGCGCTTGCCTGCAGGTGTTGTACGACTGCAGCCATCGTGGCACGACCCTCACCCTGAAAGTCCTCACGCTTGAGGCCGGGTGCGGTGAACTTCGCTGACATTCGCAGCTCACCTTCCGGCGTCACAAACCCGATATGCGGAAGCTCAAATACGGGATCGTGAAGGAGGATGTCGACCCCGTCCTTACGGAAGACTTCCAGGAACTTCTTTGTCTGGGCGCTTGCGGCGGTGGTGGCGTCGGTTCCCGTTGTAGTGTATGCGTCGCGCTGTGCGGCGCGAAGATCGTCTGTCAGGGCGGCGAGCGACGGTCCATGCACGTGCGTCGCTGCGAAACTGTATCCGAGGTTCGTGCCGGCAAACTTTGCGGCATGCAGGGCCCCGATCTTCAGTTCCGCACTCATATTGACGAAGTCACCGGCAAGCGCAGACCTACTCGAAACCGTCAGATGCTCCATCGAGACGGAGCTGGACGGCGTTTCCGCTGTGTCAGCCGTAGGTTGCACCTCGAGTCGGTCGGCGCTCAGATCCAGGGTTCCGACATCCATTGTCCCGTATGCCTTCTGCATGCTTCCTTTCACGCGCAGATTGTCGAGCTCTCCTTTGCCCTTCGCGCCTTGGATGGAGAAACCATTTGCCGTGAGATCGATGCTCCACTTCGCCATTTTGCGTGTCGCATCGGCCGTTGCGGCAATCCCACGTGAGCTGAGTGTCGTGCCTGGGGATACTTCCGCGGTGAAAGCGGGGCTCGTGATCCAGGTCGTGTGGCCGCCGAAGAAACTCATACGCGTTTGAATCGTAACGATGGGTTTACCACTGAGCATGGCGTCCAGCCGCTTGTGCAGCTCATGGGGCAACACCAGGTCCGAGTCGATGGTCGCGAGTGCGGCAGTGCGCAGGCGCGGCAACGGGCCGTGGTAAATGGTGTTCCTGACGGTCAGGCGGAGCTTTGACAGAGCCTCGCTGCCCAGCGATTGCGCAAAGGGTCCACGGAAACCATACGTCACTTCTTCCGTAGCGCTGTACACGCCGCGGTGGTACGTGCGCTGGATGACCGAAACATAAGGGGCTTTGTCCAAGGCCGCCTGCTCACCTCGCTGCAGCTCTCCTTCGACTATGAGTCCTGTAACCCATGCGGCGGCCGGATACGCCAGCAGGACGATGGCGACAACAATGATCGCGACCTTGGTTCTAGTGTTCATTGCTCCCCGCTCGTCCTTGTTTCGCGGCAGTGTACCGGATTTGCTTCGACTGCGTTTGTCGCGGCAAGCCAGTGCGAAATAGTCCGGG
>FTEM01001944.1_pt1 | contig 35082 bp, 32 predicted proteins | sample 1640201 | NCBI WGS metagenome assembly FTEM01 (sample SAMEA3914816, study PRJEB12502) | metagenome | biome: forest; material: soil | place: USA | collected 2011-09-16 | depth 0.3 m | reverse complement strand
GGCGCGCGAGCGCGCCGGACAGATCATCGATCAGGCTCAGCATCGCGCCAACGATCTCGTGGAGCAGGCGAAGGGCACTGCGAGCACGGAAGGGCAACGCCTCGTGGCGGCGGCCCAGCAGCAGATCGAGCTGGATACCACACGTGCGCGCGAAAGCCTGCGCCGTGAAGTGGCGCAGATCGCCGTGCAGGCGGCATCGAAGCTGCTCGAGCGTGAGATCGATCCGCGTACGCACGCGGACCTGATCGACAAGCTCGCGACGCAGATCTGACGAGAGGACGTAACACCTTGGCTGACAAAACCACGATTGCACGGCCCTACGCCAAGGCGGCATTCGAGGAAGCCAGTGCGGACGGCCGGCTCGGACCCTGGTCCGAAGCCCTGCACACGAGCGCGGCTGTCGTGAAGGACGAGCGGGTCGAGAATCTGCTCGGAAATCCGCAGATCACTCCGGAGCAGCTTGCGCAGTTGATAATCGGCGTCGCAGGCCCGCAGCTCGACGCAGACGGGCGCAACTTCGTCAGCACGCTTGCTGCGAATCGGCGCCTCGGATTTCTGCCGGAGATCGCCGTCCTGTTCGATGAGCTGAAGGACAAAGCGGAAGGCATCGTCGATGTGACAGTCACCTCCGCGGCGCCAATAGACGAGCGGCAGCAAAAGGCGCTGTCCACCGCGCTCGAGCGCAAGCTGAAACGCACGGTACGCTTGCACTGTGAGACGGATTCGAGACTCATCGGCGGCGCCGTGGTGCGCGCCGGTGACCTCGTGATCGACGGCTCGTTGCGCGCACGGCTCGAACGCATCGCGTTCGAGCTGACGGCTTGAGGTAGGAGTGTTACTTTTCCGGCGCGAAGCGCCGCTATCTGACCGGGGCTCGCGTAGCGAGACCCGTTGAAAGTTTGGGCGCAGCCCATAGGAACCAAGCTACATGGCCATCAAGGCAACCGAGATCAGCGCTCTGATCAAACAGCGGATCGAGAATTTCAAATCGGTCACTGAGGCCCGCAACGTCGGCACGATCGTGTCGGTCACCGACGGCATCGTGCGTATCCATGGGCTCGCGGATGCCAAGTACGGCGAAATGCTGGAGTTTCCAGGCAACACCTTCGGTCTTGCGCTCAACCTCGAGCAGGACTCCGTCGGCGCCGTCATCCTCGGCGATTACAAGCACCTGTCCGAAGGCGACACGGTCAAGACCACGAACCGCATTCTCGAAGTGCCGGTCGGTCCCGAGTTGCTCGGCCGTGTCGTCGATGCCCTGGGACAGCCGATCGACGGCAAGGGTCCGATCACGGCGAAGCGCACCGCGCCCATCGAGCGCGTCGCACCGGGTGTCATCTACAGAAAGTCGGTGAGTCAGCCGGTACAGACCGGCTACAAGGCAGTCGACTCGATGGTCCCGATCGGCCGTGGGCAGCGCGAGCTGATCATCGGCGACCGCCAGACCGGCAAGACCGCGCTCGCCATCGACACGATCATCAACCAGAAGTCCTCCGGTGTCCGCTGCGTCTACGTGGCTATCGGACAGAAACAATCGACGATCGCCAACGTCGTGAGAAAGCTCGAAGAGCACGGCGCTCTTGCACATACGATCGTCGTCGCGGCTTCTGCCTCTACGCCTGCCGCCATGCAGTACATCGCCGCCTACTCGGGCGTCACGATGGGCGAATACTTCATGGACAATGGTGAGGACGCACTCATTGTTTATGACGACCTTTCGAAGCAGGCCGTTGCGTATCGACAGATCTCGCTGCTGTTGCGCCGCCCCCCGGGCCGTGAAGCCTTCCCCGGCGACGTGTTCTATCTACACTCCCGTCTACTCGAGCGAAGCGCCCGCGTGAACGAGGAGTACGTCGAAATGGTCTCGAAGGGGGCCGTGAAAGGCAAGACGGGATCGCTCACTGGCCTGCCGATCATCGAGACGCAGGCAGGTGACGTCACCGCGTTCGTGCCGACGAACGTGATCTCGATCACCGACGGACAGATCTTTCTCGAGACCGACCTGTTCAATGCCGGCATCCGCCCTGCGATGAACGCCGGTATTTCCGTGTCCCGCGTCGGCGGCGCGGCACAGACCGACGTCATCCGGAGACTCGGTGGCGGCATCCGGCTTGCCCTGGCGCAGTATCGGGAGCTGGCTGCGTTCTCGCAGTTTGCTTCCGACCTTGACGAGGCGACCCGCCGTCAGCTCGAGCGCGGGCAGCGTGTAACTGAGGTCATGAAGCAGAAGCAGTACGCGCCGATGTCGGTGGCCGAAATGGCTCTCACCATCTTCGCAGTCAACAACGGCTACATGGACAAGGTCGAACTGAGGAAGATCGTGGACTTCGAGGCCGGCCTGCAGGCCTTCGCACATACGAGCCACGGCAAGGTCCTCGAAGCCATCAACGCCACTCCGAAACTGAACAAGGACACTGAGGCTGCGTTGAAGAAGGTCATCGAGGACTTCATCGCAACTGGGACGTATTAAAGAGGGCTAGTCTCACGCCATGCCGGGTACGAAGGAAATACGCAGCAAGATCGCGAGTGTGAAGAGCACTCAGAAGATCACGAAGGCCATGCAGATGGTGGCCACGAGCAAGATGCGTCGCGCCCAGGAGCGCATGCGTCTGGCGCGGCCCTACGCCGATAAAATGCGGAACGTCATCGGTCACCTCACCGAGGCGAACCCCGACTACCGGCATCCGTTTCTCGCCACGCGCGATCCGAAGAATATCGGGATCATCGTCGTCTCGACGGACCGCGGCCTGGCCGGCGGTCTGAACGCAAACGTGTTCAAGCAGGCGCTGTTCGTGATGCGTGACTGGCAGCAGAAAGGCGCGCAGATCAGCTTGTGTCTCATCGGGTCCAAAGGTCTTACATTCTTCCGACGCCTCGGCGCGTCGATCGTCGGGAACGTATCGGGTCTCGGCGACCGCCCGCACGTCAAGGACCTCATCGGCACCGTGAAGGTGATGTTGGACGCTTACCGCGAGGGTCGGATCGATCGCCTGTTCCTTGTGAATGCGCAGTTCGTCAACACGATGACGCAGAAGCCGAACGTCGAGCAGCTCTTGCCGATCCAGGCCATGGACACGGACGGTCTGGCGGAGCACTGGGACTATCTCTATGAGCCGGATGCGGCCGACATCCTGGACGGGCTGCTCATGCGCTACATCGAGTCGCAGGTATATCGCGGCGCCGTCGAGAACGTCGCCTCGGAGATGGCGGCCCGCATGGTGGCCATGAAGGCGGCTACCGACAACGCCGGCAAGCTGATCGGCGAATTGCAACTCATCTACAACAAGGCCCGCCAGGCTGCGATCACGAAGGAGCTTTCGGAGATCGTGGGCGGCGCCGCTGCCGTTTAGGAATAAAGAGTATGGCTACTGTGGCCGAAGGCAAGATTACCCAGATCATCGGCGCCGTCATCGACGTCGAGTTTCCGCGGGAGTCGATTCCCCACGTCTATGAGGCGTTGAAGCTCAAGGATGTGAATCTCACACTCGAAGTGCAGCAGCAGCTTGGCGACGGTGTCGTTCGCACGATCGCCATGGGTGCTTCCGAGGGCTTGCGGCGCGGATTGTCGGTGTTGGCCACCGGCGCACCGATTCAGGTGCCGGTCGGCAAAGGCACGCTTGGCCGGATCATGGACGTTCTGGGCGCTCCCCAGGACAACCGCGGCGAAGTGGAGGCGAAAGAGCGTCTGCCGATCCATCGCCCGCCACCGTCGTTCGCCGAACAGGCTGGCGGTCAGGATCTGCTCGCCACGGGCATCAAGGTCATCGACCTGCTCGTCCCGTTTGCCAAGGGCGGCAAGGTCGGCCTGTTCGGCGGTGCCGGCGTCGGCAAGACCGTCAACATGCTCGAGCTGATCAACAACATCGCCAAGCAGTACAGCGGCTTGTCCGTGTTCGCCGGTGTCGGCGAGCGCACCCGCGAAGGTAACGACTTCTATCACGAGATGATCGAGTCGGGCGTCATCGACAAGGACAACCTGTCGAACTCCAAGGTTGCGATGGTTTACGGTCAGATGAACGAGCCGCCCGGCAACCGCCTTCGCGTTGCTCTCACGGGACTTACGATGGCCGAGTATTTCCGCGACGAGAAGCGGGAAGACGGCGGCGTCGGCCGTGACGTGCTGTTCTTCGTCGACAACATCTACCGTTACACGCTCGCGGGGACTGAAGTGTCCGCGTTGCTCGGCCGCATGCCGTCTGCCGTGGGCTATCAGCCGACGCTTGCCGAAGAAATGGGTGTGCTCCAGGAGCGCATCACCTCGACCAAGACGGGCTCCATCACTTCGATTCAGGCGGTGTACGTACCGGCCGACGACCTGACAGACCCATCGCCCGCGACGACCTTCGCCCACCTCGATGCAACTGTGGTGCTGTCGCGCCAGATCGCCTCCCTCGGCATCTACCCAGCGGTTGATCCGCTGGATTCCACCAGCCGCCAACTAGATCCATTGGTTGTCGGCGAGGAGCACTACAACACGGCGCGCGGCGTGCAGGCCGTGCTGCAGCGGTATAAGGAGTTGCAGGACATCATTGCGATTCTGGGCATGGATGAGCTGTCGGCAGAGGACAAGCTCACGGTGTTCCGGGCGCGCAAGGTGCAGCGTTTCCTGTCTCAGCCCTTCAACGTCGCCAAGGTATTCACGGGTCAGGACGGCAAGATTGTCGCTCTCAAGGATACGATCCGCGGTTTCAAGGGAATCATCAGCGGCGAATTCGACTCGTTGCCTGAACAGGCCTTCTACATGGTCGGTGCGATCGAGGAAGCGATCGAGAAGGCGAAGACACTTCAGTAGTCGCAGCGCGTGTGCGGCAGGAATTGAGCCATGGCGGAACAACACACCATTCAAGTCGACATCGTCAGCGCTGAGGGGGAGCTATTCTCCGGGCCCGCGACGATGGTGTTCGCGCCTGGATCCGAAGGCGATCTCGGTATCGCGCCCCGCCATGCTCCGTTGCTGACATTGCTCAAGCCCGGCGAAGTACGTGTACAGACACCTGACAGTGTGGAGCACGTATTTTTTGTGGGTGGCGGTGCGCTGGAGGTGCAACCCAAGAAGGTTACCGTGCTCGCGGACACCGCCTTGCGCGCTAAGGATCTCGACGAAGCCGCTGCGCTCGCCTCCAAGCAGCGGGCTGAAGACGCGCTCAGTGAGAAGGTCGACAAATTGACGCAGGCCGAGGCGCTCGCCGAGCTGTCCCGTGCGGTCGCGCAGCTCAAGCTGATCGAACGGCTGCGCAAAGTTCGGGGGTGATGGGCCCGCCGGAACGCCCGCTCGGACTGCGCGCGGGGCTCGTCCGCAATCTCACGGGCGGACTGTCTCTGCTCTGGCTCAGGCGGGTGGCTCCCGAACGCTTCGTTCGAACTTTCGATCAAGCCCTGGTCCTGCTGCTTCTGGATCTGCTCGTCTGGGTTGCCCTCGACCGTTTCCATGCCGAAGCCGGTGCGGTCCTGCAGCTCGATGGTTTGTTCGGGTGGGCGGCCTATCTGCTCTGCGGTTTGTTCGCGGGTGCACTGATCGCCCGCGTGCAGGACCGGGCCGCCGATACCCGCGCGTTGCTCATACCGGCGCTTTCTGTCGCTCCCTTCCTGTTGCTGTTGCTTCGGCTGCTGGCCGACTTGCCGTTCGTTCGCGACCGCCCGGTACTGGCCGTGCTTATAGCGCTTGCGTACATGGAGTTCGTCGGGCTGCGCCTGTTGAAGGCAGCGTATGGGTGGGTCCGTCCCCGCACCGCGCTGCTTGCCACCGTGATCATCATAGCCGGCCCGTTCGTTCTCGATGATTTCGGTCTGGATACGCGACTGTGGCTCGTCGATGACGAGACGGCACAAGACAGCGACCCCACCGACGTGGAAGGTTTGCTGTACGACCAACCGGCGCGGATCGCGGCGGCCGTGGAGCGGATGTCCCCCGTCAACCGCGGTGCGGCGCACATGTACTTTCTCGGCTTTGCGGGTGTGGGCGAACAGGCGGTGTTCAAACGCGAAGCCCGGTACGCGGAACAGGTTTTCGCGGACAAGTTCGGCACCGCGGAGCGCTCGGTCGAGCTCATCAACGACGACGGTGACCGTGAATCCTATCCGCTCGCGACCGTCTCCGGTCTGGACCAGGCGGTCAAGTTGATGGCAGCGCGCATGGACCCCGACAAGGACGTACTGGTCCTGATGCTGACGTCGCATGGATCGGAGGATGGGCTCGCCATCTCGAACGGCTCGCTGCCCTTGCGTCAGCTCGGGCCCGCCGATCTGCGCGAGATCCTGGACGACGCCGGCATCAAATGGCGCATCGTCATCGTTTCGGCCTGTTATTCGGGTGTTTTCCTCGACTCCCTGAAAAGCGACACGACGTTGGTCGTGACCGCGGCGGATGCGGATCACAGCTCCTTCGGTTGCGACGATAGCCGCGACCTCACCTGGTTCGGCGAGGCGTTTCTGCGCGACTCCCTGCCCGGTTCGACCTCCTTCGAGACGGCTTTCCAGAAGGCGGCTGCCCTGATCCAGCGCCGGGAAGCCGCCGAGCACCAGATCCACTCGAATCCGCAGCTCTACATGGGCGCCGGCATGCGCGGCAAGCTGGCCGGATTTCAGGCGGAAAGCTCCCCGTCGCAGCCGCGGCCGCCGCCCATGCCCCGAACCCGGAGCGGCGGGACACGAACGGTGTCAGCTACAATTGCGGCATGCCCAAGACCCAACACGATCCTGCATCCCGCACCATGCCACTTGCGGTTGTAATTCTCGCGGCAGGCGAGGGCAAGCGGATGAAGTCCGGCGTGCCCAAAGTGCTGCACCTGCTGGCGGGCCGTCCTTTGCTCAAGCACGTGATAGACACTGCGCGGCAGCTCGAGCCCGCAGCGATTCACGTCGTGTACGGCCACGGCGGCGACAGCGTGAAACACTCTCTGTCTGCCGAGTCCCTTTCGTGGACCTTACAGGCACAGCGCCTTGGCACCGGACACGCAGTGGCCCAGGCCATGCCCGGCATACCGGATGATCAACGGGTCCTCGTGTTGTACGGCGATGTGCCTCTGATCCAGCGCTCGACGCTGGTAGAGCTGCTGTCGCTGGCCGGACCGAAGCAGGTCGCGCTGCTGACGATGCTGCTCGAGGATCCGTCTGGATACGGACGGGTCATCCGCGACGCACGCGGTCACGTGCAAAGGATCGTCGAGCAGAAGGACGCCTCGAAGAAGGACCTGAAGGTTCGCGAATGCAACACAGGTGTGCTGGTCGCCCCGGCGAAACTCCTGAGGAAGTGGCTGAAGGCGCTGAAGAACGACAACTCCCAGGGCGAGTATTACCTGACGGACATCATCGGGATGGCGGCGAAGGAGAAGATTTCCGTCAATCCGCTCATCGCGCCGACCGTGACGGAAGTGCTCGGCGTCAATGACAAGACTCAACTTGCAGAGTTGGAAGGTGTCTTCCGCCAGCAGGTCGCGAAGGACCTGATGCTCGCGGGCGTAACGATTGCCGATCCCACGCGGATCGACATCCGCGGCAATGTGACACACGGAAGTGATGTCTTTCTCGATGCAAACGTATTGCTCGAGGGCGACGTCAAGCTCGGCAGCCGCGTCCGAATCGGTCCCAACTGCGTCGTGCGTAACAGCGAAATCGGTGACGACACGGAAGTTTTCTCACATTGCGTCATCGATAGTGCAGTCATCGGCGCCTCCTGCAATATCGGGCCGTTCGCGCGCTTCAGGCCCTCCTCCACGCTCGATCGGGAAGTGCATATCGGCAACTTCGTCGAGGTGAAGAATTCGCAGATGGGCGCCGGCTCGAAAGCCAATCATCTCGCCTACGTCGGCGATGCCCAGGTGGGCAGCCGCGTGAATATCGGCGCCGGCACGATAGTCGCCAACTATGACGGAGCCAACAAACACCGTACCCGGATAGGGGACGACGTGCATACGGGCTCAAACAGCGTGCTGGTGGCTCCGATTACCGTTGGGGCGGGAGCGACGATTGCCGCCGGCTCGACGGTGTTGCGCGAAGTGCCACCTGGGAAACTCACCATCGCCCGTGCCCGGCAGACGACGATCGAAGACTGGCAACGACCGGTCAAACCGAAGAAATAGCTTAAAAAAACAGGCGCGTTATTGCACTGGAGGCGCGCGCGGAGTTTCGATCCATCGAGCTGTCGCTGCCGCTGGCGCAGATACACGAAAACGCGCTGCCGGCTGGCACTGCAACGGATTTGTAGCATTCCGGCAGAGCTGAAGGGGTGCGGCCAGCGGAGGGCGCCCGCTGCCATCGCGCTTCTCTGTTCTAGTCAGCGGCTCTGCGGGTTCTTGGCAGGCTCGCCGGCATGGCCGGCCCCCCCCGGGGTAGCGTTCGCCGGTTTGCCTTGCGCGAGCAGCAGCTTCTCCAGGTCCGCAGTGGGAATCGCCCCCCCGACCCGCTTGCCGTCGGCAAGAAACATCGTCGGCGTGCCGTCTATGTAGAGCTTGGCTCCGAGCTTCGCCAGCTCGCCGATCGGGTCGGTGTTGCAGCTTGCCGCCGGTGGGGGCTTCTTCTCGAGCAACCATTGAGTCCAGGCCTGCGCGCGATTCGGCGCACACCAGATCGCACGCGCATGGGTGGTCGCCTGCGGATGCAGGGAATCGATCGGAAACAGGAAGACGTACACGGTCGTGTCGGGGATGGTGGCGAATTCGTGCTCGAGCTTCTGGCAGAAGGGACAGTCCGGGTCCTCGAAGACGGCCAGTTGGCGGCTGCCGTTTCCTTTGACGATCTTGATCGCCTTGTCGAACGGCAGCGACTTGAAATCGATGGCGCCGCGCTCGTCCATGCGGGCCTGCGTCAGATCGGTGAGCGTGCGGCTGTCGAGCATGGACCCGACGATGACGTGATCGCCGCTCGCATCGGAATAGACGATCCGGTCGCCCATGAAGACTTCATAGAGGCCAGGCACTGGACTCGGCTGTACATCGATGACCTTCGTGCCTGAGAAGCGGGACTCGACAGTCTTCTTGATCGTAGCCGCGACGTCGCCTTTGACTTCGGTCGTCGCTGTCGTCGCTGTCGCTGCCGTCGCCGCCAACGCCGCCAACGCCGTCGCCGCCAACGCGGGCAGCGCGACCGCCGCGGCCACGCGCGCCAGGATCGGAACGATCCGCTTCGTTTGCATGCAGGATGTCTCCAGGTTGCGCCGCTCGGGTTGCAGGCACGGGCGCTTGAAATGGCCTGCGGATGGCCAGGCCGTCAGAGGATACAGGAGGCGCAGTCCGATAGCCGGTCATGAGGTTACCGGCGGCGTTGCCAGTCCCGCCAGTATTGTGCGAACCGGGCTTTGATTGCCGCGGGCTTCTCCTGGTACAGGCGGCGCCCGAGGACCATCGCCTTGTCTCGCAGCTCCGTGCGCAGCCGGTCGATCATCGAGAGCAGGGTGCCGCGTGCGCCCGGGCCGGGAAACGCCTGTTTGTGCTCGAGGACCTTCGCCCGCAGCACCGACAGATCGTGATCGTCGCCCAGGTAGTCGGCAAGCTGGTGCGCCTGGTCGGCCAGCTCGCCGATCGGTCCCGGCCACAAGGGCTCCAGGGCCTGGAGCTGGTGCCACAGGTATTTCACCTGCTTGCGCCATTCGTGCAGGTTTGCCGCCGTGCGATCTGCTTCAGCCGCGGCGAGCGCCTTGCGCCCCTTGCAGTAAACGCGCTCGAACCCTGCCCCAACGCTCTTCCATCCGTGATCGCCAACCGGCCAGCGCGCCGAACGCAGACACGCTCTGCGCAACGAGTCCCGCTGTGCCTCCAGCGCGGCGTCTCCCTTCAACACGTCACGGCGAATCACGCCGCGCTCGCGATGCAACGCCCGCCGCAGACGTTCCGTGGGGACTGAACGTGCAGGTACCCCGAACCGCGCTACCACCTTGCCAAGGGTATCCAAAAGAACTTTTCCGTCACGAATCCGACTCAGCGGGCGCGCAGCGTCGCGGAGCGTTGCATTTTCGCGCGCATACACGGAGTTTCCCAGCGCATCGCGTAACAGCCGCAATGTCGCCCTGGCTTTCTTCAACTCCTTGCGAGCTGCATGGACGTCCTCATCCGTGGCCTTCCCGATTTCCAGAGCGTCGAGCGCTTTGGCGATTTGCGCTTGCGCAATGCGCCGCACACCGTGCGTCCCAGGTTCGGAGCGCTGCAGTTCGGGAGTCATCGGCAACGGGCCTCGCACACGCGGAAAATATCCCGCGCAATTCTCACATATGCAACGGCCGGAGCGTAGCAACGCAGCGAATGCAAACAGAGAACGCGCGCGTCGAGACGGAACTGGATGAGATTCGCCAGGAGCGCGAGCCGCAGCGACGGGAAGCAGCCGCTCGCAACCCGGGGTCAGGAATCTTATTTCTGTCGAGCACCAGTGCGCCAGCACCGGCAACACGCCGAGCGCTCACAAGCAACAGGCCGCCGACGCACGTGCGGCGCCGACGGCCTCGAACCCGGGGTCTCTAACCTTCGTTCAGCGTGCTCTTCCGCGGCGGAACAGATTGACGATGGCGAGCAGTACGACCGCGCCCAATAGCGAGATCAGTACGCCGCTCAGACTGAAATTACCCTGATTGATGGTCGAGCCCCCGATCAGCGGCGTGATCAGCCACCCTGCCAACAGGGAGCCGATGATTCCGACGACGATGTTGAGAATGATCCCTTGTTGGGCGTTTGTGCGCATGATCATGCTGGCGATCCAACCGATGATGCCGCCCACGATCAGCCAAAGTATGAAGTTCATATTGGACCTCGGTGCATTCGGACGTGGCGTCGCCATCCCGCAACTTCTGTACCCATGACCCCGGGAGGAAGCCGTGGGAGCCGCCGCCCGGCGGCCCACGACCCGATGCATGCCAAGGCCCCGCCCCGGGTAAGAAAGATCGAATGGAGTCGCTGGCTGGCGGAACTTCAGGGTTGGGGGGAGGGTCTGGACAGCGCTGCCCGGGCTGTGCGGTCTGGCGAATGCCGCGGTTGGCCCCGGCGACCGCAGCCGCCCGCGACCCTGTTCACGTCTTTAACGAGTAGAATCCGCCTCTTTGTGCCTTTTGGGGCACACTTGGCGCAAACGCGCCGGGCCTACCCGGGCCCCTTGACCTCGAGGCTGAATAGAACATGTGCGGAATCGTCGGAGCGATCGCCGAGCGCAATATCGTCCCCATTCTCATGGAGGGGCTGCGCCGGCTCGAATATCGGGGCTATGACTCGGCTGGGCTGGCTGTTCTGAACGGCTCGCAGCATCTGTCCCGCCTGCGCACGGTAGGCAAGGTCAAGATGCTCCAGGATGCGCTCGAGCAGTCTCCGGCAACCGGCAAGATCGGAATTGCCCACACGCGCTGGGCGACGCACGGAATACCGAGCGAGCGCAACGCGCATCCGCACATCTCCCGCGACGGTCTCGCTATCGTTCACAACGGTATCATCGAGAATCACGAAGAGCTGCGCGAAGAGTTGAAGCGCTCCGGATATCAGTTCTCATCGGAGACCGATACCGAGGTCATTGCGCATCGCATCCACTTCCACCTTGCGACCGTGAAGGATTTGTTCAAGGCCGTTCGAGCCACGGTTGCGGAGCTCGAGGGTGCATACGCGCTGGCCGTAGTCAGCGAACACGATCCCGATCGCCTCATCCTGGCCCGCGAGGGCTGCCCCGTAGTCATCGGGTTGGGCGTAGAGGAAAACTTTGTCGCCTCGGACGTGGCGGCTCTGCTTCCAGTGACTCGCCGGTTCATGTTCCTTGAAGAAGGCGACGTTGCGGAGATCAAGCGCAAATCGATCCGAGTCATCGACAAGAACGGCAACACAGTCGAGCGCGCCATCCGCGAAAGCGAGCTGTCGGCGGACGCTGCCGAGAAGGGCCAATACCGGCACTTCATGTTGAAGGAAATCCACGAGCAGCCGCGGGCGATTGCCAACACTTTGCAGGAACGCGTCGCCAACGGGCGATTGCTCGAAGCCGCGTTCGGCCCGGCCGCGACGGAAGTCTTCAAGCGCGTCCAGAACGTGCACATTGTGGCCTGCGGTACGAGTTATCACGCTGCCGCGGTGGCCAGATATTTCATTGAGCAGATTTGCAAGGTCCCGTGCTCAGTCGACATCGCGAGCGAGTATCGGTACCGCAACCCGCTGGTGCCTGCGAATTCACTGTTCGTGACCATCTCGCAGTCGGGCGAGACGGCCGATACGCTCGCCGCACTGCGTCTGGCGAAGCAGTCGGGTTATCTTTCATCGCTCTCGATCTGCAACGTCCCCGAGAGCTCGTTGGTCCGCGAGTCCGAGCTTGTCATGTTGACGCGAGCGGGACCGGAGATTGGCGTAGCTTCGACCAAGGCATTCACGACGCAGCTCACCGCACTCGGAATGCTCGTCGTTGCGCTTGCGAAGCACAATGGAGCCGACGCCGAGCGCGAGCGCGGGCTCGTTACGCGACTCGTGGAGCTGCCGTCCATCGTTGAAAAGACCCTCGAGCTCGATCCGATCATCCACAAACTGGCCGAGCGCTTCGCCGAGAAACATCACACGCTGTTTCTGGGTCGCGGGGCGCTTTACCCGGTGGCGATGGAAGGGTCGCTCAAGCTCAAGGAAATTTCCTATATTCACGCCGAGGCGTACCCCGCGGGCGAGCTCAAGCACGGTCCCCTCGCGCTCGTCGACGCCGACATGCCAGTCATAACCGTGGCGCCCAACAACGATCTGTTGGAAAAGCTGAAGTCGAACCTGATGGAAGTGCGGGCCCGCGGCGGTGAGCTGATTGTGTTTGCCGACCCTGAAGCCGGCATTCATCCCAGCGACGGCGTCACGGTGATCGAGATGCCACGGCACGTCACTTACTTTCAGGCCCCCGCGGTGTACACGATCCCGCTGCAACTCCTGGCTTATCACGTTGCCATTCTGAAGGGCACGGACGTGGATCAGCCGCGCAATCTGGCGAAGAGCGTGACGGTCGAGTAGTGCAATAACGTGCGACGATGACTCTTGCATGCCCGGCCATTCAGGGGCGTTGGGCGCGCTGGATTAAATTGTCTCGCCGCTGGCGCAACCGTCACTCCCGATCGAACTCCGCGAACCCGCTGTAGTCCCACGGTCGTAGCGCGAGGACAAATGCCGCGCCGCGCCGGCTCTGTGGAGCCGTGCGATCCCGCTCGATGATTTCCACGCACTCCCGCGATGCGCTCTGCAGCGCACGCTTGATTTGCAACAGCGCGGCGTCAGTGATCGTCCCACCGTGAAAGAAAAACTCGTCCTGGCTGTCGGCGAAGTGGCTGGCGAGAAATTCCCGCAACAATTTCTGATGAATGTACTTCTGCACCGGTCCACCCGTGCGCCAGGTGAAGTGGCGGCTGACGAGCAGGCGGACACGGTTGCCCGGCTGCAGCTCGATCACCTTCAGCCGATCGAGCCTGATGAGGTAGCGCAGCACTTCGGTTTCGGTGAACAGGTAGCCGCGGACGATTTCCTCGAACAGCGTGCGATTGAAGACGAGCCAGGTCACGAGGAACAGCTTCGGATCGGACACGATCTCCTGCTCCTGGATGAGCGTGAGCCGGTCGGTCGGCGCGGAGCGCTCGTGGGCACGCTCCAGGATCTCCCGCAGACTCAGCTCCAGCAGTTCGCAAATCTGATCGACCCGCTGTAGCGAGAAATCTCCGGTCGAGAACAAGCGCTTCACGCTGGCAACACTCAGTGCCAGCTTCTGTGCGACGGCTGAGTACGTATGGCCGCGCTCGCGAAGCGCCCGCTTCAGTTCCTTCACGATCTGCGCCTGATCCGCCACGCTGGAATTCCTCCTTTCCGCGCCTCCAGTCCAAGAGGTATCACTATACGATACCTTACCGCCCCAGCGGCGCGACTTCGCACATCGCAGTGGCACGAAGCGATACCTTGGACGAGATTGGGCGCGCAACAACACAAACGGGAGGCTCTATGCGCGCGTGGTTAACGGTGAGTTTGCTAACGGTCTGTGCGGGACTATCCGGGTGCGTCGGACTCTGCATGCCGTATTGCGGTGGTGCCCGGCAGAGCACGTCGAGCCTCGTGCAGTTTCTCTATCCGACCGGCAAGGTACCGCCGCCGGCAGAGTCGATTCCTGAGCTGCGCTTGCCACTGCGGGTCGGATTGGCCTTCCTGCCGTCCCGGGGCGTAGGCGCCCCCACCTTGGACGAGGCCCACAAGCAAGTGCTGCTCGAGAAGATCCGCCAGCGGTTCAGCAGCCGCCGCTTCGTGGCTGAGATTGTCCTGATTCCCGACTACTACCTCGCCGGTCGTCCCGGATTCGAGGGACTAGAGGGGGTTGAGCACTTGTACGGCGTAGATCTGATGGCGCTCGTGTCGTACGACCAGGTCACACACGTAGATGACAACAACTGGTCCCTCGGCTATCTGACGATCGTGGGAGCGTACGTCGTGAAGGGCACGCGCAACGACGTCTCGACACTCATCGACCTGGCTGTCGTCGATCCGGTGACCCGCTCGCTGGTTTTGCGGGCCGGCGGTACGGACACACGTCACGGCAATGCGACGTACATACAGGAGCAGCGCCAATTGCGCGAAACAGGTGTAGACGGGTTCACAGCCGCTACCAATGAGATGATTGAACATTTCGATGCTGCACTGACGCAGTTCGAGACGGACGTCCATGCCGGCAAAGCGAACGTGCGGGTGGTCCACAAGGGCGATTCGGGTGGCTCGGGCGGTGCGCACTGGGGTGGCGGCGCTTTCACCTGGGAGTGGCTGGTGGCATTGCTGCCCTTGGTGGCGGTTCGCGCCAGGACTCGGCGGCAGAGGGCTCGCGATGCCACGGGATGTGTGAAATGAAGACGCAATCATTCGGCCGTGCGCTGGGAAAATCGATCCTGCGCGCGTTGCTGCGGCCGCTGTTCCGCATCAGCGTCAGCGGGGATGCGCGGGTTTTCTCGAACCAGCGCACCTTGATCGTCGCCAACCATGAGTCTCTCCTCGACGGACTGCTGCTGGCCGTGTTCCTGCCGGTCGATGCAACGTTCGTCGTCCATTCCCAGGTGACGACCAACGCACTGTTCCGTTGGATGCTGCACTTCGTGCCGCACCTCGCGGTCGATTCCGCAAATCCGCTCGCGATCAAGCTCATCTGCCGCCTGGTAGAAACCGGCCGCCCTGTCGTGATCTTTCCCGAGGGTCGCCTGACGATCACCGGTTCGCTGATGAAGGTCTATGACGGCGCCGGCTTCGTGGCGGCGAGGACCGGCGCGACAGTCGTTCCGGTCCGCATCGAGGGCTCGGGCCGCAGCTACTTCGGCCGCCTGGCGGGGATCTATCCGCTGAAGCTGTTGCCGAAGATCCGCATTGCGATCCAGCCGCGCCGCGAGATTCCCATGCCGCACCTGCCTTCCGCGAAGGCGCGTCGGCGGCGTGCAGGCGAGCTGATGCGGCGCATCCTGCTCGACATGCTGGTGGCGACCCGCCCCGAGCGCACGTTGTTTCAAGCATTCCTGGATGCGAAGGCTACTTTCGGCGCGCGCTACAGGCTGGTGGAGGATGTACGCCTCAAGGAGGAATCATACGGGTCCTTGCAGCGGATGGCGGCGGCGCTCGCGCGTCTCCTGAAAGGGATGACCGCGGTAGATGAGGTCGTCGGCGTCATGATGCCGAATGCGGCGCCGACTCTCGGTTTGATTCTCGCTCTCTCCGCGACGGGCCGAGTACCGGCGCTTCTGAATTACACCTCAGGTCCCGACGGGCTGCGCTCCGCGTGCAAGGCGGCCCGCATCCGTACCATCGTCGCGTCGCGTGTGTTTCTGGAGAAGGCCCGCCTTCTGCATCTTGCTGATGATCTCGGCGACGTGAGGATTCAGTATCTCGAGGATCTGCAGGCGACGGTCACTTTCGCCGACAAGGTGTGGATCCTCATCTACCGGTTGTTGCCGAGCATGATGAGCGTCGAGCGGGGACCCAACGATCCGGCCATCGTGCTGTTCACTTCGGGGTCCGAAGGCAAGCCGAAAGGCGTCGTGCACACCCACGCCTCGCTGTTGTCGAATGTTGCCCAGGTTCGCGCGGTGGCGGACTTCTCTCCACTCGATAAGTTCATGGTCGCGTTGCCCATCTTCCATTCGTTCGGACTCACCTGCGGCGTCATCATGCCGCTCGTGTCAGGATGCAAGGTCTTCCTGTATCCGAGTCCGTTGCACTATCGGATCATTCCCGAGCTGGTCTACGACCGTAACTGCACCGTCCTCTTTGGAACCTCGACGTTTCTTGCCAACTACGGCAAGTATGCGCATCCGTATGACTTCGGCCGGCTGCGCTACGTCGTGGCCGGCGCGGAGAAGCTTTCGGAGGAAGTCCGCCGTCTATGGATCGAGAAATTCGGGATTCGGGTGCTGGAGGGCTACGGCGTGACCGAGTGCGCTCCTGTCATCGCAGTGAACGTGCCGATGGCGTGCCGCATTGGCGGCGTCGGACAGTTCCTGCCGGGAATGGAATACTGGCTCGAGCGGGTCCCGGGAATCGACGGCGGCGGGGTCCTGCACGTCAGGGGACCGAATGTGATGAAGGGTTATCTCTTGTACGACAACCCCGGCGTGATCGAGCCCACCAAATCCTTGCGCGCGGGATGGTATTGCACTGGCGACATCGTCCACGTGGACGAAGATGATTTCGTTCATATCCGTGGGCGAGTCAAACGCTTCGCCAAGATCGCGGGGGAGATGATTTCACTGGAAGTGGTCGAGCGGATCGCCGCCGCCGCCGCACCCGGCTTTTCTCATGCAGCTTCCTCCCGTGCGGACGCAGCGAAAGGTGAAGCGCTCGTGTTGTTCACCACGGCCCCTGCTCTCGGTCGCGACGATCTGTCTGCGGCTGCCAGGAGCGTGGGCGCTCCGGAGTTGGCGGTGCCGCGCATCGTGCACTCCGTGAGTGAGATCCCGTTGCTCGGGACTGGAAAGACGGACTACGTCCGCTTGAAGCAAATGGCTGAGGGCGCGACGGAACCTGACTCGTCCGCCACGGCGAAGGCACCCGGTACGGCGGCCGCTACGATCGACCCCGTCGTTACGGTGGCCTCTACGATCGACACCGCAGCTACCGTGGCCGCCACGACCGACTCCGCACCTGTGGCCGCCATGGGAAAATCCCTTGCTCGCTAGCAACGATGCCCGATTCGATCGGATGGCGGCGCCGCTGTGGTCACGGGGCATGGTCGCGGTGTTGGTTGCGCAATTCCTCTCCGCGCTGGCAGACAACGCGCTGTTGTTCGGCGCTCTGGCGCTGCTGCGAATCGATCGCTACCCGGCCTGGACGGCACCCCTGTTACAGGAGTTCTTCGTAGGCGCGTACATCATCCTGGCGCCGTTCGTCGGACCGTTCGCCGATTCCAGGCCGAAAGGGCGGGTCATGCTCATCGCCAACGGGATCAAAGTGATCGGCGCGCTGGGAATGTGCCTCGGCCTGAATCCGTTCGTTGCGTACGGCCTGGTCGGCGTCGGGGCAGCCGCGTACTCACCGGCCAAGTACGGCATTCTGTCGGAGCTGACATCCCCCCAACGGCTCGTGCAAGCCAACGGATTGATGGAAGCCTCGACGATCGCCGCAATTCTGATAGGAGCGATCGCAGGCGGGACGCTGGCCGATTGGAACGTGTTGGGCACTTTGATCATCGTCACGGTGTGTTACTGCGGTGCTGCCGCGGCAAACCTGCTCGTTCCAAAACTCCCTCCCGCACACGCGATCGAAACTCTCTCCGTGCCGGCGATGTTGCGCAATTTCACGCGCGCCGGACGAGAGTTGGCGCAGATTCCGGACGTGCGCTTCACCGTTATCGGAACGAGTGTCTTCTGGGGAGCGGGCGCGACACTGCGATTTCTTCTCGTCGCGTGGGTCCCCGTCGCATTGGGCATCACAACGAACCGCATGCCTGCTTACCTGAACGCTATGGTTGCGGTGGGGATCGTCGTTGGGGCGGCGCTGGCCGCGAAGTTCGTCACGCTGGAGAAGGTGGATCGCGCTTTGCCCGCCGGCGTGCTCATCGGCGTCGCGGTGTGCGTGCTGTCCGGCACGACGAGCTTGCCACAGGCGTTTATAATGATGTCGCTGATAGGCGCTTGCGGAGGTTTCTTCCTGGTGCCGCTGAATGCGTTGCTGCAGGAGCGAGGCTATCAGAGCGTCGGCGCGGGCAACGCCATTGCGGTACAGAACTTGTGCGAGAACAGCGCGATGCTGTTGATGATCGGCCTCTACATCTCGATCGTCAGAGGCGGTGCTCCGATCGGTGCGGTAGCTGCGGGATTCGGCGGAGCCGTGGCCGTCGCGATCGGCTGTCTGTGGATTTATCGCCGCCGTACCGTCCGGGCTCAGGCGGCTGCCGTGCGCTGAGTCGCACGCGCGAGCACTTCGTTGAGATCCGGAGCGTCGGGAAGATTCAGACCCAATGTATCCTGCAGCACTGAGCGCAATTCGCCGGCGCTTCTTATCTCGTGCTGTTCGGACGCGCTTCCGGCACGATGGATGGAGAGCTGGTTATTAAAGAGGGCGAAGCGGCGATCGGCCGCCGGACGCGCGACGATCAGATTGTTCACGAAGTGCGATTCGGGATGAGTCGACACATACCAGTTCGCGACCTCGTAGTCCGGCAGGAACTGCGGCTGCAGATCAAAACGGTACAGCGAAGCCCACGACTCGCGAATGAGCGCCTGCATGACGAAGGCGTCGTCCGACCTGATGAGGCGAAACTTCTCGTGGGGAGTCTCTTGCTCGATGTCGGCGGCGAGCCGCAGCGGCGCCGTGAGCGTCAGCCCGCCAAAACCCACATCGGCCACCTGCGGTGCGTCCTCGAGGTCGACCTGCAGCAGCATGTGTGAACGCGGCCTGATTGCCCCTTCCGGAGCGTTCCAGATGACGCGCGCCGCAAGGTTCGTTATTCGAAATCCGAGCGCGCGCAAGGCATGGCCGAGCAGCGCATTCTGCTCGAAGCAATAGCCCCCGCGACGTTCCTTTACCAGTTTCTGCTCGAGCGATTGGAGGTCCAGGCGCACAGGCCGCCGCAAGAGCGGATCGAGGTTTTCGAACGCGATCGCGAGTGCGTGATGCAGATGTATCCCGCGCAGCGTGTCGAGATTTGGTTCGCGTGAGCCGTTGTAGCCGATGCGCTGGAAGTACGCTTCAAGGTTTACTGTGTCGGTCATGGCGAACGGCTCGGGCGCCTCAGCGGTCAGTTTGTGGGCACCAGCCGCGCGTGCAGGTCGTACGTGTCTGCGGACGTGATCTCCACGTCAGCCCAATCACCTGGACGCAGGGCCTTCGCATCGCGGATCTGAACGACACCGTCGATTTCGGGAGCGTCCGCTTCGCTGCGTGCGATCGCAGTGTTTTTCTCAACGCTGTCCACCAACACCCGCATACGCCGCCCGACGCGCAATGCGAGACGCTCCGCGCTGATCGCAGCCGCGCGCTCCATAAACCGCTCGTAGCGTTCCTGCTGAACTTCCGGCGGGACGTGATCCGCCAAAGCGTTTGCAGTGGCTCCTTCCACGGGCGAGTATTTGAAGCAGCCGACACGGTCGAGCTGCGCCTCGTCCAGCCAGGCCAGCAGCTCCCGGAACTCGCTCTCGGTCTCGCCAGGAAATCCGACTATGAAGGTGCTGCGAATGACGAGATCCGGGCACTCCTGCCGCCATGCTCGAATGCGGTCGAGCGTGTTTTCGGCATGCGCTGGCCGACGCATTCGCTTGAGGACACTGGCGCTGCCGTGCTGAAACGGAATGTCGAGGTACGGCAACACACGGCGCTCCGACATCAGCGGGATAACCTCATCGACGTGGGGATACGGGTACACGTAGTGCAAGCGTACCCACGCGCCCAGCGAGCCCAGGCCTTTCGCCATGTCGATGAAGCGCGTCTGAAAAGTCTGGCCGCGCCAGCTTCCGGTGCGATAACGGATGTCCGCACCGTAGGCACTCGTGTCCTGCGATATAACGAGCAGCTCCTTGACTCCGGCCTTGACCAGCCGCTCGCCTTCGCGCAGCACGTCATCGATCGGCCGGCTCGCCAGTTTGCCCCGCATCGCAGGAATGATGCAGAAGCTGCATTTGTTGTTACAGCCTTCCGCGATCTTCAGGTACGCGTAGTGACGCGGTGTCAGCCGCACACCTTGCGGCGGTACGAGATCGAAGAATGGATCATGTTGGGGCGGCAGGTGCTCATGGACTGCGGACAGTACGTCCTCGTACGCGTGTGGTCCCGTGACCTTCAGAACACGCGGATGACGTTCAAGAATCCGTTCCGGCCTCGCGCCGAGGCAACCGGTGACGATTACGCGACCGTTTTTCTCGAGCGCTTCGCCGATGGCGTCGAGGGATTCGTCCACGGCGGAGTCGATGAACCCGCAAGTGTTGACGACCACGACATCCGCAGCTTCGTAGGTGGGCGCTACCTCGTAACCCTCCGCACGCAGATGCGTCAGGATGCGCTCGGAATCCACCAACGCCTTGGGACAGCCGAGACTGACAAAACCGATTTTGGGAACGCGAGCAGACATGGTGTGGGGGCGGGCGCCGGACCGGCGGCGTGGCCCCCGGGCGTTATGGCCTGAAGTCCGTCAAGTCGAGTCGTCGGCGGCGGCGCTGACCTGGGCCGGACCGTCGGCCGAATCCTTCGGAGCGCTTTCCCGGACCGAATGCAGCGTGAAATAGAGCGTCAGCGCGGCGAGCGGCATGAGGAGCCACGGCCACATGGCCGGGCGGCGCTCGGAAGCATGGGCAAGCAAGGAATTCGAGGACTCTGCTGTCACGGCGCCGGAAGCCTACGCCCGCGCCCGTGAACCGGCAATAGGCCGGAGCGGTGGCCCGCGCAGGATCGCTTACCTGCTCACAAAATGCGCAGGATCCGGGCCGTCGCCGACCCCCGGGCGAACTGCAGGTAGGCAATTGCGACGGGCAGGTTGAAACGCCTTGGACCTGCGCTCCCGGGATTGAGGAACAGCACGCCTTCGCGCTCCGCCACGCTCGGCTTGTGCGAATGGCCGGCAACCACGACTCCCATACCCGCTGCGGCGGGGTCGAGCTGCAGCTCCTTCAGATCGTGCAGAACATGGATCGAGACTCCCGCCACTTCCAGCGTTAGCGTGGGAGGGATGCGCTCGGCCCAGTCGCCGTGGTCATTGTTGCCTCTGACCGCATCCACGGGGGCGATCGAACGCAGCGCTGCAAGGATCTCCGGTCCGCCGATGTCACCCGCATGGATGATCCTGCGGACCCCTTGCAGCGCCTGCGCCGCTTCCGGCCGAAGCAGGCCGTGCGTGTCGGAAATCACCCCGATCGTGATGCCGGCCGCCGTTTCGTTCGCCATAGGGAGTCCAACACTCTTGGGTGAACTGTCTGGATGCTGCTTCGCGGTGCCAGTCCGAGTCGTCGCAAGCCGCGGCTGAATGCGCGGCGCAGCACGGAAACCTGGAACTCGAACAACGGGCGCTCGTGCAATTGCGGCGGCCACATGACTCGGCTGCGAAAAGGGGGCGCGTTCGCGAGCTTCACCTCCAGCGAGCTGCCGAGGGCGAGGCTCAGCCACTGCAAAGCGTCGTTGCGGCCTTGCGAGTAAAGCGAGGCCTCGACCCAGCTCCCCTGTACATCGGTGATCAGGCACAGAAGCCAGTCTTCGCCGCTCGTGGGCGACTCCGTCGTCGCTTCGCCGACGCACAGGATTCGATCGGGCGCGACTTGCCAGGAAGACGAGCCGCCGCGATAGGCGAGGCCGGCACTACCGACTATGAATTCGTCGGGCGCTTCCGTGGGATACACGTTTTACCGCGAGTACATCCCCAGCAACTGGGCCTTGCCGAGGGTATTCGCGCTCACGTTGAATCCGACGAGAGCAGCCGTCGCGTCCGCGGTAACGTCGAGCTTCTGCACCTTCAGCGCAAAAAGGCGCAGGTAATAGTGGTGCGGCTTGCCCGGCGGAGGGCACGGACCGCCGTAGCCCAAGGTGCCGAAATCGGTCTTCCCCTGCACGGCGCCGCCCGGCATGAGGTTCTTTTTGGCGTCGCCGGCGCCAGCGGGCAGGGACGTCACGTTGGCAGGAATGTTGTAGACGACCCAATGCCACCAGCCACTGCCGGTCGGAGCGTCGGGGTCGTACATGACCAGCGCGAAGCTCTTGGTGCCGGCCGGCGGGTTGGTCCAGGTGAGCGCCGGCGACACATTGCGGCCCGAGCAGCCGAAGCTGTCGTAGACCTGGGCGTCGGCAATCTTCCCGCCTGGAGCGATGTCCGGGCTGGCGAGCGTGAACGCTCCATCCGCCCCGGCGGCGGCCGCGCCCGCTATCGCCGCCGCGCCCGTCGCAGTCGCCGCTATGCAAACGTATGCGCCCAGGACAGTAATCTTTCGCCACATGGATGATCTCCTTAGTACCCGTATCTGCCGGCTTGCACCCGAGGGCACAGTTTGCAGTGCCGGCATCATCGTGCATAGTCGTCGTATGGGCTCGATCCACGAGGTCACGAACCAGGCGAGTGAGCTCGTCGACTACAACCTGTTCACGACGAACCCGGCACTCGTCGATGCCGTGGCGCGCGAGGCGGGGGCTGCGGAGCACGATAGGATTGCCGCGTTGGGTGAGCGGCTCGGTTCCGCCGAGATGTTTTCCCTCGCGGAGGCTGCGAATCGCAACCCTCCGGTGCTCAAGTTGTTCGATCGATTCGGCCGCCGCCGTGACGAAGTGGAGTTTCACCCATCGTGGCATGAACTGCTGAGGCGACTCGTTGCAGAGGGGTTGCACACGGGCCCTTGGGAAGACGCGCTAGCGCACGAATCGACGCACCACCCCTCGCGCAAGGGTGAAAGCCCCGCACGGGGAAGTGCGCATTCGAGCCCGGGTGCGCACGCTGCGCGCGCCGCGGGCTACATGCTTTGGGCCGAAATCGAGAACGGAACGCAGTGCCCGGCGACGATGACTTACGGCGCCGTTGCCGCATTGGCGCACCAGCCCGAGGATTTTGGTACCTGGCTTCCTCTACTGCTGTCTCGCGAATACGACTCCCGTTTCATCCCGTCCGCGAACAAGCGTGGCGCGCTCATGGGAATGGGTATGACGGAGAAGCAGGGCGGCTCTGACGTTAGATCGAATACAACACGCGCGGAACCCGCCGGCGCTCGCGGACCCGGCCGCGAGTATCGGCTGACCGGTCACAAATGGTTTTTCTCCGCGCCGATGTGCGATGCGTTCCTGGTGCTCGCACAGGCACCTGGCGGCCTGTCGTGCTTCTTCATGCCGCGGTTCCTGCCCGACGGCACTCGCAACACGCTGCGTCTGCAGCGGTTGAAGGACAAGCTCGGCAATCGCTCCAACGCTTCGAGTGAAGTTGAATTCGAGTCGACCTACTGTGTGCTGGTTGGAGAGGAGGGGCGGGGCATTCCGACCATCCTCGAGATGGGCGTGTACACGCGACTCGACAACGCCGTCGCTTCGGCGGGCCTGATGCGGCAATGCGTGTCGCAGGCGATCCACCACGCGCGAGAGAGAACCGCCTTCGGTCGGCCGCTCATAGATCAGCCGCTCATGCGTAACGTGCTCGCGGACCTCGCGCTCGAGTGCGAGTCCGCCATCGTGCTCGCCATGCGTCTTGCCCACGCATTCGATGCTCGTCAGGGCGACGCCGAACTTTTGCTGCGCCGCGTTTTGACTCCAACGGCGAAATATTGGATCTGCAAACGCGCGCCCTGCGTAGGCGCCGAGGCGATGGAGGTATTCGGCGGCAATGGCTACGTCGAGGAAGGTCCCATTGCCCGCCGATTCCGGGAGATGCCGCTGAACTCCATCTGGGAGGGCTCCGGTAACATCATGTGTCTGGACGTGCTGCGTGCCTTGTCGCGAGAGCCGCGGACGCGCGAAGCGCTTGATGCGGCTCTCGCCGCCGCACAGGGCCGCGACCCGCGATTCGATGCATTCGTCGCCAGGCTCTCAAGTGAGCTGAATGTTCCCGCAGACACTGAGCTGCGCGCACGGCGCCTGACTGAAATGATCGCGCTCGCCATGCAGGCGGCAGTTCTTCTGACACACGGCCCTGCGACCTCGGCGGAGGCGTTCCTTGCGTCTCGCCTTGCTGAACGCCCGCCAGCCGCGTTTGGCACACTGCAGTCGGGTTTGGACCACGCCGCGCTGATCGAACGGATCTTCTGTGCTTGAAAAAGGTGCAGACGACGGGCGAAATCGACGGTGTCGCGATGTTTGCTCACGTGGCGGACATTTACGGGTGTCTCGTGCGCGTGACGGCACGCATCTGTACGACGTGACCGCGCATTCTCCTGATATTCTGTTAAATCATTGAGTTCCGGGAGGGTCGCGCCCGGATCGCTGTATTCGATAGAAACGACAAATCAATCGCTCGACGCAAGTTGAGCGAGCGCTCGCCAGCACAGGAGTGAGTCACTGCCGCCGCGTATGGCGCGCACCGGTGACACAACGGGGACGCACGGGAATGGCCATGAGGAAAACCAGACAAAAAACTCATCTCACGCCGAACGAGGTTGCCGAGCTGCTGATGGTCAATCCGGTGACCGTCCGGCAATGGGCGGCGCGCGGGTTGCTCCGTTCGCTCACGACGCCGGGCGGCCATCGCCGTTTCCTCCTGGGCGACGTGGAGGAATTTGCCCGCAGCCGCGGTGCAACACCGGTGCCGCGGCAATCGGGACGGCCCGATAGAGTGTTGGTGGTGGACGACGATCCGCACATTTGCCGTTCCATCGCTGACATGATCCGCCGGCATGCGCCGCACGTTGAAACGGAGATTGCGCGCGACGGCTTCGAGGCCGGGGTCAAAGTCGAATCGTTTCGGCCGCACGCACTGGTGCTCGATCTGATGATGCCCGGCATGGACGGTTTCGAAGTCTGCCGCAGGCTGCGCGAGCGTCCGACGCTGAATCACATTCGCATCGTCACCATAACCGGATTCCCCAGCGCCGAGAACGTCGAACGCGTGTTGGCGGCGGGCGCGGACGCGTGTCTACCGAAGCCGCTCGATTCGGAGCGCCTGTTGGCGGAGCTGGGTCTCGCCGCACAGGTGCAGACTCCCGGCGCGCCCGAATGACCTCCCGCGCGCGTGCCTGAACGTTCGTAAGCGACAGCGGACATGAGGGCACGCCGCAATGGGCTTCGACCGCGACTACTACCAACGGTATTACTACAACCCGCGTACGGCTGTGACTGACAGGCGGGAGATGCGCTCCAGGGCGCGTCTCATCGCCGCGTATGCCGAGCATGTCAACTTGCCTGTGCGACGGATACTCGACGCAGGGTGCGGCACCGGGCTTTTGCGAGCTCCGTTGAAACGAATGCTGCCGCGCGCGAGCTACACGGGCCTCGAAAGCAGCGGGTATCTGTGCGATCGCTACGGCTGGGAGCGGGGCGACATCGAAAGCTTCCGCAGCTCAACGCCGTTCGATCTCGTGATCTGCTATGACGTGTTGCAGTATCTCGAGGCCGGCACGGCGCGGCGCGCCCTCGGCAATCTTTCCCGCCTGTGCCGCGGAGTGCTCTATTTCACCGCGCTGACCCGGGCGGATTGGGAGCACAATTGCGATCGCAGCCGCACCGATTCCAACGTTCATCTGCGCGGCGCACAGTGGTACCGCGCGCAATTGCGCCGGGGCTTCAACGAAGTGGGCGCGGGCTTCTGGATCCGGCGCGGCGCGCCGTTGACGGTCTGGGAGTTGGAGTCAGCCTGAGGACGGCGGTTGCCGTGAGGCCTCGAGCGCTGCTGCCTGGCGCCTGCGAAACAACGGGTACAGCGGCAGGCCGAGCAGGATGAGCAGCGCAGTTGCAGTTGATTCCGCCGGGCTCGTGAGGAACGCGTTGACGACGATCCACGCCATGACCAGTGCGAACAACACCGGCACAAAGGGGTAGCCCCACACGCGGTAAGGCCGATGAGCGTGCGGCATTCGCCGCCGCAGAACGATGACCGACAGCGCTACCGGAATCCAGAACAGGGCGTAGGACAGGACTGCCATGTTGGTGAGCTGGTCGAAGGTGCCGGAAGCGGCCAGCAGCGCGGCCCACAGGTTCACCAGGATGATGGAGGTGACCGGCACCCGGGAGTTCGGGCTGAGTCGCCCGAAACTGGGAAAGAACAGGCCGTCGCGTGCCGCAGCGTACGGGACCCGGGCACGCGTGAGAATTGTTCCATTGAGGGCGCCGATCGCGGAGATGAGAAAGATCAGCGCGGCGATCGGTGCCGCATGGCCGCCCAGAAAGGTCTGCACCGCCTTGGCCGCCACCGACGGCGCTTCCGGATAGGCGGTCGAGTTCGAGCTGGAAATCTGCCAGAAGGGCATGGCGTACAGGTAGGCGACATTGATCAGCAGGTAGATCCCGAGCACGAGTACGGTGCCGCCGATGATCGCTCGTGGCAGATTGCGCTCTGGGTTCTGGACTTCACTCGCCGCCATCGGCAGGAACTGCCAGCCGCTGTACGCCCACAGCGCCGCGAACAGCGCGGCCCCGAATCCACTCAGGCCCCCGCCGGAGGTCCCGGCCGCGGTCGAAAGGTTCGACCATTCGCCGGAGTCACTCAGGAAGAATGCCCCTGCGACTACGGCGAGGATGGAGAGCACTTTGACGGCGGTGAGCGCGGTTTGCACACGCCCGCCAAAAATCACGCCGGCGCAGTTGATGGCCGCGAACAACGCGATGACGCCGACCGCGATGGCCTGACGCGTGCCGAGCTGCAATGTGTAAGGGGTGCCGAAGAGCTGCAGCGTGTGCTCCAGCCAGATTCGATCGATCCGGTGGATGTCGGCGAGAAAGATCGCAACGGCTGCGCCATACGCGGCGATGCTCGCGCCGCCGACCAGAAAGCTGTTGAATACATACAGAAATCCGGGCACTTCACCAAACGCTGCGCGCAGATAGACATACTCTCCGCCCGCGTGCGGCAGCAATGCCCCCAGCTCGGCGAAGCTCAATGCTCCGAGCATCGCAACGATGCCCGCAACTGCCCAGGCGGCGAGGACGAGCATCGGAGTGCCCACAGCCTGGGCCATCACCGCGGCCTTGAGAAAGATGCCGGTTCCGATCGTGATGCCCACGACCATGGACGTCGCGTGCACGAGTGTCAGGTCGCGGCGCGGCTCGTCATTGAAGGGCGTGGACGGGCGCGTCATCCACAAGCTCCGCTCGAGCGACATTGGAATTGCATGGCTGGAAGCGTAACGGAATGGCGGGCGGGGGAGATACCGGTAAAATCGGCTGCCCGGCGGCTTGTCCGTCGCGTAATCTGAAGGCACCCCCAATGCCCGAGCATCACTATACGGCAGCCGTCCGTTGGGAGCGGGATGCGGCTGTGTTCACCGACAATCGTTACAGTCGGGCGCATTCGTGGCGGTTCGACGGCGGAACTGAGGTTCCTGCATCCTCCTCGCCGCACATCGTGCGGCTGCCGTTTTCGGTGGAAGCGGCGGTCGACCCCGAGGAAGCGTTCGTCGCGGCGCTCTCGAGTTGCCACATGTTGTCGTTCCTGTATGTCGCGGCCACGCGCGGATTTCGAGTCGACCGTTATATCGATGAAGCCACCGGGATTCTGAGCAAGAACCCCTCGGGCAAACTTGCGATGACCAGCGTGACGCTTCACCCCAACGTGACGTTCTCAGGCGAGAACCTTCCGGGCCGCGCCGAGATCGATGCGATGCATCACCAGGCGCACGAAGAGTGTTTCATTGCCAGCTCCGTCAATACGGACGTGCGCTGCGAACCTGTTTACGCGGCCTGACACGCGACGATGCCGTTCAAGGATCACTTCTCCGCTCTCGCGTCCGTCTACTCGGAAGCCCGCCCGACCTATCCCGAAGATCTGCTCGACTACATCGCAACCCTATGCTCGAAACGTGACAGCGCCTGGGACTGCGCCTGTGGGAACGGACAAGCCACCATCGCCCTCGCCGAACGCTTCGCGTGCGTCTTTGCGACCGATGCCAGCGCGAAGCAGATTGCGGCTGCATCCCCGCATCCGAAAGTCTCGTATCGAGTGAGCTCCGCGGAGGACAGTGGTCTCGAACCTGACTGCGTGGACCTGGTGGTCGTCGCGCAAGCGGTTCACTGGTTCGATCTAAAGCGTTTCTATGCGGAAGTCGAGCGCGTCCTGCGCACCGGTGGTGTGCTGGCGCTGTGGTCGTATGGAGCACTGCGCGTCGTTGGATCGGAGCCGGCCAACCGAGTCGTGCAGGCGTTCTATCACGACGTCGTCGGGCCCTTCTGGCCGCCGGAGCGGCGGCTCGTGGAGGAGGGTTATCGCGAGCTGCTCTTTCCGTACCCCGACATTCCGCCGCCGCCGTTCCTGATGCAGCAGAGTTGGTCCCTGGAGCGTTTTCTGGGCTACCTGCGTAGCTGGTCGGCCACCGGCCGGTATGTCGAGCACCATGGCAGCGACCCGGTCGTGGCGCTCCAAACGAAGCTGCGACCCGCATGGGGCGACCCCCAGGGTAAACACCTGATCGAGTGGCCGCTGACACTTCGGGCAGGACGAAAGCCTTGATTCCGGCAATGCGGCGGGCACCCCCGGCCCGCCGCGACGGGTATCGTTTCCCCGCGCGCCTCGCTATTCTCTGCCGACCATGGTCAACGCGAACTCGCAGCTTACCCCGTTGCAGCAGCTACGAATTGCCGCATGAGCGAGGTGGTGCGCACGCTCGTCAGGTTTCGCGATGGCGTCAGTTGCCGGCGCGAGCCGGAAGGGCCGCTCGGCTTGACGCTCTTTGGCAGGACCCGCGACCGGCCCGATGAGATGGCGTCGGTCGCGTTCGCGGGGGCCGCTCCCGAGGGCCTTCCCGAGGCGCTCGAGGATGTGACCGTCGAGCAGCTCGATTCCAACACCTATCGGATTTCCTGCGCGGGCCGCGCATGGCTCGTCCCGGCCACAGGGGCGCATCTGCACCGCGACGTGTCCACCGCGTTCTATCGTGTAGTGGTGCCCAGAGCGCCGGGTTGGGGCAAGCGCCTGTTCTGGCGCGTCATCCTGGCAGTGGCGCGCAATCCTGCGGGCAAGCGCGTGTTGTTTGCGTTACGACGACGTTGACGGGGCGAACGGCTTTACGCAGTCTGTCCGCCCGATGCCAGGAGCACTCCTTGCAATGCAGACCGCCCTGTACACTCTCGCGTTCGTATCCGGCCTGTTACTGACAGTCCAGGTAGGATTCAACGCGGCCCTGCGCAACTCCTTCGGCAATCCCGGCACCGCGGCGCTTGCCAACTTCCTGGTCGGCACGGCGGGCCTGATCGGGTTCATCGTCGTCACGCGAGCGGCGTGGCCCACGAAAGCCGCGTTGTCGGGAGCACCGGCGTGGGCCTGGTTGGGCGGACTGCTGGGGGCGTTCTACGTGGCCTCCAGTGTCGTCATCGGGCCACGCCTCGGCGCGGCAGCGTTGCTGGCGCTTACCGTCCTGGGCCAGCTTGCCGCATCGATGGTCGTGGATCACTTCGGGTGGCTGGGATTTCCGCAACATCCCTTCACCCTGGTGCGGCTTGCCGGCGCGGCGTTGCTGTTCGCCGGCGTTCTGCTAATCGTGCGCTGAGCGCAACTCGATGACCGATTGCGCAGAAACGGGCGCGGCGCGGCGGATACCGGCCAGGGACGCATAGACGGTCGTTTGAGCCTGAAAGGCCTTGTTCCAGGTGAACTGACGCAGCACGCGCGACCGCGCCGCAGCGCCGACCGCATCGACGTCGCGCTCATAGAGAGACGCGATCGCCTCAGCCATGCTCTCGCCGCTGTTTGGTTCGGCGAGCACGCCGACGCTGTTATCCACGAACTCCGGAATGGCTCCCGCCCGCGCGGCCACGACCGGGCGTCCACACGCCATGGCTTCAAGAATGACGAGGCCAAAGGTCTCTTTGGTGCCGGCGTGCACGAGCGCATCGGCAGAAGCGAGCCATTGCGCCAACTCCAGACTGTCGCGCCGGTAGGGCAGCATGCTGACGTTGTGCGTGGGCCGCGCTTCGCGATCGCCTCCGATCAATACGAGATGATACGGATGTCCGAGGCGCGCAAACGCGTGCAGCAGCACGGGCAAGTTCTTTTCTCCGGCGAACCGGCCCGCAAACGCGAGCAGGCGCACTTCGTGAGACAGCCCGAGACGCGTCCGCAATTCCGATGTGCGTCTCTCGGGCCGAAATATTTCAGCGTCGACGCCGAGCGGCTGGAGGACCGTATGATGAACGCCGAGATCGTTCAGGAATTCGCACATCAGCCGGCTGGGTGCAAACACGACATCGAAGCGTTCGTACAGCCAGCGTATGTAGCGGCCGATGACGCGTTCGCTCATCGACCCGATGCGACGGCCGATGAGCTGCGGCAGATTCGAATGGTAGAAGGCGGCGAGTGGCACGCCTCGCCGGCGAGCCACGATCCACGAGCTCCACGCGGGATGGAAGGCATCGCCCGCCTCGATGAGGTCCGGCTCGAGCGAGTCGAGCAGGCGGTTCCAGCGCCGTGGATCCAGGGGCAGGCGGTAGTTGAACGTTCCGGGTATCGAAAAGCCGGGCAGCGTGGAAACACCGCCCCGTGCAACCTCGGCGTTCGGGCCCGGAACGACGATCGAGTGCTCCCACGAGGTGTGAGCACCAAGCCATGCGTGCTTCGCCGTGAGATACCGTTTAACGCCGCCGCTCGTCGGCGAATAGAACAGGGTCGTATCAACCAGATGCATGGCTTCTACCCGAGTGCGACCCTTTCCGTGCCAGCAAGCTCCGGACCCGCATTGCACCTTCACGGTGAATCGGTGTCAAGCGCTTCGGTGGCGCGAACACGGTCGCACGCCCACCGCGTGCGCCGGTATGATCGCGCGATGATCGATCATACCGGCGTTTCCGTCAGTCACTTGGAGAAGAGCAAGGCGTTCTACCGCGCCGCCCTCGGCCCAATCGGTTACGCGCTGCTGGCGGAATTTCCGGCGGCGGTCACCGGCCATGCCGATGTCGCAGGTTTCGGTGCGCCTCCCAAGCCGGACTTCTGGATCAGTCGTGGCGCTCCCAACAGACCGGCGATCCACATTGCCTTTCGTGTCGATACGCGTGCGCAAGTGGATGCGTTCTACGCGGCGGCGATAGCAGCAGGCGGCCGATCCAACGGCGCGCCCGGCCCGAGGCCGCACTATCACGCGAATTACTATGGCGCGTTCGTTCTGGACCCTGACGATCACAACATCGAAGCGGTCTGCCACGAACCGCCCTAAGCACTCTTCAACGCCGCGCTCAGCGTATCGAAAATCACCGGCTTGACCAGATGCTCATCGAAGCCTGCTGCGGCTGTGCGGCGGCGGTCCTCGATCTGTCCGTACCCCGACAATGCAATGAGCCGGGTGCGACTCAGCAGCGGATCTGAGCGCACTGCGCGTGCTACCGCGTAGCCGTCCATCTCCGGCATACCCAGATCCAGAATCATCGCGTCCGGCGTGAACTCGCCCGCAGTCGTCAAAGCGTCGCGGCCGCTATACACGACACGCACGTCGTGCCCGGAATACGTCAGCATGATCCCGAGACTGTCGGCGGCGTCAACATTGTCGTCCACTACCAGGATCCGACTGGCGACGACCGCGGCGCCGTCGCGCGTCGGCGCCGTTTGCACGGTGGACGGACTTTTCGCAACCGGCAGGCGCAGCAGGAACTCACTGCCTTTGCCGGCACCCGCGCTGCTCGCCACCAGCGTTCCGCCGTGCAATTCCGCAATGCTGCGCGCAAGACTCAGTCCAACTCCCAACCCGCCCTGGACGGCGTGCTCCGGTCCGGCGGCTTGGGCGAACAGCTCGAATATGTTCGCGAGCGCATCGGGCGTCATGCCAATACCGGTGTCGCTCACGCGAATCTCGGCGCGACCGGACGCGACGCCCGCGCTGATCGTGATCTGCGCGCCGTCGGAAGAATATTTTGCAGCGTTATTGAGCAAGTTGGTCAGGAGCTGCGGTAGCCGTGTGCGATCCGCCTCGATCCAGATGGCCTCGTGCGGCAGCCTCACATCGAGCCGATGGTGCCGAGCATCGATTTGCGGCCGTGCCAGCTCCACGGCGTTGGCAATCATCGCGGTGAGCTGCACTCGCTCGAGCTCGAGCATGATTTTTCCCGAGCGGATGCGTGCGACGTCGAGAAGATCGTCGACGAGCCGCACGAGATGACGTAGCTGCCGCTCCATGAGTCCGCGAGTGCGCGCCAGGATGGTCGGATCCGATCCTCCCAAGGCCAGCAGCTCGAGCGCGTTCTGCAGCGGGGCGAGAGGATTGCGCAGCTCGTGTCCCAGGACTGCCAGGAACTCGTCCTTGCGCCGATCGGCCGCGGCGAGCTCTTCGGCCTGGCGGGCCAACCTCTCTTCACTCAGTCGCAGACGCGCGTAGTCGGCGCTGCGCCTGCGCTCCGCGCGATTGCGCTCCGCCGTTGCAGCGCCCAGAAAAAGTCCTGTCACAGCCACGACGGCCATGAAAAGAGTCACCTGTAGAAGGCTGCGGTCCATCTGCGCACTCACGAACGGACCACGGCCGTTGAGTGTTGCGATGATAGTTACCGACAATGCGCCGAGAACGAGGGTGGCGGTGCCGTGTTGCCCCAAGCGCAGCGCAGCCCAGATGACCGCCGGAAATATCAGATAGTGCACGGGATACGAACCGCTGGCACCGTGGCCGACGAACACGGTGAGACTCAACACGAGCATCGCGATCAGAAGCAGCATCGCCTCGGTGAGGCGGTCGAAGCGCCATTCACGCCGTGCCTGATCGACCCACACGAAAATAAACGGCGCGCCGATCAAATCACTTACTGCGTCGCCGATCCACCATGTCGACCACATGTTGCTGAACGCACTCCACGCGGCGACGCCTGTAAGGCACAGGACCGCCACGCCGATGGTCGCGCTGACAATCGTGCTCAGGCACGCCGCAAGAAGGAAAAGCGAGGCGACATCGTGGAGTCTTCTGAGAGCGGGCTGAAATCCGACGCGCAACAGCGCGGTTGCCCCGATGACCGCTTCCAGCGTATCGCCGGTGGCAATGCCAGCCGACGTCAATGCCGGAGCACCGCTCGTAATATTGGCCGCGAACGAGGCGATCACGATGGCTGGCCAGAGACGGCGCCCGCGCAGAACCAGCACTGCGAGCGCAATGCCGGTGTCGAGCCAGACGGCCGAAATCTGCTTCGTCGACGATGCCAACTGCAGGCCCAGCTTACCCGCGCCGTAGTAGACCAGCGCCACCGCGAGCAGCTCCAGAAAGAAGGCTGGCTGCGTGGCCGCAGACTTCCAGTGCGGGAGGCGCGCCGGGGGCCCCGCTTTGGGTCCCGCTACTGCCCCGCCCGCAGGACCCATTTCGGGCCCTGTTTCGGACGATCTGACCGTGGGCGATTTCGCCAGGGACATTTGCGAGACTCTCCCGGACGCCAAGCCGCGCCAATGAGGGCAATCGGACCCGACTGCCCCGATGTTACGAAGCCGACGCCTGCATGACAATCGAAGTGATCGCCAGGAAGCGCGCGGACGCGTAACGTTATGGTCACACGGGGCGTGGGAGAATCGCCGCGCCTTTGCGAAAAACACCATAAATGCAGAGTTCCAAGCCACCCGTAACGCGCTTCGCGCGCCTGCTGAGCCGCGGCGCGCAAATCGAGCCCCATGAGCACAGAGCGGTCGCGCTCGCATTCCTGTGCAACTTCATGCTGTTGGGCAGCTACTACATCCTGCGGCCGCTGCGCGATACCGTGGCGACGGTCTTTGGTGTCGAGCAGCTACAGTACCTTTTCACAGGCACGTTCATCGGAACCTTGATCGCCTCGCCGCTCTACGCGGTGTTGGCCTCACGGCTGCCGCTCAAGCGGCTGTTGCCCGGCGTGTTCTGGTTCTGGCTGCTCAATGTGCTCCTGTTCGAGGCGTTATTTCGCATGGCGCCGCAGAGCCGCCTGCTGGCCGGCGCTTATTTCGTGTGGTTCAGCGTGGTGAACCTGTTCATGATCTCGGTGTTCTGGAGCCTGATGGTGGATCTGTTCTCGGCACGCCAGGCCACGCGCCTGTTTGCTCTGATCGCCGCGGGCGGCAGCATCGGAGCTATCGCGGGTCCCATCGTCACCCGTCTGGCGGTGCACGCCGTCGGTCTCGGCGGCCTGCTGACGATAGCGGCGGCAGGCTTCCTCACCGTCATTGCGTTGGTACACATGTTGATGCGGGAAAAAGACCGGCTGCGCGAGAGCGGCGCGGAGACGCAGGTCTCGCGCCTCGATCACGGCCTTGCGGGCAATCCCTTCGATGGCTTCTCCGAATTGCTCAAATCCAGCTACTCGCGCAACCAGGCGGCCTTCATGCTGCTGATGACGTGGGTCAACACAGTTGCGTATTTCCTCCAGACCGATGTCATCGCCAAAGCTTTCACGGGCGTCGAAGGGCGCGCAATGGCAATCGCCGACATCGCGCTCGTGGTCAACATCGGCTCGGCCATCATCCTGCTGTTCGGCCTGGGCCGTTTCGTCCAGCGCTTCGGCGTGACGGCAGGCCTGCTGCTCAACCCCATCATCATGCTCGTCGCGTTCGTCGGAATCGCTCTGTCGCCGACGCTGTTGATGATCCAGGGCCTGCAGGTGGTACGCCAGATGTCGCAGTTCGCCATCGCAAGACCAAGCCGGGAAATCTGCTTTACCGTGGTCGAGCAGAGCGGCCGCTACAAGACGAAGAACGTCATCGATACGGTCGTCTACCGCTTCGGCGATCTGAGCGCTGCCTGGATGCAGGCGGGCCTGCGGGCCGCGGGCTTTCGGGTTCACGGCTCGGTCATCGCCGGATTCGGTTTCTCGGCGTTGTGGGGCGTCGTTGCGATAGTGCTGGGCCGCCGGTATGAGGACCTGCGCGCACGGCAGACGTCCCAACGCACTATGAGTTCTTGACTTCATTTGGACGGCGAACCTGGGCTATAGTCGCAGACCCCAGCTCCCCTCCCGCCGTGTTTCATCAGCCGCAGGAAATCCTATGACCGTGGGCAACAATCCCTCCTGGCTCGCGCGCCTGTTCAAGTCGGCGGCCGATGTCGAGCCGTTCGAGTTGAATGCCGTCATCCTGAGCATGCTGTATTTCTTCTTCCTGTTCGGCAGCTACTCGGTGGTCAAGCCGGTGCGCGATGCGATG
>FTEM01002197.1_pt1 | contig 36644 bp, 23 predicted proteins | sample 1640201 | NCBI WGS metagenome assembly FTEM01 (sample SAMEA3914816, study PRJEB12502) | metagenome | biome: forest; material: soil | place: USA | collected 2011-09-16 | depth 0.3 m | reverse complement strand
TGTAATCTTTTTGTGTCAATACGCCTGCTGCTGATAGAAGAAAACGGCGCCCTGTGCGCACGCATCCGCCAGCGGCTCGTCTCGCTGTGGCCGGATGCGCAGCTCGTCGTCCGGAATCCGGCCAACGAGGGCCTGTTTGCGCCCGAATTCCTGGGGCAGGCATACGATGCCGTGCTGCTCGCGCACCGCTGGACCGGTGGCCGCGGGATCGATTGGGCCAAGGATCTGACCGGCAGGCCGGGGTTTGCTCCCATCGCATTCTTGAGTGAGCGCAGCGATGACGGCGATGCGCGTGCGGCGCGCCTGCTTGGCGTGCACGCTGTGCTCGGCCGCGAAGATATCGATGGAGACGAATTTGTGCGCGCAATCGCCGCCGCCGAACAGCGTCAATCCTTCGCTCGGGCAGTCTGGCGTTCGGCGAGGGACGGGCGCCTCGAGCAGCGTTTCGGTGATGCGTTTATTCGCGGGTACCGCAACATCCGCCGCCTGGCGGCCGGCCCCGTGTCCGATCTCTACCTTGCCGAGAGTGAGCAGGCCGGTGCGCTGGTGGCGTTGAAGGTGGCGCGCGATCGCCACGAGGAAGGCAGCGAGCTCGATGATTCTTTCCGCCGCTTCCTGCAGGAGTACGAGATCGTTCGACGGATTCAACATCCAAACATCGTGCGACTCTATGACCTCGGCGTCAGTGATGAGCACGCGTGGTTGGTCATGGAATACTTTCGGGCTGGAGATTTGCGGAAGCGCATGCGCGCCGGCATGGCGCCGGGTCCGGGAATGCGAACGCTCGTGGCGGTTGCGCGCGCTCTGGAGGCGATTCATGAGTCGGGCATTCTGCACCGCGATTTGAAGCCCGGTAACATCATGTTCCGCGACGATGGCAGCCCCGCGTTGATCGATTTTGGGATGTCGAAAGACCTGGGACTCGCGCTGGACGTGACGGACACGGGGATGATTTTCGGCACGCCGCATTACATGAGCCCGGAGCAGGGCCACGGCGAACCGATCGATGCGCGCAGCGACTTGTACAGTCTCGGAGTCATCCTGTTCGAGATGCTCACGCGCGAGAAGCCGTACAAAGCTGAAAATCCGATGGCCATCATCTACAAACACCGCAAGGAGCCGGTGCCGCAACTGCCGCAGAGCTTCGAGCCGCTGCAGCCGCTGATCGAGCGCTTGCTGGCGAAGCGGCCGGAGGACCGATTCACGAGCGCCCGGGAGGCTGCCGACGCGCTCGAGCGGACGCTCGCGAACATGAATATCAGATGAAGCAGATGGCCGGCATTCTCGCGGCGCCGACACCTGGCGCGTGGCTCGACGCCGCCGTCGAACACTGGCGCGAAGTGTTGGTGGATCACGCGAACTGCGAAAAGAAAGCCGCGTCCACGGCTCTTGCGCTGATCTTCGCCTATCCGGAGGACCATCGCCTGGCCACGGCACTTGCGCGCCTGGCGCGCGAGGAGTTGCGGCACTTCGAGCAGGTTCAGAAGATGATGACCGCGCTGGAAGTCCCATTTGTGCGGCAGCGGCCGGGGCGCTATGCCGCGGGGCTTCGCTCGCAGGTGCGCACGTCCGAGAAGGAACGCAAACTCGATTTGCTGTTGGCTGGAGCGCTCATCGAGGCGCGCTCCAGCGAGCGATTTCAATTACTCGCGCCGCGGCTTCATGCGCCGCTTGGCGCGTTGTACGAACAGCTCGGCCACTCGGAAGCCCGCCACTTCGAGCTATACGTCAACTTTGCCCGTGTGGTTGCGCCGGAAGAATGGAGCGCACGCCTCGCCAAGCTCGCGGCCCACGAGGCAAAGTTAGCGACTGAGCCGGATGAGGACCTGCGGTTTCACTCGGGACCGCCTTACTGACGCACGCCCTGTGCCCCTTTCACGCGGTCGTAGACTCGCCGGATATCAACCTTCGGCATGCGTCCGCCGGTCATCAATGTTGCCACAATGAGCCGCCCGTCATCGTCGAGGGCGTAGTCATCTTCCTTCGTCGGGCCGCTCTTCACCTTCGTGTCAATGACGAAAATGTTTCCCTTCCAGCCGACGTTGCGCTCCGCGGTGTTTTGCCCGACTGAAATGTCGCTTTTCTGACCTGACACGTACTCTTCGGTCGTCAGCTCGCCACTGGCGGACTTACTCTGGATCGTGAGCTTGCCGCCCTTCTGCTCGATCGTCATGTGCGCGGGCGCATCGAGCAGATGCCCGAAGCGATTGCCGCGGGACCGGCCGCCGCCGCCTGCGCCGCCACCGCCGCCCGTGCCGCCGCCGGGACCGCCTTGCACGATGGAGAAACGTTGCCCGGCGCTTGCGCTGCCTGTGAGGCTTTCACCTGCCGGAAATTTTTCATTTCCCAGGGGTTTCCCGGATCCGGGAAAGCTTCCGGCCCCGGTGAAATCCTCGCTTCCGTCCGGGTCGGTTCCGCCTGTGCGGCCGCCAGCCCCTCCCGGCATGCCGAAGGGTGGCAGGCCACCGCCACTACTACCGCCGCCGCGCCCCCGACCGCTGTGGTGCCGGGAGTTGGTCGGCGCGCTGCTGTCGTCCGCCGGCATTTTCTGGGGGTCGTCGCTCAGGTTGGGGTTGAATTGCCATTCACCGGTTAGATCCACGCCCTTGGGCGGCGCTGCGTCGAGCCGGTCTGTGGCGCATCCGGCGAGCCACAGCAGCGTCGTAGCGACCGCGCCGGCGCGCGCAAAAGAAGTGAGAAACCCATGAGCAGGCATGGACTGATGTTGGGTGCGATACGTGGCTGACATGGAAATCTCCCGCATTCGGCGCGATGCTTTCGACAGCGATAGCGTATTCGAGTTCGAGGCCGGGCGCGCTGCGAGAATGCGGCGCGCGCTCCGTGGAAGTATCACACTTTCTTACAACCACCTTTCGGCTGCCTTACCTGCACGCGCCCACCGGCGCGCGGCCGCGCATACTTCGGCGGCAAGCTCTTGCCGCTGTCATGCGCCCCGTCTCAGGGTTACAAGTTCTCACTGCAAACAAACCGTGAACGCGCGGACACTGTCGGCAGCGCGACGTAATTCCATTCGCCGCGCGAGCATCGATCATCACTGACGGAGGCAATCATGATCAGCGGAATCGGCAGCAGCACCGGGTACTCGTACCCGCTGACTGCCGGGAGTAACAGCGCATCCGGCGCAGGCGGCAGTGCGAGCGCCTCGAATCTCGCCCAAACCGAGGAGAAACTGTTCGCTGCGATCGACACCAACGGCGATGGCAGCATCAGCCAGACTGAGCTGCAGAGCTTCTTCAGCCAGGTGTCCTCGCAGACGGGAGGCACGCAGCCGACGGACACCAGCTCGTTGTTCGCGTCGCTCGATTCGAGCGACAACGGCTCGATCAGCCTGCAGGAGTTCCAGAGCGGCGCAGGCGATCTGGTGGACCAGTTGCGCAGCCAGCTTGCGAGTAGTGCAGCGAGCAGCAGTGCGTCCGCATCGAGCGCGAGCAATGCGAACTCCACGAGCGGCACCAACGGGGCGCAGCCCCATCACCACCATCACCACGGCGGAAGTGGTGGGGGCGACAGCCAGAGCGGGCTGATCGCTTCGCTACTGCAGCAGTACCAGACGAGCGGCGCCGCTTCGAGCAGCGCAGCAACCGGCACTGCGGTGAGCACGACGGCCTGAAGTGCGGCCTCCCAGGCCAGGGATGGCCCGGGCCTTCACCTGTGGGGTCCAGGCAACATTTTCTTACAACTTTCAGGCAGGCGGCTTGACTTCGACGGTGCCTTGCGGGGCACGATTGGCCCACGCCGCGGTCGTAATGAGCGACACTTCCGTTGCCGGCACCGCTTGCGAGGTTAGATGAACGACCGTCCTCATTTGCTGATCGTCGACGACGATCGCGAGATCCGCACGCTGCTGTCGCAGTACCTGGAAAAACACGATTTTCGCACCACTGCCGTGGGCGACGGCAAAGAGATGCGGCGCATCATGGAGCGCTCGCACGTCGATCTCGTCGTGCTCGATCTGATGTTGCCGGGCGAGGACGGCCTGTCCCTGTGCCGTGAGCTTCGAACCCGATCGCAGGTTCCCGTCATCATGCTTACCGCACGCGGCGAGGATGTGGACCGGATTGTCGGCCTCGAGCTGGGTGCGGACGACTATGTCCCGAAGCCATTCAATCCGCGCGAGCTTCTTGGGCGTATTCGCGCCGTTTTGCGCCGCGCCGCGCACGCTCCTCGCGATCCGAGTCCCGACACCGTGCGCAGTTTCCTGTTCAACGGTTGGCGACTGGATACCACCACACGGGTGTTGGTCGATGCGGTGGGCAAGGAAGTGTCATTGAGCGGTGCCGAATATCGGCTGTTGGCCGTTTTGCTCGGGTCGAGCAATCGGGTGTTGACTCGTGCACAGCTCACGGAGTTGCTGCGCGGCCGTGAGGCCGATCCCTTCGATCGCAGTATCGACGTTCGAGTCAGTCGCCTGCGGCAGATTCTCGGCGACGATGCCCGCGCGCCCCAGGTCATCAAGACCGTGTATGGCGAGGGCTATGTCGTGGGCGTGCCCGTCGAAACCCAATGATCCTGCACGCCGCGCCTTGACCTGCTCATTCGCATGACGAAAGACAACACTGCCAACCCGAGCAGTCGCGGTAGCGCCTCGAGCGCGTTTCCAAGGCGCATCTGGCCGCAGTCGCTGTTCGGCCGGCTCGTCGCGGCGTCCGCGATCGCGGTACTGTTGGCTCAGGGCGTTGCTTTATTCCTGATCGCTCATGAGCGCGAGCGCTTCGTGTTGCAGGAAAGCGTTCGCGAATGGTCCAGGCGGATCGCCGAGATCACGCTGATGCTGCAGCCGCTCGATGCCGCTGAGCGTGTGGAAACCACGAACCGGTTGATCGAGCAATATTCGCGCTTCGGGCGCCGCTCGCTCGGGGGTGAGCGGCGGTTGCGGCAGTTGGTTTTACCACCAGCGGGAGCGGCGCCACGTGCGGAAGAGGTGCCGGGAGCAGCGCCGGGACCGCCGCCGCCGCCGCGCTCGCGGCTGACGTTCCTGCCGATCCCGCTGTCCGGAGATTTCGAGCATCCGCTCGAGCAAACACTGCAGGGCATTCTCGGATCGGGCTACCGCATCTCCATAGCACCGTCTTCCGGCAGCACGAAACGTGCGATCCCGGTTTCGCCGCTGCAATTCCTGGAGCGGCGTGACGATCCGACTCGCTTATATGACGTGACCGTGCAGTTTCCAGACGGCGGCGCAACGCTTTTCCGCCTGGCGCGGCCAACCGAAGGCGCGCCAATTCCCCGCAATCTGCTCTTCAATCTGCTTCTGCTCGTGGTGATCATGGCGATCGCCCTGTTCGTGACGGCGCGAACGATCACGCTACCGCTGTCACAGCTAGCGCGTGCGGCAGATCGTATCGGGCGAGACGTGCGCCAGCCGAAGTTGGAAGTGAAGGGCTCACGCGAGGTTCGCGATGCCGCACGCGCTTTCAACACCATGCAGGACAGGTTGCAGCGCTATCTCGACAGCCGCACGCGTGTGTTGGCTGCGATGTCACACGATCTGAAGACACCTCTGACCCGTTTGCGCCTGCAGGTCGAGACGCTCGATGACGCCGACGCCCAAGTGCGGATCGGCAAGCAGCTCGATGAGATGGAAAGTATGGTGCGCGGCGCGCTGGCTCTGTTTCGCGGGCTCGACGATGACGAGGCGCTTGCCTCTGTCGACGTCAACGCACTGTTGGTCACGCTGCAGTCCGAATTCAGCCAGATGGGTGGCGTGGTGACAGTCGAGGGCACCGTACAGGCGGATTTCTTCGGTAAGCCCCAGGCGCTCAAGCGCTGCCTGACCAACCTCATCGAAAATGCGATCAAGTTCGGCGGCGCCGCGAAGATCCACGTACAGGATGGGGCGGCGATAGTGATTCATGTCGAGGACGACGGGCCCGGCGTTCCCGAAGAGGAACTCGAGCGGGTCTTCGAGCCATTTTATCGAATCGAGTCCTCACGCAACCGGGACACGGGCGGCACGGGGCTTGGTCTGAGCATCGCGCGGGACATTGCGCAGGCCCACGGTGGCTCGCTGTCGTTGCGAAATCTTCCCGAGCGTGGCCTCGAAGCCACCTTGACCCTACCCAGGCAGAAGTGACGGAACCACAAGCGTTGCAAAGCGTTTCGGAGCGCTGCGCGGCAACAGAATTCCTGTTTTGCGTCAACGCGCTTTACACAATTCACATTCTCTAACGATTCATTACGGCCCAGGTTTTGCTACGCCACTACGGTGTAAGCACGCTGAAAGGAAGGGCGGACCTGCGGGAGCAAGTCCCGAGCATCCGCGCCAGCCGCGCAGCCGTGATACTTCGCAACCGGAGAGTGAAATGAAAGCCAGTCTTTTCGCCGCCGCCGTGCTGTGCGTAGCCGGGGTGGCCACGGCGCAGCCACCGAATCCGCCGAGTCCCCAGCAGCAGGCTGCTCATGAGGCCCAGCGAATGGATCGGCTTGCGACGCTGCTCGACCTGAATGACGGACAGAAGGCGCAGGTCCAGACCATTCTGCAAGAGGAGCATGCCAAGGCCATGCAGGCATTTGAGCAGGCGAAGGCATCCGGCACGCGCCCGACGCGCGAGCAGATGAAAGCCTCTCACGATCAGATGAAAGCCGAGACTGCACAGAAACTGAGCACGGTGCTCACGCCGGCACAGTTGAAGAAATTCCAGGTTCTCGAGGAGTCAGAGTTCGGGCGTCCGCACCACGGCCCGCACGGTCCGCCTGCGGGCGCTCCCCCCGGCGCACAGAATTGATGGTGAGAGTGCCGTGCGCGGAGAGCCGGAGAGCATCACTCTAATCATCACGACGTACAACTGGCCAGCGGCACTCGATCTGACTCTGAAGAGCGTCGCGCGCCAGTCTGTACTTCCGGATGAAGTCATCGTCGCAGACGACGGGTCGGGGCCCGAAACCGCACGTATCGTCGATGCGCGCAGGGTCGAATCGGAAGTGCCGCTGCTGCACGTTTGGCAGCATGACAGTGGCTTCCGGCTCGCCCGCTCACGCAATCGCGCTATTTCCGCGGCTCGTGGCGAGTACATCGTGATCGTCGATGGCGACATGGTGCTTCACGAGCATTTCATCGCCGACCACGCTCGAGCCGCACGCCGCGGCTCATTTATTCAAGGCGTGAGGCTGCTGACAGAGTCGGACGCTGCGGCTTCAATGCTGCGCGACGGGCGCCTCGATGTCGGATTCTTTGCGCGCGGTATTCGCCGCCGCCGTCATGCGGTGCGTAACCGGCTCTTGAGCCGGCTGTTGTTCGTGCAGCGCACTGGCCAGCGGGCCATCAGGGGGTGCAACCAGGCTTACTGGAAGTCCGATCTCGTGCGCGTGAACGGATTCAACGAAGCATTCGTCGGCTGGGGCAGGGAGGACAACGAAATCGCCGCGCGTCTCTACAACGCGGGCGTACGCCGTCGGAATCTGAAGTTCCAGGCGCTGGCGATCCATCTGCACCACGCATCGCGAAATCCGAGCGGCGAGAATCCGAACGATGTGCTGCTGCGTGAAGCGATCGAAGCACGCAAGGTGTGGTGCGACCTGGGGCTCGACCAGCATTTGGATTGCATCGTGCCGGGAGAGTCGCAATACGAGACGCAGTCCGCCGCGCGCGGAGGGTCGCTGCGGGAGTCGGCATGAACGCGGCCCAGGCGTCGCTCTCATGGATCGAGCCGCGCCGGCATCTGTTCGTCTTCGGGCACATGCGCAGCTATTCATCGCTGCTGTGCCACATCCTCGGCTCGCATCCCGAGATCGACGGTTACTGCGAGACTCACATCAAGTACCGCTGGTATTTCGATCTTGTCCGGTTGCGCCGCCGCGTCATCGCGTTGACCGGAGAGCCGCTTCGCGGGCGCTATGTGCTGGACAAGGTCCTGCATGACTATCCGCTCGCGCGCAGCATCCTGCACAGCTCCACGGCGCGCGGGATCGTTCTGCTGCGCCGGCCGAAAGCGACCGTCCGCAGCATCATGAACATGGGAATGCGCTACAGCAACGTTTCCTGGTATCGCGATGTCGATGCGGTTGCGCGCTACTATGAAACTCGCATGAGGTCCCTGGTGCAGCTCGCCGATCAGATGAACGGCCGCGCCATGCTGCTCGAGGCCGAGGAGCTGCTTGCCAACACCCCAGCCGTGCTCGAGCGTCTGGTTGGCTTTCTGGAACTGGGCGAACCGCTCCAGAGTCGCTACCGCCGCTTCGCTCACACGGGCGAAGCCGGGTTTGGCGACCCGTCGGAGAACATCTCGAAAGGCGAGGTCAGGCTCAGCGAGGCAAAGGCGAACGAAGCGGAAATCATCGTTCCGGAACCGATCATCACGCGACTTGATCGTGTCTACCGTGCCTGTACGACCGCACTGCGTGAGCGGGGCAACTCGCGAAGATCGTAGCGCCCGTTCTCGTAGGAAAGGTAACTTCCCTCCTCATACCACGCGCCGAGCACTATGCGCTGTGCAGGCTCGCCTTCGATCGCCAGCTCGTGCATGCCGGGGCGATGCGTGTGGCCGTGAATGATCCGGCGCACGCCCGCGACGCGGAACGCCGCTGTGACGGTATCCTGATTCACGTCCATGATGTGGTAGGCAGTGTTGGAAGTGTGCTGCCTGCTGCCGGATCGCGCCTGGTTGGCGAGTCTTTCACGGTCATCCACCGGCAACGCCAGAAACTTTCGCTGCCATTGCGGTGTCCGCACGATGCTCCGCAGCTCCTGGTACGGATGATCGTCCGTGCACAGGGCATCGCCATGGGTGAGCAGCACTCTTTCGCCGTCGAACTCGGCCACGATCGGATCGGCGAGCAGGCGGGTTCCCGTGCTCCGGCAGAACTCGCGGCCGATGAGGAAATCCCGGTTGCCATGCACGATGAAGCACGCGACGCCACCCTGAGTCAGGGTGCGCAGTCCGGCCCTCACGCCTTCCTTGGCGGGATCCGGATCGTCATCGCCGATCCAGGTCTCGAACAGGTCGCCGAGTATGTACAGCGCCTCGGCGCGAGCAGCGTGCGTCTGCAGGAACCCGAGGAACTGTTCGATCGCCTCAGGCGTACCGCCATCCAGATGAACATCCGAGACAAACAGGCGTGTCATGTCCTTATGCTCTCGTGACCGGCTCCGTCAGTGGGGTGTCAGAATCGTGGTGTTCGAGGGATTCGCGGTCGGCGCCGGCACGCTGCTCGGCGTAGCCGCATCCACCAGTACGACCTTCTCGATGATCACCGGCTTTATCGGCGCGTCCGATTTGAACGGACCCATGGCTCCCGTCGGCGTGACCCCTATCCGGTCGACCACGTCCATGCCCTCGACGATGCGGCCGAAGACGGTGTAGCCCCAGCGCGTCGCGAGGGGATCGAGGTCGGAGTTGTCGACGAGATTGACATAAAATTGCGCGTTGCCCGAGTGGGGCGGCTCGCCGCGCGCCAGTCCAACAGTGCCGCGCTTGTTCTGCAGGCCATTGCCCGATTCGTTCACGACCGGCTCGTGCACGGGCTTGAGCTTGTAGTCGGCCGCCTCGTGGCCGCCGCCCTGGATCACGAAATTTGCGATCACCCGATGAATGATCGTGCCGGAGTAATAGCCCTCTTTCACGTAACGCAGAAAATTCGGCACCGTCAGCGGCGCACGGTCGGGCAGCAGCTCGATCACGAATTCCCCCATGTTCGTCGTGACCCGGACACGCGGCGGTGCCGCGGTAGGGGGTGGTGTCGAGGGCTCCGCCACCGGGTCGGCGGCAAAACCTGGCGGGGGCACCAGCAAACTCGCCAGCAGCAGCGCTGCCGGCAGCCAGATTCGCGGGAAATTGCGCATCGATTCTCCAATTGGGCGCCGGTCCGGGGCCAGCCGCCAATTTTAATGCCAGCGGTCAATGCCCTAGGGGGAATTTGAGTAACATGCCCCCCATGAGCGCAATGGACATCTCAACCGGCGGGACGTTCGGTTCCGGCCAGACCGCACGGTTCGCCCCGAGTCCCACCGGGGAATTGCATCTCGGCAACGCACGCACGGCGTTGTTCAACTTTCTCCTGGCCAAACGCTCCGGAGGCCGGTTCGTCCTGCGGATCGAGGATACAGACATCGAGCGCAGCCGTGAGGTTCATACCACCGCGTTGATGCAGGATCTGCGGTGGCTCGGTATCGACTGGGACGCAGGACCGGATCGTGAGGATGAGCTCGGGCCCTATCGGCAGTCGCAGCGCGCCGCGATCTACGGCCGATATTTTGCGGCGCTCGAGCAGAACGGGGCTGTTTACCCGTGCTTTTGCTCACCCCTGGAACTCGAGGTAGCGCGCAAGTCCCAGCTCACAGCCGGCAGGCCGCCGCGCTACGCGGGCACGTGTCGCGAACTGTCGGCCGAACAGCGGGAAAAGAAGCGCTCCCTGGGAGTCGCACCGACGACGCGGTTTCGCGTCCCGACCGGGTACCGCATCGAGTTCGCGGACTTCGTCCACGGGCCACAGAGCTTCCTGTCCGACGACATCGGCGATTTCGTCATTCGCCGGGCCGACGGATCTGCGGCGTTCTTCTTCAGTAACGCCGTCGATGATGCTCGAATGGGTGTCACCCAGGTCTTGCGCGGCGAAGATCACCTGACGAATACGCCGAGGCAGCTCTTGATACTCGAGGCACTCGAGCTGCGCGCGCCATCTTACGGCCACGTCTCTTTGATCGTCGGCGCCGACGGGGCGCCGCTTTCCAAACGACACGGCGCCACGAGCGTGCGCGAATATCGTGAGCGGGGATTCACGCCGGAGGCCATGACGAATCACTTATTCCGGCTCGGTCATTCCACATCCGAGCACGGTTTTCTGGGACTCGAACAGATGGTGCGCGTGTTCGACCCCGCGCATCTGGGGCGCGCGCCGGCGCGCTTCGACGAGCAGCAACTGCGCGTCTGGCAGAAGGAAGCGGCACATCGCATGCCGATCGAAAGCGCCCGGAGCTGGCTTGCGCAGGTTCTCCCGGCGAATCTCGATGAGAGGTCGGTGAGCGCATTCATCGCCGCGGTGCTGCCGAATATCGTGCTTCCCGAGGACGCACGTCCCTGGGTCGATGTCGTTTTCGGCGAGCCGCCGGCGCTCGAGCCCGCGGAAGAGCAGGTCGTGCGCAGCGCAGGTAGCGGCTTTTTCTCGGCCGCCGCGTCGGCTGCCGCGCAGAGCGGCAACGACCTCGCTGCGATAGCCGGAGCCGTGCGTACAACAACCGGACGGAAAGGTGCGGAACTCTATATGCCGCTGCGCGTCGCCCTCACAGGGCGTGCGCACGGACCGGAGCTGGCTCCTTTGTTGAAAGCCATGCCGCCGGGTACCGCCTACGGGCGGCTCGCAAGGTTTGCCTGAAGTGACCTCATCATGATCCGCATTCACAATTCGTTGACCGGCGAGAAGCAGGAGCTGCGGCCGATAACGCCCGGCAAGATCGGGATGTACGTCTGCGGCATCACCGTGTACGACTACATTCACATCGGCCACGGCAGGATGTTGATGGTGTTCGATGTGGTGAGCCGCTATCTGCGCCATCGCGGGTACGACGTCACGTACGTCCGCAACATCACTGACATCGACGACAAGATCATCAAGCGCGCCGCGCAGAATGATGAGCCGATGCAGGCTCTCGCCGAGCGTTACATAGCCGCAATGAATGAGGACACGGAGCAGCTCGGGCTTGCGAAGCCGGATATGGAGCCGCGCGCCACCGAATACGTACCGCAGATCGTTGCGATGATCGCCAAGCTGATCGAGCGCGACTACGCGTATGTCGCACCGAATGGCGATGTCATGTACGCCGTCGCCAAATTCGCAGGCTACGGCAAGCTCTCGGGCAAGATTCTCGCCGATCTGCGAGCCGGCGCACGTGTGGAGATCGATGAGGCCAAGCGCGATCCCGTCGACTTCGTGCTGTGGAAACATGCGAAGCCCGGCGAGCCTGCATGGGAGTCACCGTGGGGTCCCGGCCGCCCCGGCTGGCACATCGAGTGCTCGGCGATGTCGACAGCACTACTTGGCACGACGTTCGATCTGCACGGCGGCGGGATGGACCTGAAGTTCCCTCATCATGAGAACGAGATTGCGCAGTCGTGCGCGGCGACGGGCGATCGGTTTGTCAATCTGTGGGTCCACAACGGGTTCGTCAACATCGACGATGAGAAGATGTCGAAGTCGCTCGGCAACTTCTTCACCCTCCGCGACGTGTTGCAGGGACTGCGCCACCCGGAAGTGATGCGCTACTTTCTGCTCTCGAGCCACTACCGCGGACCGATCAACTATTCGCTGGATCAGCTCGAGCAGGCCGACGCCGCCCTGGGGCGCATTTACACCGCGCTGCGCGACTTGCCGGCGGCGCCCGCGATAGAGACCGAGTACACAGCGCGTTTCCACGAGGTGATGGACGACGATCTCAACACGCCGGAAGCGTTTGCAGTCCTGCAAAGGATGACGCGGGAGATCAATTCGGCGCGCGACAAGGGCAAGATGGCGAAGGCGGCGCAACTGGGAGCGGAGCTGCGCGCCCTCGCCGGTGTGCTCGGGTTGCTGCGACTCGATCCGGCCGAATGGTTTCGCCGCTCGGCCCGCTTGTCGGCCGATCCAGCCGGCGGCGCTCCGGTCTTTTCCGACGCCGAAGTCGAAGAGCGCGTGGAAGCGAGACTGAATGCGCGCAAGGCCAAGGACTTCGCGGAGAGCGATCGCATTCGCGACGAGCTGGCCAGCGCGGGCGTGATCGTCGAGGACAAGCCGGGTGGGAAGGCCACGTGGCGCAGAGCGTGAAGTTGGTCGGGGTGACAGGATTTGAACCTGCGACATCTACGTCCCAAACGTAGCGCTCTACCAGTCTGAGCTACACCCCGGCTGCCGGCAGGAGGCGCAGTCTACGAGGTCCGCGGTCACCGGGGCAACCCGCTCCGGTCGAGCTTCGATCGCGGGTACGAGGACAGGCCGAAACAAGTTCCCAGGACTTCTTCAGGCCCACAGCAATGTTTACCGTGGTCGTGCGCATTGCTGCGATGGCATTATCGACCATTCCACCGCGGACTTCGGTCAATGTCCCAGGACGCATCGCTGTTTCGCACCGGTCTGCTCGAGTTGCAGGCGGGACATCCCGAGGTGGCGCTGCCGCTCTTCGAACGCGCCGTCGCCGCCGCTCCCGCCGAGTCGCGCTATCACCTGGCTATGGCGGAAACGCTGTCGGCGTTGCACCGCTGGAGCGAAGCTGCCGCAGCGTATCGGCGTGTTCTGCTGCTCGATCCCCAATCGGCGGGGGCCTGTTTCGCGCTGGGTTACGCTCTGCGCTCGCTATCCGACCCAGCGGGAGCAATCGAGGCATACGAGGCGGCATTGCGCCTGCAGCCGGACTTTGCCGACGCTTGCAACAATCTGGGTACGTGCCATCAGCTCAGGTCCGAGCACGCACTGGCCGAATCGGCATTCAGGCGCGCGCTGGCGCTGCGATCGGACGTTGCAACATACGCCGTCAACCTCGGCCTCGTGCTCTGTCAGCAACGTAAATACTCAGAGGCCGCCGCCGTGCTACGCAGCACCGTCGAGCGCAATCCCGACAGTCCCGAAGCGGCTTTCAACCTGGGCAACGCGTTGCACGGACTTGGCGCATTACGGGAGGCCACCGAACAGTACAGCGCCGCTGTTGCGCTGCGCCCGAATTATCCCGACGCGCTCATCAACCTTGGCAATACGCACAACCGGCTGGGCGAGCGGACGCAGGCGATTGCTGCGTACGAGGCGGCCATCGGCGCGCAGCCGGATTCCGTCCCGGCGCTCAACAACCTCGGGGGCCTGCTGCGTACCGTGGGCCGGATCGAAGAGGCGGAGTCAATCCTGCGGCGCGGTCTGAAGCTCGATGCGCGCCACCCGGCGCTGCACGACAACCTGGGCAGCGTATTGAAAGACGGCGGTCAGGTTGACGCCGCGATCGAGTGTTTTCGCATGGCCGTCCGCTTGGATCCCGAGAATGCGGCGACACATAGCAACCTGGCCTACGCGATGAGTTTTCAAGCACTCGATGGATTGACGATCCTGAATGCATGTCGATTGTGGGGCGAGCGTCACGCTGACCCGATACAACCGCGGCAGGACACGCGATCAACCGTCGAGACCGCGCGCCGCGAGCCGGACGCGCGACTGCGTGTTGGCTATGTTTCCCCCGACTTTCGCGATCACTGTCAGAGTCTGTTTACGATCCCGTTGCTGTCACATCACGATCATGCTGCGTTTGAGATCTTCTGCTACTCGAGTGTTGAGCGGCCGGACGACTACACGCGCTTGATCGCCGGTTACGCCGATGTATGGCGCGATGTGCGCCAGTTGGACGATGAGGCGCTCTGTGACGTAATACGGGCGGATCGTATCGACGTTCTCGTGGACCTCACCATGCACATGGCCGATGGGAGGCCGCGGGTATTTGCACGCAAACCCGCGCCTACCCAGATCGCCTGGCTCGCCTATCCCGGGACGACCGGCATCGCCGCGATGGACTTCCGGTTCAGCGATGGGCGTCTGGATCCGCCCGGATTCGAAGACCATTACACCGAGCGAACGGTCCGGCTCCCGAATGCGTTCTGGTGCTACGACCCCCTGACGAATCAGCCTGACGTCAATGACCTGCCAGCCCTGTCGCGCGGCTACGTGACGTTCGGATGCCTGAACAATCCATGCAAATTGACCGACCACGCGTTGCGATTGTGGGCGCCCGTCATGCGCACACTCCCAGGGTCACGGCTCCTTCTCATGGCCCCACCGGGACGCCATCGCCACCACGTGCTGCAGCGCCTCGAGACACACGGTATTGCGTCGCAGCGAATTGATTTTGTCGCGTATCGGCCACGCGCGGAATACCTCAGTTCCTATCACGATGTCGATCTCGGACTCGACACGTTTCCATACAACGGCCATACGACCAGCTTCGATTCTTTCTGGATGGGCGTCCCCGTTATCACTCGCGTGGGGCAGACGTGCGTCGGTCGCGGAGGCCTGAGCCAGCTCGCTCAACTCGATCTCGTGGAGCTTGCAGCGGAGTCCGACGAGGCTTTCGTCGCTACGGCGGTCACTCTTGCCAACGATTTGCCCCGCCTCGCGGCGTTGCGTGCTTTGCTGCGGGGCAAGCTGCGGCGGTCACCTCTGATGGATGCCGATCGTTTTGCCCGTGACATAGAGAGTGCCTTCGGCAAATGCTACAGCGCTAGCCGGCGCTGAAACCGATTACCCGCAACACCCCCTTCGCGCAGGCGGACCCGGTCCAGCCACGTTGCTTCCATTTACATACAGGTGCGTGCATCGGCCTGAAGCATCAAGGGCTTTGAGTGTGGCGCGCACGCATCGCCGCTGACCACCTGTTGACCTTGATTGCATTCTGTTCCCCAACATTGAACCGATCGATGCAGACTCGCCACAGGTGAGCCTCAGCCTCACTGCTGCGGCGAAAGGGGCGCCAGCACGGCATAGGGTGCGTCGCAGCAATAGCCACAACACCGGACAGTCGCTGCGCTTTCAAGGCGCGCGGTCGGCACACGGAGGCTGCACAACTAAGCCCGCACAGCGGTTTTCGAGCGTCAATTTGAGGGGGATATTCATGTTCGACGAGTCAAAGACACGTCCGGTCGATGCCACGATCAATCGAAGGACGCGGGGCAGCGTGCCATGGGCGATTGCTGCGGCGGTAGCCGCGAGCCTCGGTAGCGGTGCAGCGCTCGCGCAGCAGACCGCGTCCACACAGCAAGCCGAGCCGGTCGGGCTAGCCGAGGTGGTCATCACCGCGCGCTATAGAGAGGAGAACCTGCAGCAGACTCCGCTCACGATCACTGCTCTGAGCACGACAGATCTGAGCGAGCGCCAGATGACGAACGTCAACGATCTGGGACTCCAGGTTCCAAACGCTTACTTCCGGCCGCCCGTCAGCAACTACGGTCCGACCGAGACGATCGGACTGCGCGGCATTACGCAGGTCGATTTCAGCTACTCGTTCGAGCCTGCCGTTGCGGTGTACTTCGATGACGTCTACCACGGCACGATGACCGGTTCCTCGATGGACCTGGCGGATATCGAGCGGGTGGAAGTGCTGAACGGACCGCAGGGCACACTGTTCGGCAAGAACAGCCTGGGCGGCGCGATTCGCCTCATTTCGATCAAGCCGAAGGGCGACGATACCGGCTCGGTCGAAGTGACCTACGGCCAACATCATCGGATGGACGTCAAGGCGGTCGGCGACTTCTCTCTGATCGACAACAAGCTGTTCGCCCGCATCACCGGAGTCTCGCGGCAGCAGGACGGCATCGGCAAGTATCTGGACTTCGCGTGCGAGATGGCAGCCAAAGGCACACCTGCGCTCTCCGGCTCGCTGCCCATGGCGATCACTCCCACCCAGGGCAACGGTTGCGCACTCGGCACGCTGGGCGGCTATGACCACAAAGGCGCGCGACTGCAACTGCGCTATCTCGCCAGTGACGATCTCACGATCGACTTCAGCGGCGACTATTCGCGGCAGGACGACGACCCGCCGCTGCAAACGCTGCTGACTCCCTACGGCGGACCGACGGACACCTTCAACAATAACTACTCGAACTCCGTGGTGCTGCCGAAATACGGCATCGGCTATGTCAATAACCCGAACTTCGTGTCACCGAGCGTCTGGGACAACTACTCCACCTTCGGCGATGTCGTGACCGGACAGCAGTACAACCCGAAGCAGATAACCACGGATGGCGGGGAGTCCGTCACCGCGGACTACCGCATCGCGGAGAAGATTCACGCCAAGCTGATTTTCGCGCACGAGGCGTATCAGTCGAACTGGATCAACGACAGCGACCTGACTCCCTTCGGCCTCACACAGACTGCCAACCAGCAGGAGCACCGGCAGTACACGGCCGAATTCCAGCTCACTGGCACTTCGTTTGCGGACTCGTTGGACTGGACGGCGGGAGCCTTCTATTACAACTCCAAGGATCGCGACTACTATCCGACGAATTTCGACGCGTTCGCGGCACCGCTGCCGCCGTTCTTCCCGAACGGCATCCTGCCGAACTTCGTCGCCAACGATTTCTACACGGACAAGAATAAATCCGAGTTCGTCCACCTGAACTACAAGCTGACGGACCAGTGGTCCTTCTCGGGTGGTGTCCGCTACACCAGCGAGGACAAGTCCAATACGTTCCAGCATTACAACCAGATCGTCGTGCCGTTTCCGAAGACCATCAGTGCCTCACGCTTCGACTACAACGGCAGCGTGAACTTCCAGGCCACGAAGGACATGATGCTCTACGGATCGGTCGCGACCGGCTTCAGCTCACCGGGATTCAACCCGCGCATCTCAACGGTCGGACAGCTCGTGGAAGTTCCGGGCGAAGAGGCGATCAACTTCGAGGTCGGCTCGAAGATGGACCTGCTACAGCACCGCTTGCGGGTGAACACGTCGGTCTTCTACCTGGACTATCAGAAGCATCGCGACCTCGTGCTCGCGTCCCAGTGCAATCTTGCATCGGATCCGAACGCGGGTACGCCGTACCAGTTGAACGGCGGCTTGTGTCCGACCGGGACACCGCTTGCCGGCACGCCAGGTATCTCGCCGTGGTTCGTGTACTCATCGGCGCCCGCTTCGATCAAGGGCGCAGAAGTGCAGATCACGGCGAACCCGATCGAGCCGCTGTCGATCTTCTACACCTTCGGCTTCAACCAGTTCCGCAGCAAGACGACCAATCGCACCGATCCTTCCTTCGTGGACACATCGGTGCGGCAACAGCCTGACATGACCATGAGCGGGGGTATCCAGTATGCCTTCGGCCTGCCTTCCGGCGGCACGCTCACGCCACACCTGGACTTTGCCTACCAGTCTTACCAGACGAATGGGCCATTGAATCAGCATCAGATCGATCCCGACTGGATCGTGCCGAGCTACACGCTGTTCAATGCACAGCTCACCTACAGGCCGAATGCCGGCAAGTGGGAGGTGTCGGTTGCAGGAACCAACATCTTCAACAAGTTCTACTGGGAACAGTTGGGAGCTGCGACCTCGGGCACGCCTCCGGCGCTGAACCCGGCGGTCGGGCGGGTCGGTACCCCGGGCTTGCCGCGTGAATGGTCGGTGAGCTTCAAGAAGAACTTCTGAGTGCAATGTGCGAGCCGGCGTCGTTCACGACGCCGGCTCGCAGCAGCGCGTCCCGGAGCGACTCGTAGTAGCCATCGTCTGCGGCTGCGTTCAGCACACCGGCTGTCCGCAGCTTGGCGAGGACCCGCGGATTGGCCTCGCATAACAGGATCGTGACGCCGCGCTTGCGCAGCGAGACGATCACTTCCTCCAGCGTCTGGATGCCGGTGATATCCATGAATGGCACCCGATCGAGACGGATGATCAGGGTCTGCGGATACGGACGCATCTCGAGCAGCGGCCGCTTGAAGTTCTCGACGGCGCCGAAAAACATCGGGCCGACGATTTCATAAACCATTATCCGTGACGGCAGCTCCGCTACGCCGAGCTCCGAGAGCTCCGCTTTGAGCTCGCGCGCCCCGACGGGCTGGGTCTCCACCGTCTCCGCCATGCGGCGCAGGAACTGCAGCACCGCGAGAATCACGCCCACGTTGACCGCGACGACCAGGTCGGCGAATACGGTGAGAAGGAACGTAATCACCAGGATGGCGCGATCCGCAAGCGGTGCCTTTTGCATGACACCGGCAAATCGCCTGAGTTCGCTCATGTTCCAGGCCACGACGAACAGGATGGCGGCCAGGGCGGCCAGCGGGATGCTGGATGCGAGCGGTGACAGGAAAAGCAATACCGCGAGCAGCGTGAGTGCGTGAGTGATGCCGGCCAAGGGGCTCGTGCCGCCGTTGCGAATGTTCGTCGCTGTCCGTGCGATGGCGCCAGTCGCCGCGAAACCGCCGAACAGCGGCGCCACCATGTTGGCGATTCCCTGGCCGATCAGCTCCTGGTTCGAATTGTGGCGGGTTCCGGCCATGCCGTCGGCAACCACCGCGGACAGGAGCGATTCGATCGCCCCCAGCAATGCGATGGTGAACGCCGGTGCAATCAGGCTGATCATGTGGGACAGCGACAGGTCGGGCAGGGCGAACGAGGGCAGGCCGCGTGGAATGCCGCCGAAGGCGGTGCCGAGGGTCGCCACGCCCGGCAGATGAAAAATCGCCTGGATCGAAGTGGCGACAACCATGGCTACGAGTGGGCCGGGGACACGCGCCAGCACTTTGATCCGGGGCGCGTATAGCACCAGCAGCAGACTCAGAACGGCCAGCGCCGCGGTCGGCGCATTGAGTTGCGGCATTGCTTCGATCAGGTGCCAGAGGCGTTCGTGAAAGTGCTCGCCGGTCACCGGGGGCAATCCCAGGAAGTCACGCCACTGCCCGACGAATATGATTACGCCGATTCCGGCGGTAAACCCGATGATCACGGGCGCGGGAATGAAGCGGATCACCGCCCCCATTTTTGCGGTGCCCATGAGCACCAGGATGACACCCGCCATGAACGTTGCGACTTCAAGGCCCGGGATGCCGTATTTGGCGGTGACGCCAGCCAGGATGGCGACGAACGCGCCCGTTGGGCCTGCGATCTGCACACGGCTGCCGCCGAACAGCGCGACGCACGCACCACCGATGATCGCGGTGTAGAGCCCCTGTTCGGGACGCGCTCCCGAGGCAATCGCAAACGCCATTGCCAGGGGAAGGGCCACGACACCGACGATGAGGCCGGCGACGATATTGGGCAGCAACTGGTGGCGCGCAAACAAACCCGCGCGGCGCGCCTCGAGCAGGGCAATCATCGGCAGTCCGGACCTGGAACGGGAGAATTGCGTCCGATACTAACCGGATCGGCGGCGCTACGCTGTGACCCTCTGCACCAGCCACACCAGCGCGAGGGCGGCGATCGCCGATGAGCCCCATCGCATGACGGTACGCCGGTAGAAAGTCGTGGCACGGACGGAATACGCAAGCGGCATGATCGCCAGGACGACCGCGAGTTGGCCGGCTTCGACACCCAGGTTGAATGCCACCAGCGAGATGAGGCGGGCGCCCGCGGGCAGCCCCATCTCCGCCAGCACCGACGCAAAGCCGAACCCGTGCAACAGCCCGAAGGCGAACGCGATGCGCCAGCGTCCTTCCGTGATACGCGGAAAGATGTTGTTCAGCGCGGCGACGATGATCGATGCGGCGATGATCGATTCAGTGAGGCGGCTTGGCAGATGAACGATGTCGAATGCCGCGAGCGAGAGTGTTATGGAGTGCGCGAGGGTGAAGGCAGTCACGACCTTGAGAATGTTGATGAACGCCGGACGCGCGATCGGGACCGCTTCCCATTGGTTGTTGCGGCGCCGGAGGACTGCCGGCAGCAGGAGCGATAACAGAAACAGAAGGTGATCGATGCCGCTCCAGATGTGCCAGACGCCGATCTGCAGATACTGGGCGAAGGCACGCAACTGCGACGGATGGTCGAGTGCCATGATTTGTGCGCCGCCACCGGGTGTCAGAACTCCGGTCTGGGTTCTGCCCCAAGCCGTGACGGCGAGCAGTCCCCGATGCGACGGATCGACTTCCTGAAGCGCCCGGTAGTCGATGCTCAGATTATGCACCGGGCCGGTGCAGGCCGCTGCGAACGGCAACCAGACGTAGTTGCCGTCGACGCGCTCGTTGATCCGGACGGAGTCGAATTCGATCGGGCACCCGGCGGCGCCGGAGCGGATCGCGAGCCGACTGCGCACATAGGTGGTGAGATCGTGCTGGTGCGAGCGAACCTCGCTCCACGTAATCCGGCCATCGCCGTTCGTGTCGAGACCGACCGCCAGCTCCGCGTCGCGGAGCGCAAGCTCCATCGTTCCGGTGACACGGGAGCCTGCGACGTCGAGCGACAGAAATCCGTTGCTCGAGATGTGCGCGTCGGCACTCGATATGCCGAGCAGCAGGCAAACGAGCCAGACACGCCGCAGGCTCATGTTCGCGAATCCTTGAATGCTGCGAAGCGGGCGTCTTCGAGCGAATGAGCCCGTACGAAATCGAACGCTGCCCGCGCCGCAGCGGGTGAGTTCGCGGCATGGGCGGCGCGCAGCAGGACAAGCACGTCCTCCACTTCGCGCTGAACTTGCCAGTTTGCCAGTGCCGCGGACAGTGCGGCCTTGGGATCATTCTGGATCTCGAGGAGAAAGCGGGATTCTTCGCGGCGATGAACGCCATCGCCACGTTGCGCTTCCGCAGCGAACGCCGCGCCCAGCCGCGCCCGGCTCTGCTCGAGTCCAGGATCGCGCAGCATTCTTTGCGCGATTGCGATTCGTAGCAGCAGCGGCTCCAGGTTGTCCCGCCCGTTCAACAACGTGAGTGCCTCACGCGCACGCCCATTTCGAAGCAACAGGTCCGCGTAGGCTGCCTGTATGTAGAAATCGTCCGGACTGAAGCGCAGACCGTTGCGGAACCAGCGCTCCGCGTCGCCATCGTTACCGAGACGAACCGCCATCTCGCCCAGTTCGGAATCCCGCCATGCGCGTTCGCCAGCGGGCATTTCCCGTGACGAAAGCTGCTCGATCCGCGAGTAGGCCGTCGAAAGTTGGCCCGTGAGTCCAGTCAGGCCCTGTCTGCAAAGCTCTGTAACAGCGTCATCTGCGCGTCGCGATACCTCATCGCACGCGGCCATCGACTCGTCGTAGCGCCCAAGTACGCGCAGCACGGTCGCGCTGGTCAACCATGCCTGCGCATCGTCGGGCTTCAGCGCCAGCGCCCGGTGCAGGACGTCCAACGCCTGCTTGAAGTCGTGGCGGCTTTGCAGCACGGTGGCGTGCAGAACCAAAGCCTGCGCGGAAGCGGTTTCCGATCCTATCCATGGACTCAGCATGGCTTCGGCGTAGCCCAGAAACCGCAAGTCGCCCGTGCTGCGCGCCTGCTTGATATACCACTGCGCCAACGGGAGGGCGACGTCAATTCGCTCTCGAGCCAGCTTGCGGGTTGCCATCTCCGCGTGGCGCGCGCCGGCTGGCACACTCGCGAGGACGATCGAATCGTTTGTTGGCGTGTAGGGAGCCGCTTGGGCGGCGGTAACCGCTGCGCCGAGCGCGATGGCAGCAGCTACCGCTCGTGGCCACCTCCGGCGCAACTGCGTGCGCCGGAGGATTTGTTTGCCGTTCATGGCTAGTTGACGGTAATCGGATCGGATGTTTGATCATCAGTGGGATACAGGGACACGGCCCCACTGTTGACGGCGAGCGGTTCGTTAGTCTCACTTTGCGCACGTGCTAATTCCGCGACCACTTCTACGCTGTAGGCATCCGTCGGAGGCGGTGATGGCGGCGTCGGTGTCGGTGTCATAGCCGTCGAACCGTTCGACCCGCCACCTCCGCACGCACAGAGCACCACGCACATTCCCGCAGCGACCGCGATGACAACTCTATTTCGTGTTTTCACGGGGTGCGCTCCTTCAGTCCGCACCGCTGCTGGGGGAGCCAGCCAGCGGAGTGTTCAGATACGGAAACACCGTGAGGTAGTCGGCTGGATCGGGCAGGGCGCCGTCGGTGTAGTGGAGCTGACGCGAGACGTCGGAAGCCTTGTCAGGGTCGGATGCACTGCCATCGAACGGAGCCAGCAGGACGCCCATGGCGACTCGCAACTCGATGTCCACCACGTCGTCGATCGGACGGCGGCCATTCGGGAAACCGGAGGTATCGCCGCCCAGCACACCCAGGTCATTCTGGGAAGCCGGGGGAGTAGGCGCCAGGGTGGTATTCAGGCGCAACATTTCGGAAGCAGTCACGGTCGTGGGCTTGTTGAGTCCGTTGACGCCGGTCAGAAAGGCAGCCACCAGATCGGTTCGCGGATAGACGTTGGGAGCCTTCACACCCGCGGCCCCGAACAAGGCCTGCAGGAGCACCGGCAGTGACGGATTCGTCACATAGTCCGCAAACTGGCCATCGTCCTTGGGCCTGGAAGAGTTGAAGCGGTCTTTGTCAGGCAATCCGATGACCAGCTCGTTCACCAGCGGGGCGCCGAGACGAGAGACCTGCACCCACGCACCACCGCGCAAATCGGGTCCCGTCGGACTGGTAACGGGTCCGACGCTGGCGACGCTCTTGTCACTTTGCGGAACCGGATTGAGTACTGCTGCCTGCCGCAGGCTGGCCGTGGTCCACGCGCCGATCACCGGCTCATTGCCGCCGATGAGGCAGTTGATCGGGACTTCCAGCGCCAGGGTGGTCACGTTCTTGTCCGACAATGTGTTCGGCGCCAAGGCGCGTGCATTCATGCCCGGTGCCAGCTCCTCCGCCGGATACTTGATGTTCACGAGGTCGAAGGTTTCGCCGAGGTTGACGACGAAGCCGTCCTTGCGCTGTCCGACGAAGACCTTGCCCGGCGTCGCGCAGCCGGGAATCGTGATCGTATGAATGAAGGTGTTGGCGTAGGTCGGATAGTCCGAAATCGACTTGTTACCGATGTTGTCCAATGGTTTGGTGAAGCCCGCGCTGCCGGTCGCGGCGTCGACGATAGGAGCGGACGTGCCGTGGCGGCGGTCGCCTTTCACGAGTGTCAGACTGTAGGTCTCCATGACATTCTGCGCGCTCGTGTCCGTGGCGCTCACCGGACCGATGTTGCTCAGGGGGACCGGAATCGACTTGCCTCCGGCCATGACCGCAAGCCCCGCCCGCGTGGTCGTGAAGCGGAACTGGAACGTCAGGTCTTCGGCGCCATCGCCGTTGTTATCTATATGAATCTCGTAGAGAGCCTTCGGATCGAGCGTGAAATAATTCGGTCCGCCGTACGCGTCCTGCAGGGGCAGGTAGTTGGCGAGCAATGTGACGTAACCGGTTCGCCCCGTCTCGTAGCTGCGGAACATGTAGAAGTCGGATGCGTCGACCTTCGGTTGGGTAGTGATGAACGGCGCCTCCCGGTGACTGGAAGCCTGGGCTGTACCGGAAACGGTGAGTGCCGTGGTGGTGGCCAAAGTCATGGCCATCCCGATGGACATGGCCATGGAGACGGCCACGGACACCGCTGGTGTCGTGGCGGTTGCTGCCCTGACGGGCAGTCTGGGTCGCTGTTGCATCGCAGTGCCTTCCCTCGTGAATGGATGGATCGACTTTTTGAGCTTCGTCCATCGGCACTACGGGAGCGGCTGCCGTGCGGATGCAGCGGCCGGGGAAAATAATCCGTTCGATTCTTAAGGAAGGCGGGTGGAAAGGACGAACCCTGCCCAGTAATACGGGTTCTGATACTGGCCGGCGCGAGCGGTCAGGAGATTCCGTTGGGCGGATTGCAACGCGCCCGCGGCGTCGCTGCGCTTGGTCGATAGCGAAGTGTAGAAACTGTGCATGAGCTGTGCAGTACCGGCGTCTTCGACGCGCCACAGGCTCGCGACCACTTCCTGCGCCCCGCGCCGCTGCACGATCGCGCTCAACCCCTCGATCTCCCGACCGTCGTCCGTAACAGCTCCTCCCATGCCGGTCTGACATGCCGAGAGAGTGACCAATTCGATGCCAGAGAAGTCCAACGCGTTGATCCGGTCGAGAGTCAGACGCGCGCCATCGCCCAGAACGAGGAACGAACGTAGGGCGTTCCCGGGCCGCAGGCTGAAGTGCGTACCCAGATGCAACACGGAGAAATTGCGTGGGCTGCTCATTAGCGAGTCGAAGCGCGCCTCCGTGAAGGCCGCGTCTGCGAAACCGGCTCCCGGAAGGACTCCACGGCCGGCGCCGGGTTGGGGGCAAGCGCTGCTGCGGGTGACGAGTCCTTCGATCGGACCTCTCACGAGGTCGCACAACTCATCGGCGACACCGGGCAGCGGTTCGTAACCCGCGACCGACTGCGTGACGCCCAGCCCGCGGACCTGCATGAGATCGGCACGCGATCCTCGGGCGGCTCCGCTGTCGACGGCGGACAGAAGTTGCACTGAATACTTTTCGATCAGGTACTTCTTTCCGTCGTACAGCGCGGCAAAGGGCACGTACCGCAGGGCGCCGTCCGTCCAGAGCACGAGGTGACGTACGCCCGCCCGCGCGGCAGTCTGGTCGACGGTCTTCAGAAGCGTGTCATACAGCGCTTGCGCCGGCGCCGTGACGTCCTGACGACTGGCGATGGCATCCAGAAAGTGCCCGATGTCCCGTTTCAACACGGTCTCCTGGACGGGAATTTCCACTTCGGTCTGCCCGGCGCGAGTGGCAATCAACACTCGCAGACGCGCGTCGGTGAGAAGGTAGACTGCGAGAGCTGTGTCTGCAGGAAAGCGAAGCAGGTCGCGTTGCAGCCGATCCGCCTGGATGACTCGTGCGCGAACCGGCGGCTGGGACATGTCGCTTGACGCGCCGGCGGCGATGAAGTTTCGCAAACGCTCGGCCCGCGCACTCTCCGCCTTGTGCTGCCCTTCGAGGAGTTGCTCCAGGCGCTTAGCCTCCGTCGGACTCAAACGGCCCGCATCCTGCAGGCGGCCCAGGTGATCGATCTCCGCGCCGATCGCCGAATCGACGTTCAGTGCGTTCGTATATTCGGATGCCAGCGCCTGCTCATCGCTCGTGAGGGGCACACTGCCGGCCGCAACAGGCTGGACGCTCGCATCTCGCAGCACGAAGTCGTAAAGCTCTTCCGTCTTCAGCAGCTTCAGGACCTCCAGACCTTCATCGATGCGACCGGCCTCCATGAGCCAGTCGGCGACGGTGCGATACACCTCGACCTTGTCGCGCAGGAAGCCACGATCGAGCTGCCGATCCTCCCCGCTGAAGTAACTGCGCAGACTTTGGATCTGGCCGATCGCCTCCTTGCCAAAAAAGATCGCCAGCGAGCGCTGGTCGCGCTTGTGGAGAGCCCGCGCTAACTGGAAATGGGCTCGCCACAGGGGGTCTGGCGTTCCCAGCGCCGCTGCTGCGGCAAGCGACTGTATTGCGATGGCGTAGGCCTCGTCGTCGTGCGACAGTCGCTCGGCCCGCGCTCCCCCGTTTTCGTACACGTCATGGCGTAATGAGGGTTCAGTTTCCCGCGCGCTTGCGAGGCGTCGGCTCGCTTCCTCGCAGTCTGGTGCCGATGCCGGATCGGATATCACCTCGGCGCCACACAGCTCGTTGACGACGCGCAGAATCGTTGGATGAGTATCGGGAAGTCGTGCTCGATATAGAGTCAGAGCTTCGCGCAGGCGTCGCTGGCTCTCACCCGGATCCTCTTGTAACGAGACGTGAGCGAGAGCGGTGAGAATGTCGGCGCGAACCGTCGACAAATCCGGCGCGTCACCCGCCGTTTGTAGTCCCGAGAGCAGCGTGGCGTGCGCTTTGTCTCCATCGCCGAGCGTGACCTCCAGGCTGCCGAGACCTCGATAGTAGTCAACCAGTACGGGCCGCTCGACGTCGCTTCCATGTTGTTCGACGATTCGGCCAGCTCTCTCGTACAGATGCAGCGCCTTCGGCAGATCTCCCAGCGCACGCTCGATGTTTGCCAGGTTCAAAAGCACGAGCACCAGTGCCGGCGCATCGGGACCAAGCTGCTGCTCACCCACCTGCAGTGCCCGTGTCGCGAATCCGAGTGCTTCGGCGGGCCGCCCGCGCTCGCTCAGGAGTGCGCTGAGCTGAGTGAGGGCTCGCAGGGTATTGCGTTGCGGCGGTCCACTCTTCGATTCTGAATAAAACACCGCGCTGCGCAGCGCCTGCTCGCTGGACTCGAACTCATCGAGACGTTCCAGAATCTGTCCCAGCATCGAGTACACCGGCACGAGCTGCGCCGCACCGCCTTCCTTTTGCAGCTCCAGCTCGATGTGCGCCTGAGCTTCCGCGTGGCGCCGGGCAGAGACATAGTCCTCTTCGCGAAAGAAAATGTTGACGAATGCGTTTTCGATGGCCGCCGCGGCATCGCTGACGGTCTCATGGTTGTGCCGCAGGATGGCCTGCGCGCTCTCGAGCGACTTCTGGGCTTTGCCGAACTGCCGCTGCATCAGTTGTACCTGGGCGAGGCCGACCAGCGCCTTTTGCAGTTCGACCTGTTTCTTGCCTGGAACATGCTCGCGAATGCGTAGCGCACTTTCCCAGGCGGCTCCCGCGTCGGCGAGACGCCCCTCGCGGAAGTACATCCACGCGTAGGCCACGTGAATGTCGGCAAGCTCCGGTGCATTGACTCCGAGCCGCTTCTCGAGGATAGGCGCGGCGTATTCGAGCAACGGCACGCTCTGTGCGTACTCGTCCTTATATGCGATCAACGGAGTGGCGAGCGCTTGCACCCAAAGTGCAAGCTCGAGGGAGCCCTTGCCGTACTCGCGCTCGACGCGTGGAATCGTCACACACATGAGCCGGATCGCTGCATCCGGATCGGCGTCCATCAACGGCTCGAGCTGTTTGCGCAAAACCTTGATGCGGGTCGGATCGGGGGGCAACGGCTGCTCGGCGGCGCATATTGCCGGCAACTCGACGGCTTCGACTCGGATAGCCTTGAGCCCGCAGCACACGCATAGCGCTGCGAGAAGAATCGTGCGCTGAGCGATCATTTCGGCTGCTGCGCGCGGATCTCTACCCGCAGCGTACCGTCCGTGGGAATGGGAATTGCGTATTTGCGCAGCACGCTCTGGATTTGCGCAGGCACCGGCTCGGGCAGGTCCGCATCGATTCCCTCGGCGCCGAGCGATGTGTATCCCGTTGCAGTCACGCCGGCGTCCTTGAGGTCGAGCAGGATCTGCTGCTTGAGCTGACGCGGGTCCTGTGCTTGCAGTTGGAACGTCTCGTCGTGACCGCGGACGACTTCGGGCTGCCGATTCGGCAGCCACTGCCACGCTGCCAACACCGCCACACCCACAAACCCGGCGGCCAGGCACATGCGCAGCACCGCGCTGGAGGGGCGAGTGCGGCGCGATGAGCCGGTGGACAAACGAGGTTCCAACAGTCCTTCGCGGCGTGCTCGCTCGAGTAGTTCGGCCTGCCGCGTGCGCTCATCCGCCAACACCGGGGGAGGTTCCGCTTTCGAATGCTCGAGAATGGCTTCCCGCATCATGTGCGCTTCGCGCTCAGTCGAGCCTTGCGCGGGAGCACGACCTTTCCCGGAAAGCGCCTCGAGCCATTGCAGGTCGTCCGGCTCGCTCACGTGCGAACGCTCCCGCCGAAGGCCAGCTCATACCATTCGGCGAAATGTACGCGGGCGCGCTTGCGGCATTGGGAGATGAATTCCCGGGTCGCGCCGGGCGTGCGACCCAGCAGCTCGGCAACCTCCTCGTTGCTCAGGCCGTCGTGCGCGACCCAGCTCATGACGGCTGCGTGAGTGGGATGCGACTCTTCGAAACGCTTCCAACAGCGTTGGAAGCACTCAGCCAGCTCGTGGCGGGCGGTTTCACTTTCGGGAGTCGGGACCTCGTCCGTCGACAGATCCGCGATCCGGCGGTCGACGTCGGGGTTATTCTGTGCGTCCTCGAGCGATTCGGCACGACGGTTGCGCCGTAGCGAGTCGATTGTCGCGCGGCGCAGGATCGCCTTGACCCACGGGAGAAGTTCCGACGTCCCCCGGAACTGCCCGCAGCGCTGCCAGACTTTGATGAAGGTCTCCTGCACGAGATCACGCGCAGTCTCGGCGTCGTGCAGCGAACGCATGCAGTCGCGGAAAAGCACCGCGAAAAAGGAGCGGTCGAGATCGACCAACGCCTGTTCGATCGCCTCGCCCCCGTCGCGGCAGGCCCTCATGAAGGCCGTTTTCTCCAGATTTCCCCCGGCTGATACTTCTGTGCAGACCTTTGTCCATAGGGTACCCGAAGCCCGTTGTCCGTGCTCGTGCCACGCGCTTCCCGTCAGCCTTCATGTGCACTTCGTCAGGTTGACCAGCGGCGTCAGGATGGCTCGCACGATGCCCTTCAGCAGATTCTCGGGAATGCTGCCCTCCGCCTTGGCATCGCACTGTGTCTTGCGCAGGCAACCCTCATCCCCGCCCTGAGAACACAGCACGGTGCCCCCCATGCATTTCTCCCAGTCCGGCAGAGACTGCATGTTTGAACAGAATTGCTGCGATTTCGGCACCAGTTGCGCCGCTATCACGGCATTCGTGAGGCACTTGTCATAAGCAACGCGGTTGGCGTCCATTCCCGAGCTGCTGCCCTGCGCGACCGTGCCGCCGAAGCCCGGCAGCATGTCCCCGGCCGGACCGGTTTTCTGTACGAAGTAGGCGTACGCCGCGAACAGGAACAGGATCAGGGCGACGATCTTCATGAAGCCGCCGCCGCCGTTGTTCCGCGACAGCCCCCTGAACAACACCATGTAAACGAACACGAGGATCAGGACGCACGTGATGACGTGGTTGGAAATCCAGTGGACGGGGTTCATGCACATGGTCTTCAAGACGCGCGGGCGGCCGAATCGTCAGCCTGACGAGTCCCGATCGACTGCGTCTTAGTGAGCACCGGCTGCGCGAGCCGGAAGGAACGCTTACGGAGCCGAAGAACAATGACGACTCATCCGCGACTTGAGCCCAAACCAGCTCGAATCCGTACTGCGGTCCTGGCGCGACCGGCCATCGCCGCCGCGGCTTTGTGGCTCCTGCTGCCGCTCAGCTCGAGCCCGGCCGTGGCCCTGGACGCGAAGTCCTTCGGACAGCAGCTCCTGTCGCAGGCAGCCGCGCAGGATGTGGCGCAGAACCTGGGCAAGAAGGCTCTTGAGGCAAACGAGCTGGCATTCCTGAAGAATTCGGGCCAGATCACCCCGCAGGAGTACCAGGCCCGCTTCCAGAGCAATCGGGCTGAGATCGCCCGGTTACAGCAGCTCGTGGTGCAATTTCCGCGCGACCAGCAGGCCGCCATCCGCAAGCAGGCCGAAACGATTTTCAACCAGGGCATGGTGGAGCTGAAGCAGCGGGCCGCGCAGTGGCAGGCACAGGAGCAGCAGAAACAGCAGGCAGCCCGCGCGGCGCAAATTCAGGCGCAGCGTCAACAGCAGCTCGAGGCGCAGAAGGCACAGGCGGCTGCGCGGCAGCAACTACTGGATGCCCGCCGACAGCAGGAGGCGGCTCGCCAGGCTCAACTGCAGGCGCAGCGACAGCAGCAGCTCGAGGCCCAGCAAAAACTGCAACGGGAAGCCCAACAGAAACAGTTGGAGGCGCAGCAGAAGCTGGCGGAAGCGCGTCAACAGGCGCTCGCGCAGCAGGCAGCCGCACAGCAAGCCGCCGCCGCGCAGGCGACAGCGCAGGCCGGGGCGCAGCAAACCACCGCGCAGCAAGCCGCCGCCGAACAAGCGGCCACCGCGCAGGCCGGGATGGCGCGAACCGCCGCCCAACAGGCCACGGCGCAACCGTCCGCCGCCGCCCAAACCGCCGTGGCCCAAACCGCCGTGACCCAAACCGCCGTGGCCCAAAACGCCGCGGCCCAAACCGCTGCCGCCCGACAGGCGGCCGCCGGCTTGCCGCCACCGCCCCCTGGCTCCGCGCTGCTTCCGCCTCCACCGCCGGTTCGGTCGTCGAATGCCTCGAGAGCCGCTCCTGGCACGGAGCTTCCACCGCCGCCACCAGGGACTTCGATTGCTCCCGCAACTACGTCCGCAGCCGGTGTACCCCGTTACGTCTGGCTCCTTCTGTTGATTTCGGTCGGTGGCGCGGTCTACTTCTTTTTTATCCGCCGCCGCAAGAAAACTGCGCGAGCCTTGCCAGATGTAGTGAGCTTCGCGTCGCCGGCACCCGCGCTGTCAGAAGCGCCCCGCACGATTGCTGTCGCCGCGACTTCGGCTGCAGCGGTCTCTGCTGCAAATGTTGTTGTTGACTCGAAAGTCTCTCAAGTGCCTGCCGGCACGTCGCCAGTTGGGTCGCCGCCGCGCAAAGGCAGTGTGAAAGAGCGTCTCCTGGCGGAACAGTCCGCGAAATACCAGGCGACGATCAACGCTGCGATGGACGAATTGACCGCCACGCAAATGCAGATGCAGGAGCGGGCGGAGATCCCCGAGCTGCTGCGGAAAGACCTGCAACGCATAGGCGGACAGGTTTACGAGACAGCCAAAGAGCTCATGCGGGCGCGCCACGGCAATGCCGGAAAGGCGCTGCTCAATGCGCTGCTGCTGAAGCCGGTCTGGCGTCTCTTCCGCGGCGGCCTGATCAAGAAGATCGTGCTCGGGTGCGCAGTGTTCTGGCTGCTCTCAAACTCCGCGCAGATGTTGGCTCGGGGCGCGCCGTTGCCGCTGGTCGTCTATGCATTGCTCGTGCCCGTGTTCTACTTCCTGGAGCGGCGCGCGCAGCTCAAGGGGCCCGCAAAGCTGATGGGCGACAGCGCCAATATCATCGGGCGCCCGGTCCTGATTCACTTCCCCTCCGATCAGCCACCCGTAAATCCCCAATGGGCCGTGCGGGCTCGGGGCGCTCCCAACGAAGCGGCCTGGGATTCGGCCCAGTTGAGTGTGCCCAATGTCGATCCGACCAGCGTGCCCGGCAGCTTCTTTCTTGCATTCGGCGACATGGCGACCTATCGCGTGTCCGCGGGCGCTGCACCTCAAGTGATTTCGAGCGGTTCCGGAGGCCTGATGCGCGGATACGGTGACGTACTCACCGACTCGCTCGCGAAGCACAACGCGGAGCTGGTGCCACTCATCAAGCATCTAGAGCAGTTTGGCGAGCTTGCGTGGCGCGAGCGGCGCCAGCGCGCGGAAATTCCGCGCCTGGAGGAATTGCTCGCAAACGTGAAGCGGCTCGAAGAGATCTGGCGTCCGGCCTATACGGCGGAGAAGGTGTTCGAGTTCCTCATCCGGCGCATCGACTTGTTCAATCTGCGTGACAAGGCGGTGCCGTGCGGCTTGCTGTTGCACGGTTTCCCCGGCAACGGCAAGGAGTTCCTGGCGCGCAAGGTTGCCCAGTCCGTATTCGCGCAGTTCGTCAAACCGAATGCCGACCAGCTCGCCAGTGCCAAGGACGTCAAGGAATTGTGGGCCGCGAATCTGGGCAAAGGGCCCGTGGTGTTGTTCATCGAGTACGCCGATCACCACTTTACAAAGCCCGGTTCGGAGAATGCCGGTTCCGGTTCCAGGGAGGCCACACTGGCGTGGCTGGAAGAGTGGGCGCGCAACGAAGCGTCCCAGACCGGCGTGTGGGTCGTGATGACGGCGCAGAGCGAGCAAAATCTGCATCCGCGCATTCTGTCGATGTTGGGCAGCTCGAAGGTCGAAGTCACGGCGCCGGATGCCGGGGGACGCGAGCTGGTGCTGCAGGCCGCCTGCACCGAAAACCAACTGGGCGCCAAGGCACCGCGATGGTTGATCGAGACATCCGGAGGCTCGAGCGTTCGCGAGTTGCGTGACATCGTTCGCGAGACGAAAGTGAATTGTTTGCCCGATCCGCCCACCGATGAGCATTGGCGCGCGGCCATGCTCACAGTTCGCGGCGCGGATGCCGCCTTCAGAGATGAGCGCAAGACATGGGACCGCCTCGTTCTGCCGGGCGACATCAAGCAGCAGTTACAGCAGGCTGCGCGAATTCTGCGCGATTCCGAGCGTTACAAGGGCAAGGCAGACATACCGAATATCCTGCTGTACGGGCCGCCCGGCACGGGTAAGACGGATATCGCGCGCACCATTGCGAACGAGAGCGGCGTCAAGTTCATCGAGGGCAAGACCGCTGACCTGAAGGCGCAATACATAGGCCAGTCGGCGCACCTCGTGCGCGATCTGTTCAGCCGCGCGCGCGCCGCAGCTCCTTGCGTACTGTTCCTGGATGAGATCGAGAGCGTCGCGCCGAAGCGCGGCACCGGCGATGCGTTCACGGCTGACATCGTGACTCAGATGTTGACGGAGATGGAGGGCGCATCGAAGGCCGAGAGGCCGGTGATTGTGCTCGCCGCAACCAATCTGCCTGAACAGATTGACGATGCGATCAAGCGCCGCTTCACGTTCAAGATCGAAATTCCGCTGCCGGACGAGGCTGGAAGGCGCGAACTGCTGAAACGCTTCATTGCCGAGCGCCCGGTCGATCCGACTCTCGATATCGAAGAGGTATCTGCGTTCCTGGCGAAGCGTTTGAATCGCAACAGCGGCAGTGCACTGTCGGACATCGTCAAGCGCGCGATGCAACGCGCAGTGGCTGAAAGCCAGTCGCCGGAAGATGTGCTGCTGACGCGCGACCATCTGATGAAGGAAGCGATCCCGCAGGGGAAGGAAGTTTCCGAGGCGGATCTGGCCAAGATCTGGGAAAAGATCGTGTTGAAGCCGGAGGTGAAGTCCGAGATCCTGGACAAGATCCGCATGTTCAATCGTGCGGACAAAGCAGCGCCGAAGGGGCTGCTGCTCTACGGGCCGCCAGGCACCGGCAAGACCGAGATCGCGCGACGCATCGCGGATTCCGCGAGCTGCTTCTTCATGTCGCTGAAAGGCCCGGATCTGAAGGCTGGTTACGTCGGGCAAAGTGGCGAGCGCGTGCAGAAGATCTGGGAGCAGGCGCGTTCGCGCGGACGATGCGTCATATTCATCGACGAGTGCGAGGGCGTTTTCGCTCGTCGCGGCGGGAGCAATTCCGACTCGGCGTCCGAGGAGCTCGTGCAGGCATTCCTCGCGGAATGGGACGGCGTCGGGACGGAGGATCAACGGGTCTGGGTGGTCGGCGCCACGAACCGGAAGGACATCCTCGACGAAGCGATGACCTCGCGCTTCGGGGCGGAGGTTGAAATCGGCTTGCCGGAGGCCGCACAGCGCATGCAGATCCTGAAGCTCGAGATGGAGAAGCTCGAGCGTCCCGCGCAGATACCCGACTTCGTCGGCGCAACCAGCACCGGCTTGTCGGGGCGCAATCTGTCCAGGCTGGCGGCTGACGTATGCACGATGGCGAGCAAACAGGGCGGCACGATTACCGATGACCTGTGGCGGCAGGCGCTCAAGCGTCACACGAAGTCAGGCAGCGAAGCAGTTGATCCGAACGCGCGGTGGGATACCTTGATCCTGGCGAAGGAGACACTGGAAGCGTTGAAAGGGGTGTGCGAATCGCTGCAGCATTCCGAGGCGTTGCGCAAACAGGGGTTCCCACTGCCCAAGGGCGCCTTGTTGTACGGCCCCCCCGGAACCGGCAAGACGCAGATCGCGCGCACTCTGGCGAACGAGAGCGGGTTGCCGTTCCTCGCAGCATCTACAGCGGACATGAAGGCGGGTTTCATTGGTCAATCGGGCCAGAAGGTGCGGGAGCTGTTCGAGCGTGCGCGAGGCCGCGCGCCGTGCATCTTGTTCATCGATGAGATCGATGCCGTCGCGCCTGGTCGCGACGGTGGCGGCTCGGATACCTACACCACCGAGATCGTCAACCAACTGTTGCAGGAGATGGACGGCATCAAGGTGAACGACCGTCACGTGTTCGTGCTGGCCGCGACCAACCGGCCGGAAGCGATCGACCCCGCCGTCCGCTCGCGCCTCAAGCACACCATCGAGATTCCGAATCCGGACCGCGAGCAGCGCGAGAAGCTGTTCAGGCTGTTTATCGGGAAGCACAAGACAGACTTCGATGCCGACGAGATGGCGGCAGAGCTGGCGCGACGCACGAACAACATCGGGGGGCGAGCGATCTCAGGCATCGTCGAGCAGGCGCTCGGCGAAGCCGCGTCGCGGGCGATTGCCGCCGGAAACACGGACAACGTAGTGTTGACGAGTGCCGACCTCATGCGCGAGGTCAATCCCAAGGGCAAGCAGGTCAGCGATGCGGACCTCACCAAGATCTGGGAGAAGATCGTCCTCGATCCGGCGGTCAAGTCGGACATTCTCGACAAGATCCGCATGTTCAACAGTGGCGACAAGGCCGCGCCCAAGGGACTGCTGATGTACGGGCCGCCCGGAACCGGAAAGACGGAGATCGCACGGCGTATCGCCGATTCGGCGAGTTGCTTCTTCCTGTCGCTGAAGGGCCCCGATCTGAAGGCAGGGTATATCGGCCAAAGCGGCGAACGCGTGAAGAAGGTATGGGAGCAGGCGCGCGGTCGCGGCCGGTGCGTCATCTTCATCGACGAGTGCGAAGGAGTGTTCGCGCGCCGTGGCGGCACCAACTCCGATTCCAATTCGGAGGAGCTGGTGCAGGCGTTCCTGGCGGAATGGGACGGACTGGGCACCGAGGCCCAGCAGATATGGGTCGTGGGCGCCACGAACCGCCGCGATCTGCTGGATGACGCGATCGTCTCGCGCTTTGGCGCAGCGGTGGAGATCGGTCTGCCCGGGGCGCCGGAGCGGCTGCAGATCATCCGGCTCGAGATGGCGAAACTCGAGCGAGCGGTGGACGTACCGGATTTCCTGGGACAGGCAACGACTGGAATGTCGGGAAGGAATCTTTCGAGGGTCGCCAGCGAGGTATGCACGCTAGCGACCAAGAACGGCGGCGTGATCACCGACGACATGTGGCGCGAAGTTCTCAAGCGGCACACGAAGGCAAGCAGCGAGTCGGTCGACGAGGGCGCGCGGTGGGATTCCCTGGTGCTCTCGGCAGACATTCTCGACAAACTGCAGACGCTTTGTACGTCGTTGCGCAATACGGAGGAATTCAAGGCGCAGGGATTTGAAGTGCCGAAGGGAGCGCTGTTGTACGGGCCACCCGGAACCGGGAAAACGCAGATCGCGCGCACGTTGGCGAATGAGAGCGGGCTGCCCTTCATCGCCGCGACGACTGCCGACATGAAGGCAGGTTTCGTGGGCCAGTCAGGCCAGAAGGTTCGGGAGCTGTTCGAGCGCGCCCGCGGGCGGGCGCCCTGCATCCTGTTCATCGATGAAATCGAAGCCGTGGCCGCAGCTCGTGCGGGCCCCGGATCCGATTCGTTCACGGGGGAGATCGTCAATCAACTGCTGCAGGAGATGGACGGTGTCAGGAAGTCCGAGCGGCACGTGTTCGTGCTTGCGGCGACGAACCTTCCCGATTCGGTGGACCCCGCGGTGTTGTCACGGTTCGAGGATCGGATCGAAATCGGAAATCCGGACCCGGCGCAGCGGCATCGTTTATTCAGGCAGTTCCTGGGCAAGCTGCCCGCGGAATTCGATCACGACGCGATGGCTTCGGAGCTGGCGACATGCACCAGCGAGATCGGCGGGCGCGAAATCCGCAACGTCGTGCAGAAGGCGGCTCAGAAGGCGATTCGACGGGCGGGCGGCAATCCCAAGAACGTCAGGCTCATGCGTGAGGATGTGATGAGCTCGTTGCCGGTGAGTCGTCAGCGGCCGCAAGCGGGATGAACGGGCAGCGCTGACAGTTATGAACCCACAGCACCTGCGGTCATGAAACCGGAGCCGCCACAACTATGAATCGACAGTCGCCGCCGCCTCCGCCGCAACAACAACGGGCAGCGCCAGCGCCGGCGCGCGCCGCGCCTGGCCAGCCGACGGCGCAGTCGACGAGCGCGCCATCTTCGCCCCGCGCCGCACAGGGTCAGCCTGCATCGCCTGTGGCGGCGACTCCCGCCGCCGCGGCTCAGCCGGGGGTGGCACCTCAGAATCTCGGGATCGATCCGGTCGGAGCGGAGGGCAACGACCTGTCGTTTGGGATCGAATGGAAGGCCCGCCAGATGGGGTCGAATCACACTTGGGGATGTGTTGTCTCCGCCGTCGATGACGCACCGCTGACTATTCACGTTGTGCAGTTGCCGTACAACCGCACTTTGAAAGGCGCGGGGTCGCTGGAGGTTGTTGCTATTCCAGTGGCGGCAGCGGGGACGCGCGGTACGCTTACGGTGCGCAACGAAACAACTGGAGCGTCTGCGGAATTTTCCTGGACGTGGGGCCCGTTCAAGGCGCAACACGCTGCGC
>FTEM01002201.1_pt1 | contig 40654 bp, 40 predicted proteins | sample 1640201 | NCBI WGS metagenome assembly FTEM01 (sample SAMEA3914816, study PRJEB12502) | metagenome | biome: forest; material: soil | place: USA | collected 2011-09-16 | depth 0.3 m | reverse complement strand
TCGAGCGCGAGCGAGCGCAGCTCGCTCTCGTCGTGGCGCTTTGCGACGTCGAGTGCGATCCAGCCATTGTGCCCCATGTACGGTGGGATCTCGAAGCGGGGGTCGTGGGTCATGAGTGTCTGGGCATGGACACCCACCCAGAACGCGACCCGCCAGCGGTCCTCGTAGCAGTAGGCTTGCGCAAATACTTTCTTACCCGCGCGCCAGACCGGTTGTCCGAATTGTAAGCCTTCGGAAGTATCCGGCAGAGCGAGGCACACCTTGCGCATCGATGCCATGATGCGTTTGCCACGTGGCGTGTTCTTGGGATCGACATCAGCAACGGTGATGCGGTGCTTCGGCGCCGGAACGACTGGCGTCTTCTTGATCGAGCCCCGCAGGCGAGTTGGCGCCATGTGCTCATAAGCGGACCGTACCAACTCGGCGACCTGCTTCCAGGCGATCCCCATGTCGAGCCGTACACCCAGCCAGCCGCGCGGTCCGACGTACTGCGGTACGAAAAAGTGTTTTGGCTCGGCGCGCACGTATCCGTCCTGCATGCCGTCCGGAGTGTTGAGCCATAACGCGATCCGGCCATCGCCGTGATGGTTGACGCTGTAGGTGGCGAAAACCTTGCCGCCCCGGATGCGAAAGTTAGGCGAGCCGTGCGATAGCAACTCCTCGGTTTCGGGGAAGGCGAGGCACAGACGGCGAACCGCGGTGTCGAGTTCGTTTGCCATACGCATACACTAGCGCGCTTCCCGCCCGGGTACGAGGAACGTTGCGCGTCTGCGGAAGTCCGCATAAGCTGCCGCCCGTCCCCCTTCCGACGGCCGGAGAGAAAGCATGTGCGAACACGATGACATGGACGAATTTGCCCGCCGCTCGGGCGAGCTGTCACGACGCCAGTTCGGCGCGATAACGCTCGGCACCGGACTTGCAATGATGTTGCCCCGGCTCGCCGACGCTGCGGATGTGAAGGAATCTGAAGTCGAGATCAAGACACCCGATGGCACTGCGGATGCCTACTTCGTGCATCCGGCCAGTGGCAAGCACCCGGCGGTGTTGATCTGGCCAGACATCTTCGGCTTGCGACCCGCCTTCCGGCAGATGGGCAAACGCCTGGCGGAGTCCGGCTACTCCGTGCTGGTGATCAACCCGTTCTACCGCACGAAAAAGGCGCCCACCGCGCCTGAGCACCCCGACTTCCAGGATCCGGCGACACGGCAGATGCTCCTGGGTTTGGCGGGCACGTTGAGCCCCGACACCGCGGTCACGGACGCCAAGGCATTCGTTTCGTGGCTCGACGGCCAGGCAGCCGTCGACAAGAAGAAGAAAATGGCGACGACCGGCTACTGCATGGGCGGCCCGTTCGTGATGCGCACGGCTGCGCAGTTCCCCGATCGCGTGGGCGCCGGTGCGACCTTTCACGGCGGCGGGCTGGTGACCGACAAACCGGACAGCCCGCACCTGCTGATCCCGAAAATGAAGGCTCACTTTCTCATTGCCATCGCGGCCAACGACGACATGCGGGAGCCGAAATCCAAGGACGTGCTGCGCGACAGCTTCGCCACGGCCAAGCTACCGGCGGAAGTCGAGGTTTACACGGGCACGATGCACGGCTGGTGCCCGCCCGACTCCCAGGTTTACGACCACGACCAGGCGGAGAAGGCTTGGAGCCGGATGCTCGCGCTGTTCAAGACCGGGCTCGCGTAACGGCGCTCGCCGGTTAGAAGCGGCATTGAACGCGGCCGAAAACGCTGCGTTCAATTTCGATCCGCGTGGGGCCGGGGAAGCCGTATTCCGGATGTTGGGCGTGCAGGAGATTCTCGCCCACGACCGACAACTGCACGCGCGGGGTCACCTGCCAGGCCAGGCGCAGATTCAGCTCTGAGTAGCTCGGCACGATGCCGACTACGGCTGCATTGTTGACGTGCAGCGTATCCACCCAGCGGAAAGCGACGTCGAGATCGACGTTGCGGCGCAATTCAACGTCGGAGCGCAGTGAGAACTGCTGCTGCGGATCGGCCGTCTCATTGTGAGCGTTGCTGAAATCGATCTCCCCCGGCTTGACGCGCAGATCCTCCTGCAGGAGGTTGTAACCGGCGTGCAGCCGCCAGCCTTCGAGCAACTGGTAGTTGGCGCTCAATTCCATTCCGTACGTGTGGCCTTGCAGGTCGTTCTGGAACGTCAGCGGAAAGGGCAGGCCGGGGATGAACGGATGGGCGCTGGGCTCGGTGCTGCGGATGTCATCGTAATCGTTGTAGAAAGTTGCGATCGAAACGGACAGCTTCGAGTTGGCTTGCACCCGGTAGCCCAATTCGTAGGCCAGCAGCGTTTCGGATTCAAAGTCGGAACCGCCCTGCAGCACCACCAGCACCGCCGCCGGAGCCGGCTCGGACAAATCGTGATCGATGCGTGACGGTGTTCGCACTGCCCGCGATACAGCGCTCCAGAGCGTCTGGTTCGTGGCCAGATTCCATTGGAGGCGCGCGCTGGGCTCGACTTCGTAGCCGGTGTAGTCGTTGTGCTCGAGCTTCGTGCCGGCCGTGAAGAACAGATCGGGCCGCAGGGTGATCTCGTCCTCCACGAAGCCGCTGAACAGATTTTGATTCAACACCGCCGGAAAGAATGACAGCGACAGTGCGTTCGAGACCTCATCATGAGTACGCCGAAACCCGAGGCCCCAGACGAGACGGTGGCGCCCGGCAAAATTCAGATGATGTTGGAAATCGACGTCGTAGGTGTCCAGGTCGTCTGCGACCACGCCCGCCGGTGCGAATGCCAACGCGGGAGCCGGGATCGATATGTGCGTCCGGTCGATGTACGCTTGCAGACTCATGTCGGAATTCTCTGACGCGGAATGCGACCAGCGTCCGAGCAGATTGCCGCCGCTCATCTGTGAGTCGGTGGTCGCCGTGTGATCGGCGCTGCCGCTGTAAAAGTCGCCCTGCAACGTGAGCGTGTCATCCGCGGACCCTTGTGCGTCGATGCGAAAGCCGCCCCGTCCCTGGCGCCATGCATCCTTGGCGCGGTCGCCGTTGGGGAGAACCTCTGCGTCGCTTTCGAAATATTTGCCGTAGACGCGGAAATGAACGTCCGGACCCAGCGTGCCGCCGTAGCGCACCGTGCCGAATTCCTGCCACTGCGTGCCGCCACCGCCCTCCAGGTACAGCCCCTGTGTATCCTTCGCATTTTTCGAGATGATGTTGATTACGCCATTGACTGCGTTCGCACCCCAGAGCGTGCCGCCGGGGCCGCTGATGACCTCGATCCGATCGAGATCCTCCAGCGGGTAGTCCTGCACATCCCAGAACACGCCCGAATAGAGCGGCGTATAGACGCTGCGGCCGTCCATCATCACCAGCAGCTTGTTGCCGAGATCCGTGTTGAAGCCGCGGGCGGAAATGGCCCAATCATGAGAATTCTTTTGCGCAATCTGCAGATTGTCCGCAAGGCGCAGGGCTTCCGGAATGCTCTGGGCGCCGGACTCCTGGATCTCCTCGCCCGTGACGAGCTGGATGGCGGAGGCGGTCTCGGCAAGCTTCTGCGGCCGTTTTGCGACCGAGGTCACTTCGAGGTCCAGCAACTCCTCGACGCTGAGCTTTTTGAGTTCGGCTGTCGATGTGGACGGCTCGTCCGCTCGCGCAATGGCGAACACAGCCGCGCACGCCAGCGCACACATCGACCCCAGACGCGGTACGCGCTTCACGCCCACTCCGTGTGTCAATGACGCACCGCACACTTGGATTTGCCTTAATCCACGCACCGACGAAGGGTACGCGGGAGGGGGTAGGCACGGCGTGATGAGCGCCACAGTAATGGCGAGCCATGCGACCGGCTGATGGCCCCGCTAAAGCGAATTCATCGTGTCTGAACTGCTTGGTAATCGGCTCGGTACGACGCCAACGTCGTGGCGCCGGCCAGAATCCCCACCAGCGACGCCACGACCACAGTGAGCGCGATCGAGGCGCCGATCCTGTACTCATCGTGAAACAAGTGGTCGTTGAGGAATCCCGGCAGCAGTGCGCCGAATCCCAGCCCGATCAAGGCGACCGCAAAAATGACGATGGCGGACACCAGGCCGCGCGCCTGATTCGGGAAGATCATCTGCAAGGAAGCATAGCCGCAGCCGATGGGCAGGCCGATGAAGAACACCGCCGGGATCAGCAGTGCGACCGTCCACCCGGCCTCCGGCAACAGCATCGCAGGTGCGAGCGTGAGCGCGATGCCCGTCAGGCTGATCAAGCCAACACGCAGCGGCGCATCGCCTGTTCCACGGCTTTGCCAACGGTCGGACAGGCGGCCCCCGACAAACAGTCCGACGCATCCGCAGCCGAGCGTCGTCAGCCCGAGCACCAGTCCAGTCCGGTCCTTGGGCCAGTGATGCATGCGCTCGAAGAAGCTGGGACCCCAGGCGAGCAGTGCATAGTTGCAGGTTGCCTGGCAACTGATCATCAACGAGATGCCGGCGACGGAGCGCCAGCGCAGCCGAATCTGCACGAGCACTTCGGGCAGGCTCAACGGCACGGCGGCGCCGGTGGAGCTCAGGAGCAGTGCGCGGCGTGCAGGCTCGCGCACGGTCAGCAGAAGCAACGCAATGAGCAAGCCCGGCGCGCCGACAATCAGGAAGGTGACACGCCACGCGGCAATCGAGCCGGCGAGCGGAATATCGATCGGGGGCATGTGGCTCACGGCTTGAGCGACCACGCCACCGATGACGAGGGCAAGGCCTGAGCCCAGTTGTATGCCCATCGTGTATACGCTGAGCGCGCTGCTCAGGCGCTCTTTCGGAAACGAATCGGCGATCATCGAGAATGCGCACGGGCTCAGCGTCGCTTCGCCGATCCCGACACCCATGCGTGCGGCCGCCAGCGAAACGAAACTGCGCGCCACACTGCTGAGCGAGGTGGTCACACTCCAGACGAGCACGCCGATCGCAACGATGTTGCGGCGACTGAAGCGATCCGCGAGCACACCCATCGGCAGGCCGAAAATCGTATACACCAACGCGAACGCGATGCCCTGGAGCAGGCCGACTTGGGTATCGGAGATATGCAGGTCCTGCTTCAGCGGACCGACCAGGAAAGCGAGGATCTGCCGGTCGGCGTACGACAGGGTGTAGCAGAGCATCAGCACGAATACCGTGTACCACGCGACCCGGCGTGCCGGATACCCTTGCCCTGCATCGCTCGGAGCGCTCATCCCCCCTCCTGCCCGAAGCATTTGACGCGCACCGGTACCGTAACACTTGGCCGCGCCGAAGGACTATATTTATGCCTGTGAGCACGCAGTCCCAGGTTCGAGCGCTGATAAATTACACCGGCGAGATGAGCGGCAAGCCGCGTTATCACGCTATGGATTCTTCCCGTAACATACATCTCTTCGATCCGCGCACTGTGGACATACGGGAGTCGCGTTCGTACTCCGATCCGCCGCGCCTCGACCGAGAGGGATTCCAGCTCGTCCCGCACCCGACCTCGGTCGGCGACTTCCTCGATTCGAAGCAACTCGAGCGGGTGTACTTTCCGGAAGTCTGCGGACTCATCCGCAGTGTGACGGGCGCCCGGGCGGCGGCCGTCGTTGCAGCACCATTCGTGAGGTTCGGCGAACGCTCACCCCTCGCCGGACAGCTTAAGAATTCACGTCCCGCGCGCTTCGTCCATATTGACTACAGCGACGCCAGGGGCCACGCGTTGGCGACGCAGGTGTTCACGACGCTGGACGACCGGAAGTGGCAGTTTCGCCGCTTCGCGCATTACAACGTGTGGCGAGTCCTGACTCCACCGCCCCAGGACATTCCGCTTGCCGTCTGCGATGCCCGCTCCCTGCGGCGCGAGGATTTGATCCCTGCGCTGGCGGTATTCGACTTTGCAGGGGTGCCGGAGCGCACCGCCGAAAGTCTGGTGTTGCGCTACAACGCGGCCCACCGGTGGCACTACTTCCGCGACATGACACCCGACGAAGCGTTGATCTTCGTTACCAACGAGTCCGATCCCGTGCGGCCGCATCACATACCTCACACGGCGTTCGACGATCCGCTGTGTCCGCCGACCGTGGTGCCACGCTCGAGTGTCGAAATCCGCGTGGTCGCTTATTTCGAGTAGAGCGCCCTCAGAGCGGCGCGCACTCGGTCGCAGATAACACGACCTTGGTCACGGATTTTCCGTATTTGCGCGTCACGACAGGCACGTTCCCCACCGCGTTGCGGATATCGACCTTGACGCTGTCGTTCCAACTCGAGCCATCCGAGAAATCCAGCGCGAGCTTGAAGCGGCACCTGAAGTCTGACGTGTTCTGAGCGTTTATGGCGAATACCCGGACCGTTCTCGTAAAGCGATCCTGCGCGTCGATCATGGCGGAAAGTGACGGCAGCGCGCCGGGTGCGCCGCTGACTGCAGGCGCCGGGGCGGAGGCGGGTGCCGCGCCGAGGGTGGTTGATGGGGCGGATGCGGGCGCAGGCGTCGCGGCTACGGTGGGCGCCGGCGCGATGGCGGTTGATCTTGGGCCGCGTGTTTCGGGCGTCGCAGCCGCGACAGGAGGTTGTGCCGAAGCAGGCGATTCTCCATAGCAGTGCGATGTGCCTGCCGGGTACTGCAGTAAAACGATCCCGGTCTCATAGTCGCCACGGTCGTAAAACGTTCGGGCGTCGAGGTGGGAACGGTCACTGCGGTCGCCGCAATCGCCGACAACATTCCATGTCGTCACGACACCCTTGCCTCCGGGAATGCGCAACATGGGAACACCGGGAGCAAGGCTCGCGGCCTGTCGTGGCTCATTGGCATAGCACAGGAATATCGGCGCGGATTCGCCGCGGCGAATTCGTTTCTCGTACACGTCGCCGCGCCTGCTCCAGTTTCCGGTGGGGCAATCGTTGTCGTGAAATTGCACGACGATGTCGTGGGCGGTCCGATTGCAGAACGCAACCTCCCACACGCCGGATTGAGCAGGAGCCGGATGAGGCGAAGCCGTGCATGGAGTCGAATCCTCCCGCCCGGCGTCCTGGCTGCGTGCCCCGGTGGCGGCTGTCAATAGGAGGAGGGTCCCCCAAGTCGATAGAGCTATTTGCAAGCTGCGCATCGTCAACTCCCCTCCTAAGCCAACTCGAGCGGCAGCGCATCCTACCACGCTTGCCAGCAGGCCTCAGGATCGTAGACATTGGACGTCATGGCGGTGCCATGAATTGCGTCCTCGATACCAACGTAGTCATAGACTGGCTGGTCTTCGATGACCCGTTCATGAGTCCGTTGCGCACCAGTGTTCGTGATGGACGCGTCGTGGTCATCACGCACCAGCCGGCAGTCGATGAGTTACGGCGCGTGCTCAGCTATCGCGCGCTGAAGCTGAGTACCGCGCGGCAGAACGAAGTGCTCCGCGAATACGAAACGCGAACAACGCACGCTGCGGGGCAGGATGGCCTCCCGGACGAGCGCAGTCACCTTCCCAAAGGATTTCCCCGCTGCCGCGATTCCGACGACGATCATTTCCTGGAGCTCGCCTATCGAGCGCGTGCCCATGCGTTGGTTTCCCGGGACGAGGCGGTCCTCGCGACCGGCAGGCGCTGCCTTATGTTTGGATTCTCGGTCCTGACTGTGGAGCAACTGATGGCGGCAATCGCGCAGACGGTGGCTACCGTGTAGGCGCGGACTGAACGCCGGTTGCTTCTGCTCGTGTTGCCAGCAGGCACACAGGCGTTTGCAAGACTCGACGCCGCGCAGCCTGCTGTTTCAGCGCAGTTGACTGTCCTTGCTGCCCCGGCGGTTGTAGCCGCTGAATTGCGCGGTATCGCGGTCCTCCGCTTCCTGGCACTGCACGCACAACCGCACACCCGGTATCGCGGCCCGGCGCGCTTCCGGAATCGCAGCCCCGCAATTCATGCAATGAGTGAGCCCCGGACCCTCGGGCAGCCGGCTCTGGGCGCGGCGAATGCCATCCTTCACCGTCGCATCGATCTGGTCCTGAACCGCGCCGTCGCCTGCCCAACCCGTTGCCATGTCCGCTCCTGCCGGTCGTGCGACTTAAGACTGTCGCACTACCTGTAATAGTTCCGCAACGCGCCTTTGCAAGTCCGATCCGGGCAGCCCGTGGCCCCCTGGTGGACGCTCGCCACGAAGTCGAATCCATTAGCAAATCAGGCAGTTAGTCCCGGGTGGGCGGTCATCGTATGATACCGGCGCAGAGCAGCTCTTATGGGGGACGGTTTATGTCGTTAGCCAAGGCCGCGGGTCTCACTACCAGCAGCGCGGCAGCTTTAGTTCTGGCTGCTGCGCTCATGACGCCGCATACGGCAATGGCGCATCACTCCTTCGCCATGTTCGATCACGTCAACCGCGTCACGCTCGAGGGTACGGTCACGCGCTTTCAGTGGACCAACCCGCACGTCTACATCGAGTTGGATGTGCCCGACGGGAAGGGCGCCTCCAAGCATTACAGCATCGAATGCGCGAGCGTGAACGTGCTCACTCGCGGCGGTTGGACGTTCAAGGACGTGAAGAAAGGCGACAAAGTGAAGTTGCTCGTGAACCCGTTGAAGGACGGCAGCGCGGGGGGAATGCTGGAGCAAGCCACGTTTGCGGATGGACGCACGCTGGGCGACAGCAATCCACCCGGCGGCGTCTTCGAGCGATAAGCAAAAGGCGAGGGGATGTTCATGCAAGTAGCTATGGCGTTGCGGTTGAGCCGATCGTGGGCGCGTCGGTGCGTGCCGGGCCTGGTGTCGCTCGTGCTCGTGGCGGTGGCGCTTTCACCCCTCGCGAGTCATGCGGCAGCGGCCAAGAATCCGCCCGATCTGAGCGGCGCATGGACTACCTATCCGGGCCGATCCCAGGGGCCGCCGCCGGATCCGAAACTGGTGCCGCCGCAGCCTACTGCGCTGCTGCTGAAGGCGCAGTACGCCGGAGCTTACGAGGCCAAGCGTGTCGCGCAACGCGAATCGGACAAGCGCGGCGAGCCGCTGGCCAACGCAAGCACCGAATGCATTCCCAACGGCATGCCGCAGATGATGTTCCCGATTTATCCGCTCGAGATCCTGCAGACCCGCGGCCAGGTCACGATCATCGCGGAAGCGATGAGCCAGGTACGACGGATCTTTCTGGATCAGACGCAGCCGAAGATCGAGGACGTGCCGCCAGGATATTTCGGCCACTCCGTCGGTCATTGGGAAGGCAGCACGCTCGTGGTCGACACAGTCGGCGTGCGGGAAGACGTGTTGGGCTACCGGGATATCCCGCACAGTGATCAGATGCGCATCACGGAGCGGTTCCGGCTGGTGACGCCGGACATTCTGCACGATCAGATTACGGTCGAAGATCCAGTGACGCTGGAGAAGCCGTGGACGTTCACGTTCGCCTACAAGCGATCTCCCGGCTATCAGATGCTGGAATACGTTTGCGATAACAACCGCGAATACGTCGATGACAAAGGCGTCACGCGCATGAAGCTGCAGGATCACTAAGACACGGACGGGAGCGGATCCGGCGATCCGCTCCCCCAGTGCTCAGGCCTGCGCCGCAGCCTTCGCTTTGGCGACTTCGGCGATGACCTCGTCCGCGACCTGGCGCGGCACGGGCTCGTAGTGCGAGAACTCCATCGTGTACGAGGCGCGGCCGCTCGTCATGCTGCGCAACTGTCCGATGTACCCAAACATCTCCGACAGCGGCACAACGGCCACGACGGCGGTGTTGGTGCCACGCTCCAACTGATCCTGGATCGTGCCGCGACGGCGATTGAGGTTGCCGATGACATCGCCGAGATGGTCGCCCGGGGTTACCGTCTCGACCTTCATCACCGGCTCGAGCAGGATCGGCGCAGCCTCGCGGATGCCTTCGCGGAAAGCGGCCTTGGCGGCGATTTCAAACGTCAGTGCGTTGGAATCGACGTCGTGGTAGCTACCGTCGATGAGCGTCGCTCGGAAATCCACGGTCGGATAGTGAGCGAGCACGCCATCCTCTTTTTGCATCCGCAGACCCTTCTCGACCGCCGGCACGAATTCCTTCGGCACCGAGCCACCGGTCGTCTTGTCGACGAACTCGAATCCGACGCTGCGCTCCAGCGGCTCGAACACGATCCAGACTTCAGCGAACTGTCCCGAGCCGCCGGTCTGCTTCTTGTGAACGTATTGCTTCGTGATCTTCTTGGTGAAGGTCTCGCGATAGGCCACCTGCGGCTCGCCCATGAGGCCTTCGACCCCGAATTCCGTGCGCATGCGGTCGAGAGTCACTTCAAGATGCAACTCGCCCATACCCCGCAGGATCGTCTGTCCGGTCTCACGATCGGTTTCCAGATGCAGCGAAGGGTCGGCGCGCACCATCTTGCCGAGCGCCGCCGAGAATTTCTCCGACTCTGTCTTGACCTTGGACTTCACCGAGACGCTGATGACGGGGTCGGGGAAGCGCATGCGCTCCAGGACCACCGGATTCGCAGCGTCGCACAGCGTATCGCCGGTCTCGGTATCCGCCAGGGATACGAGGGCGATGATGTCGCCGGCGCGCGCCTCTTCAACCGGGTTGGCTTCCTTGGCGAACATTTCCACCATTCGGCCGATCTTTTCACGCTTGCCACGCGTCGAGTTCTGCACTGAGGCGCCCTTGGTCAAGACACCCGAATACACACGGATGAAGGTGAGGGCGCCGTAGATGTCGTTGATGACCTTGAACGCGAGGGCGGAGAACGGCTCGTCATCGGAGCACTTGCGTTCGCCGATCGGCTCGCCGTCCGCGTCGACGGTCTTGATTGAAGGAACATCGGTCGGGGCCGGCAGATAATCGACCACTGCGTCGAGCACCTGCTGTACGCCCTTGTTCTTGTACGAAGAGCCGCACAGCACAGGAGTAAACGCGGAGGTCAGCGTGCCTTTGCGCAGCGCCCGGCGAAGTACGTCGGCCGAAGGGACGGTCGCGTGCGTGAGATAGGCCTCCATGGCCTCATCGTCCTGCTCGAGGCAGGTATCGACCAACTCCGTGCGGTAGCGCATCACTTCGCCGAGCAGCTTCCGGTCGCTCGGTACGGTGATATGCAGCTTGTCGGCGATGTCGGGCGTTACCTCGAGGCTCTGCCATTCGGCATCCTTGTCGTCCGAATCCCAGACCAGCGCTTTCATCTCGACGAGATCGATCATGCCCTTGAAATTGTCTTCCGAGCCGATCGGAAGCTGCACGGGCAGCGGCCGGGAGCCGAGGCGCTTCTTGATCATGTCGACGCAGCGCACGAAGTTGGCGCCGCTGCGATCCATCTTGTTGACGTAGCAAAAGCGAGGCACGCCGTAGTTGTCGGCGAGACGCCAATTGGTCTCCGACTGCGGCTCGACTCCTGCCACTCCGTCGAAGACCACGACGGCGCCATCGAGCACGCGCAGGGAACGGTTGACCTCGATCGTGAAATCGACGTGCCCGGGAGTGTCGATGAGATTGATTTTCTTGTCGCGCCAGAACGCCGACACGGCGGCGCTCTGAATGGTGATGCCGCGCTTCTGTTCCTGCTCCAGGTAGTCCGTGGTCGTGGAGGTCTTCAGGTCCTTGGTGTCGTGAATATCGATGATCGTGTGCTTGCGCCCCGTGTAATACAGGATCCGCTCCGTCGTTGTCGTCTTGCCGGCGTCGACGTGGGCGATGATGCCGATGTTGCGGATATCAGAAAGAGCAGTTGTACGAGGCATGGCAGAATTTCCGTGAAGGTGATGGGCGCTCCAGCACTCCCGCGTCGGCCCTTGCAGGCGGCTGACGTAGCGCTAAATCTTTGCGGATTGCAGCGGGAAGTAGAGGGGTAAGCCGCTTAGAATACCAGTAACTTACTGATATCACTAGTCCTTCAGACGGCCCGGGGGACGCCCGGGAGCGGCCCGAAATGCGGTATTTCTCCGGTACTTACGTGCTTCGGGGCGCCCCGCCGCTACCAGTCCCCGGCAACCACCGAGAAACAGGGTGACGACATCGTCCGCCCACGCGGCCAGCTCTTTTACCGTCATCGGGACTCCAAGACCCATGGCGCGCCGCAGCGGGACAGCAACCACCATCTGGATGAACTGCTCGGCGGCAAAAGCTCGAAGCGACTCTGCGAGGCGCGGACCCTGGATCTCGCGCGTGAGCAGACTGCCGATCAACGCCGTTGCCTCCTGCGACGCGCCCTCGTCATGCACCGCACGAAGCAAACTCGGAAACCGCGCCGACTCGGCCGTGACGAGACGGTGTAAGGCTATGGCCCGGGGCGCAAGGGCTGCCCGGAGGATGAGTCCAGCGAGCCGGCGCAGGATCTCGTGCAACGTCGCGCCCTCGATGAGGGGAACTTGGGGCGGCGGCCGGATTTCTTCGATGATTCGATGAACGACCGCGGCGAACAACGCCGACTTGTCGTGGAAGCGATGGTAGAACGTGCGCTTCGAGATGCCGGCGCGCTGGGCCACCGCCTCGATAGCGGTCGAACCGTAGCCAACGGTGAGAAAGAGATCGGTGGCCACTTCCAGAATTCGCTCGCGCAACAGCAGGGCGTCAGTGCGCGATGGTCTGCCGCCGCTGCGTCCCTTCTGCGATGGCGCGCGTGATGGTGCGTGTGACGGCGCGCGTGATGGTGCGCGTGATGGTGCGCGTGATGGTATGTGTGATGGCGCGCGGCGGCGATTCTCAGCGTCGGCGATAGGCGTAGCCGTTTGATCGGCCGGGGGCGTGGAAAGAGTAGGGGGCCGTGTAGCGCGCACGTGGCGAATAGTAACTGCGCGGCGGCTCATAGAATCCCGGCATCGGTCGGACGTAGTACGGCGCCGGACGATAGTAGGTCACGGGCGCAGAATAGTAGCGCGACGGCGCAGGATAATAACCCGCGGGAGGACCGTAATACACGGGCGGCCGAGGATAGTATTGCGGCTGCGGATAGTATTGCGGCGGCGGGTAGTATTGCCGCGGCGGATAGTTTTGTGGCGGTGGGTAGTAGCCTGGCGCCGGGTTATACGCATAACCGCGTGCCGGCGGATATTGAGCGCCCTGCCCATCTTCAGAGAGCGCACCCAGAATAAACGGTAACGCGGCGAGACGCGCCGCTGCTCCGATTACGTGGTGACCCAATACGAATGGCAGAAATGCGAGGGGACCGGCAGCGGCGGCGGGCGGGGCGTGCGTAGACAGGAGCGCGGCGGCGGTGGCCGCAAAAACCGTGTGCCTTAGAGCGTTCATCGTCTGCTCCTGATGCTCGGCTCTCGCCGGAGGGCTTCTTTTTTGACGGTACTCGCCTGGGCGCAGAAACGCAACGGTACCGTTGCGTTCCGTTTCACGGGCCCAACCGATGGACCCATCCTGTGGGCGATCCTTCAGTACGGATCAGTCGATACGCCGATAAAGCCGCTCGTCGTATGGCGATCCCAGCAGAGAAGCCACGGTTCCTCGAAACTCGCGGGCGGATGCGCTAGCTACAAACGCGTTGAATTGCGCCCGGTTAGTCCACACGGCGATGATGTTGAAATGATTGCTACGATCGGTTTGCCGCCAGACGTCGAAGCGGAGATTTCCTGCGCTGTGGCGCGCCTCGGTGGCCAGGCGATGAAGCGCCGCCTCACCGCGGTCACGATCGGGTGGCCCGACGTCGAGATGTGCGATCACTTGGAGCTGCGCGGACGCATTTGATCCAACTGCCGCCGCCGCCGCCGCCGCCGCTTCCGCCGCCGCCGCTTCCACCGCCGCCGCTTCCACCGCCGTCGTCGTCTTCGCCGCTGTCGCTGTCGCTGTCGCTGTCGTCGCTTCGGCGAAGGTGTCGAAGTCGCGATGCGTGCGTCGATCCAGCGGCGCCGTAACCAGGTCGTCAAGGGATGCGAGAAGGGGGCGGGAGCGGGCTTCGACTTTTGTCAGGTCATCCATGGCAGCGTCGGCCTCCAGCAGGATGAATCTCTCCGGCCTCGCGACTTCCTGCCAGACCTGGACGCGCGGCTGCGCGGCACTCTGGCGGAGGGATCCGCCGTATTGACGCAGAATGGACTCGCAGCGAAGTGCGGCGTCGCTCCGGACCTCAATGAATATCAGTATCCTTGCGGGGTCCACCTGCACATCGCCTCGCGCCGCACCGCCAACGACGAGCATGAGCACGGTGAAGGCCAGAAATGCGAGAATGTACGCGCCGTTCTTGTGCGCACAGCGTTGACTGGATTGGGAATACACGAGTTGCGATTTCCCGTGGAGAATCGAGAAGTCGAATTGTAGATCGAAGGTCCGGCTGAGGGTAATTGTCAGGCATTGCGGGGGCGGGATGTCTCGTACGGCACAGTTTTATATCGATGGCCAATGGGTCGACCCGGCGTCCCCGTCTTGGCTAGACATGATTGACCCCGCTACTGAGACCGCGGTCGGGCGCCTTGCGATGGGCAGTGCTCCGGATGTAGATCGCGCTGTCGCGGCAGCCCGGCGTGCGTTTCCCGGCTATAGCGCAACGAGCGTCGCGGATCGCGTCGCGCTGTTGAGACGCATCGTGAAGGTCTATGAGCGCCGCTCAGACGACTTCGCCGAAGCGATGCGGCGCGAAATGGGCGCGCCGATCACGTTTTCCCGCAACGCGCAGGCGCCGCGCGGTCCCATACACCTGAACGCGATGATCGGCGTACTCGAACGGTTCAATTTTGAGGAGCGCCTCGGGAGCACGCGACTACGGCTGGAGCCGATCGGCGTGTGCGGCCTGATCGCGCCGTGGAACTGGCCCATCAATCAGATCGTCGTCAAGATCGCGCCGGCGCTCGCTGCGGGGTGCACCATGGTGCTGAAACCAAGCGAATACTCGCCGCTCAGCGCGCTTCTGTTCGCCGAGGCTCTCGATGAAGCGGGTGTGCCGGCCGGCGTTTTCAACCTGGTGAACGGCGATGGCGCGGGTGTTGGCGCCGCGATTGCTGCGCATCCGGACATCGACATGGTGTCGTTCACTGGCTCGACCCGCGCGGGGATTCTGGTCGCGAAGGCGGCTGCGCAGACGGTCAAGCGTGTCGCGCAGGAGCTGGGAGGCAAATCGGCCAATATCCTGCTTGCCGATGTGAATCTCGAGGAGGCCGTCGCACGTGGCGTGGCTGCGTGCTTCACGAACTCCGGCCAGTCGTGCTCGATTCCAACCCGCATGCTGGTGCCGCGTGGCCTGATGGACGCCGCGGCGGGGATCGCCAAACTGGCAGCCGAAGCTTTTCGTTTGGGTCCCACCGGGGACCCCGCAACTCAGCTCGGTCCGCTCGTCAACCGCAACCAGTTCGAGCGCGTGCAGACGCTGATCCGGTCGGGGATCGACGAGGGAGCGCGCCTCGTAACCGGGGGAATGGGCCTGCCGCGAGGCATCACGAAAGGCTACTTCGTCAAGCCGACGGTCTTCGCTGACGTGACGCCGCAAATGACCATCGCTCGCGTAGAGATTTTCGGCCCGGTGCTCTCGATGCTGGCCTACGACACTGAAGCCGAGGCCATCGAGATCGCCAACGGCACGCACTATGGCCTTGCGGCCTACGTACAGTCCGGTGACCTGCAGCGTGCCCGTGCGATCGGCCGTGCGCTGCGCGCGGGCACCGTGCATTTGAACTATCCTGCCGCCGATTTCAATGCGCCATTCGGCGGCTATAAGCAATCCGGCAACGGACGCGAGTGGGGTGAAGCGGGATTGCGCGAATATCTCGAGACCAAATCGATGGTCGGCTATGGCGCAGACGGATGAGTGGCCTCGAGGCGTCCGGCGATGCGCGGCGGAAGAACGCGATCACAGGTGCGTTCGCCTCCGAGTTCATCGATATGTTCGACATCTATCTGCCGGTGGTGGTGCTGTCGCCGGTGCTGTTCTTCTTTCAGCCGCCCAATGTTTCAAGCGGCGCGCAGACGATTCTCGCCTCACTCGTGTTCATCACGACGCTGCTCGGCCGTCCGGTAGGCGCGTTACTCTTCGGCGTGATGGCGGATCGCATCGGCCGTCGCGCCGCGTCGATCTATTCCGTGTCCGGCTTTGGCGTCGTCACGCTTCTGATCGCGCTCCTGCCGGGATATGAAACCATCGGAATTGCCTCTTACGGGTTGTTGGTGATTCTGCGGTTCATCGATGGGATTTTCCTCGGCGGTGGTTATACGGGCGCGATGCCCCTTGCGATCGAGTATTCAAAGAAGGAACAGCGCGGCTTTGTCGGCGGCTTCATCATTGCTGCGTTTTGCGCGTCCTACCTGAGCATCAATCTCGTCGCGTTGCTCATGTTCGCGTTGTTTCCGTTGCATGGCCTGCATTCTCCGTACGTGCAGTGGGGTTGGCGCATTCCGTTCGTAATCGGCGCCGCGCTGGCCTTCGGATTGACACGGTATTACGTGCGCAAAGTGGCGGAATCGGATATCTGGCGCAGCGAGACCGCCGCGAAGAGCGAAAAGCTGCCACTGACGAGCCTCGTCCGCGGCAAGAGCGGCCGCAACCTCGCGCAAGTGTTGCTGATGATGACGGGTTTCTGGCTCACTCAGAACATCATCACTCTTTACCTGCCGACCGGACTTCTTCTCCAGACCCTGCACCTGAGCGGCGTGCAGCTCACTTCGACGTTGATGGCCACGTACTTCGTGCTGTTCTTCAGCTACATCGGTGCGGGGTTGCTCGGTCAGAGAATAGGGCGGAGGCGATTCTTCGTCATCGTCGGACCGCTGATCGCATCGATCGGCGCGGCGCTTCTCTACGTGCTCGAAAGCGTTGACGGACTTTCGCTGTCAGCGATCATGCTGCTCGTTTGCGCGTTGGCAGTGCTCGTTACTTCGCCGTGGGGCGTGATTGTCACCTACATCAACGAGCGCTTCGTCACGGATGTCCGCGCGACCGGTTTCGGAGTTGGTTTCAGCCTCTCGGTTATCATTCCGTCTTTCTACGCTTTCTATATGAACTGGCTGAGCGTATTCATGCCGCTGCGACTGACGGCCGTCGTTCTGTTGTGTCTCGGCGGACTGATCGGGATGGCGGGCGCCTTGTTGGGCCCGGAGACCCGGGACGTCGATCTCAGGAGTTGATGAGACCGAACCGCACCAGGCTTGTAGCTGTGGCGACGATGGACTCCTCGTTGGAACGCGGCGCCCACCCTAACATGCGCCTGGCTTTCTCGTTGCTGGCGTTTTTCACCTTGCCCAGCTCGGGCAGGATCTGCCTCACCGCCGGATCGCGCAGCGCGGCGAGGCGCACCAGCCAGTTGGGCAGCTCCCGGGTCGGCACTTTCTTCGCCGCTGCGCCCATGCGATCTCTCAATACCCGGGTGATGTCATGCATCGACATGAATTCGCCTGCGACCGCCAGGAAGCGCTCACCCTTGGCGGCGGGGTGACTCATGGCGCGAAGGTGCAGGTCGGCAACATCGCGCACGTCGACGACGCCGAAGTACAGCTTCGGGACGCCGGGCACGGCGCCGTCCATCAGCCGCTTCACCAGATGGATGGAGCTCGAATAGTCGTGCCCCAGGATCGGGCCGAACACGGCCACCGGGTTGACGACGGACAGTTCGAGCTTGCCGCCTTCCCGGGAAATGAAATCCCAGGCCGCGCGTTCCGCCAGAGTCTTCGATTTCACGTACGGGGGCACGTTGCTTGCGGGGTCCGTCCAGTTCATCTCGTTGAACGGCGACTCCTGCTGTTTCTGGCCATAGCCGATCGCCGCGAATGAAGAGGTCACGACCACGCGTGTGACGCCGGCGTCGCGCGAGGCGCGTAGTACGCGAAGCGTGCCTTCGCGCGCCGGCACGATTAACTCGTCCTCGTGCTGCGGTTTGCTCGCGGGAAAGGGCGATGCCACGTGCAGTACATAGTCGCAGCCGGCGACAGCTTCCGACCAGCCTGAGTCGTCCTCCAGATCGGCGGCGATGAAGGACAAGCGATCGCCCGGCTGGACGCCGCCCGCTTTCAACATCGTACGCACGTCAACTTCGCGCTTCAGGCTGCGAACCGTGGTGCGCACCTTATGGCCCGCGGCCAGAAGCTGCAGGATCGTATAGCTGGCGATGAAGCCCGAGCCGCCGGTTACCAGGACCGTGTTCATCGTCGCCTCATTCGCTCCGCCGGCAGGGGGAATGACGGTTAGACATAGTCGAACAGTGCCATGAAGCCGAAATCCATGTGTAGCTGCTGATGACAATGGAAGAGCGTGCGTCCCGGGTTGTCGGCCAGGAAGTCCACTTCCAGTTGCTGATACCCGCCGAGCATCACCACGTCCTTCATGATCCCCGCGGTCGGTGTGCCGGCGATTCTCGTAAGCTCGAAGCTGTGACGGTGCAGGTGCACCGGGTGAATGTCGTCGCTCGCGTTACGCAAAGCCAGGCGGTAGCGTCGACCGCGACGCAGATGAAACATCGGGCTCATCTTTTTCATCGAGAAGGCCGTGCCATTGATGGTCCACTCGTTGAATCCCTCGAGCGCGGCGTTGTTCTTGGCGAACACCATCTCGATCGTTTCCTCGGCAGCTAGGGGGACGCCCTTGCCAAACACGGTGTAGTCCCATTTGGCGGCGGCAGGCTTGGCCCAGCGGGGTTTGCCTTTGGCGCCAGCGTACTCGAGCACGACACCCATGCCGTGCTCGCGGTCGTCGTCGCTGAGATCCCCCAGAATCCACACACCGGGACGATTCATTTCGACGATCGCGGAGACGCGCTCGGCCGTGCCGATCCATAGTGCCTGGACCGGGGCCGGGGAGGGGACCGGGTTGCCATCGAGTGCGACGACGGTAAAGGTGTGACCCGGCAATGCGAGGCTGCGAATCTCCGTGGCGCTGGCATTCAATACGTGGAAGAGGACGCGCTCGCCTTGTTTCACGCGCACCGGTTCGCCGTGGCCGAGCATCCGGCCATTGATCGAAAAGAACTTGTATCCAACTTCGTAACCGTGCGGCATGCCGCGCTTGAGCGACGCGGCCATCGCATTTTCGCCGCTTGCCTTGAGTTGGCTGTCGGTCGTCGCGGGCTGTAGAAAATCCATGTCCATGTCGCCGCCGTGGCTCAACGTGGGCACGAATTCCTTGAGCACGAGGAACACCTCCCGATCGTACCGGCCGGGTTCGCGCCGGGGCTCGATGTACACCGGTCCGGCTTGGCCGCTGTACAGGCCCGCTGCGAGGTTGTTTCCGGCGATCAGGTGCGAGTGATAAAAGCGCAGGCCGGGTGGGCCGGGCATGAAGGCGACGCGACGCATGCCGTGCGCGGGAATATAAGGCGTGCCCTCTTCGGCGGAGCCATCGACGTCGACGGCAAGATTCTGGCCGTGCCAATGCAATTGCTCCGCAACGCCGGTGTCGTTGTAGAGATCGACAGTCACTCTGCGGCCTTCGCTGAGTCGCAGCAGTGGCCCCGGGAACTGGCCATTGTAAGTTGTCGTTGCGACGTCATGGCCAGGGGCCAGCTCGATGTGAGCGTTGGCGATGCGCAGCGTGTAATCCGCCTTCGAGGCCGCCGATGTTGGACTTTGCCCGTCGGCTCGAGGTAGCCATCCCAAGCCCGCGCCGAGCGTCGCCGCGGCCGAGGCCTTGATGAAACTTCTGCGATCCCGGACAAGTGGGGACATCAGCGGCGATCTCATTTCGGCAGGCTCCTTGGGGGGTGTGCATCGCACACACCGATGCATGCTACGTCCGGCGTGCAGGTTCAGCCACCCGGCGGGTAGAATTCGACCCGCTATCGGAGGCGGAGGTCAGGAAGATGCCCATGCGTGTCAGAAAAAATGGAATCAATGCCGCAGTTCTTGCCATCACCGGCGCAGCGCTGCTGTTGCCGACCGGTGAAGGAAGTGCCCAGAGTCCGCCGGCAAGCAGCTCCGCGACGGCCCAGGCGAGCGCCGCCCAGCCGGACTACCACCCCAGCATGGGCGATCTCATGACGATGGCGGTCCAGCCGCGCCACACAAAACTCGGGCTTGCGGGCCGGCAGAGGAACTGGACCTATGCCGAATATGAATTGAGCGAGCTGCGCAACGCCTTCGGCCGCATTGCGAAGACGATTCCGATATATCGGACCGCCGACATGGCTGCTTTGATCGGCGGGATGACTACTGAGCCACTGGATGCTCTGGAACAGGCAGTTCGCGCTGGCGATTCGAGCCGGTTCATGGCCGCGTACGGACGTCTCACCGTCGCGTGTAACGCCTGCCACGTAAGCCAGGGTCATGCGATGGTCGTGATTGAGGCTCCAGACGGCGCTGCCTATCCGGATCAGGATTTCCGACCTCCGCGGCACTGACGCTGCGCACGCTTCAGTCACGTGGGTTGGGGCTGATTCGCTCTCATCAATTCTGATGATGGTGGCCTGGTGGCACGGCTTGTACCTTCGCCCCTGCCGACAACACTCCAACACCAATCGAAGGGGAGCGGCTGAGGCGTGCGGCTCATTTCAGCAGCGGATGATCTTTCGGCAGTTGTTTGGCGTACCAGATTGCCAGCTTGTGCCGCATGCTGAGCTCTGCGACCTGGTCCTCCGGCAGCGGCTGGATGATTTTGTCGTGGACCAGCAGCCGGTAGACGTACAGCAGCTTCTGGCTCGCGGAATTCGTGGGCTCGAATTCCACCGCGCCGCGGCCTTCCGCATACTGGATGCCGGCGAGCAGCGCTGCCTTGAACAATTCCGCTTCGTGTTTCAGTTTCGTCATGGCGCAGGCTCCCATCCGAACACGAGCTACTTGGACAATAGTAGACCACGGTGAACGATAGTAGACGGTTCCTCCTGGCTTCGGGGCTGTTGCTGATCCACTCGCGTGGCATACTGCCGCTCCTGACTACCTCCGTGGCCTTGGCCTGCGTGGCCTTGGGAAGAACGACAATGACTCAGCCCGCCCGACGTGTTGTCACCGGCCATGACGCAAGCGGAAAATCGGTTTTCCTGTCCGATGGGCCGCCGCCACAGCGCCATCCGATGCAGGGTGCCGCCGTCGGCGCGGATTTCATCGAAATGTGGAGCACCTCGAGGCCGGTCCCGCTGCTGACCCCTTCGGAGGCACGCGAGCCCAACGAGCGTGAGTTCACGATAATGCCGGTTGCCGGGCATCTCTTTCGCATCATCGATATCTATCCGCCCAAGGATGGCGGCAAACGCACGGTGATGCACCGAACCAAGACCCTCGACTATGTGGTGGTCATCGAAGGCGAGGTCGTTCTCGTGCTCGACGATAGCGAAGTGACCTTGAAGAAGAGCGATGTGGTAGTTCAGCGCGGGACGAATCACGCCTGGGAAAACCGGTCCGACAGGCTCACGCGCATGGCGTTCTTCCATATTGATGCGGAATTCAGCGACGAGCTGCTCGCCAAGCTACCGAAGCCGTTGGAGCTGTTGCGCTAGTGATTGATGTAGCTCGTGTGCGCCCGAATGCGCGTCCTGCAGCGTGGGCGGCATTCGCTGTGCTGTCCGTATCGGTCACGCAGGTGTTCGCACAGTCGGGCGACGATGCCTATTTGCGAAGCTGCGCCAGTTGTCACGGCGCGGAACTTCGCGGCGGCGAGACTGGACCAGCCCTGATCGGGAGCGCATTCCAGCAACGCTGGGCTGCGGTTGCTCCGGAGGCGCTCGAGCAGTTCACGCGCAGCACGATGCCGCCGACGAACCCGGGATCGCTCAGCAATAGCGACTATGCGGAGGCGATTGCGCATATTCGCCGCGCCAACGGTTGGCCAGTGAGCGCTGCTGGCGAATCACGTGCCGCCGCGGTGCCGGGCGGACAGCTCGGGCACATGGAGTGGCTCCACAATCGGGGCGACCTCGCCAGCACGAGCTATGCACCGCTCGAGCAGATCAACGGCGGCAACTTCGGCACGCTGCGTATCGCGTGGCGCTGGAAATCCGACAACTTCGGACCGACACCCGAATTCTATTATCGCGCCACGCCGTTGATGGCGGACGGCATTCTCTACACGTCCGCCGGCCTGCGGCGAAGTGTAGTTGCGATCGATGCTCTAACCGGCGAAACGCTGTGGATGTATCGCCTGGACGAAGGCGAGCGCGGGGCGAACGCACCACGCCGCAGTTCCGGCCGCGGAGTCTCGTTTTGGCGCAGCTCCAATGCGAGCGAGGCGGCCCGCGTCATCACGATCACTCCCGGATTTCAGCTCATCGCCCTCGATGCTCGTTCAGGCCAGCCGATCTCATCCTTCGGCAATCAAGGGATCGTCGATCTGAAGGAAGGTCTGCCGCGAGTCAACGAGCTGGTCAAGACCCCGCCGGGCTCAAGCTCGCCACCCGTGATCGTCGGCGATGTCATCGTGGTTGGCGTGGCGTTCTCAGCCGGCGGAGCGCCGCCATCCAAAAACGCGGTTCCGGGGTGGATCCGCGGCTACGACGCTCGCACAGGCGCGCTCAAGTGGACCTTTCATACCGTCCCGCAGGCCGGCGAGTACGGCACGAACACCTGGCTGGACGATAGCTGGCAGTACACCGGTAATACTGGGTTGTGGACACCGTTCTCCGCTGACGCGGCGCGCGGCTATGTTTATTTGCCTATTGAAGCTGCCACGGGCGATTTCTACGGGGGGCACCGCCACGGCGACAATCTCTTCTCGGACAGTCTCGTGTGCCTCGACGCCAACACGGGTAAGCGTGTGTGGCACTACCAGATCGTGCATCACGATATCTGGGACTATGACTTGCCCGCACCACCGGTGCTCGCAGACATCACGGTAGCCGGCCAGAAGATTCCGGCTGTGGTGCAGGTGACGAAGATGGGCTTGGCCTTTGTTTTCAACCGGGTGACGGGCAAGCCGGTGTGGCCCATCGAGGAGCGCCGTGTACCGCAGTCGGATGTGCCGGGCGAGCAGACCTCGCCGACGCAACCTTTTCCCACCAGGCCGGCACCCTTCGAGCCGCAGGGTTTGAAGCGCGAGGATCTGATCGACTTCACGCCTGAGATCAGGCAGCAGGCGCTTCAGATCGTGAGTCGCTACCGCTTCGGACCGCCGTACCTGCCGCCTTCGGTGGTCGTCGAGGGCAAGAACCTGGGTTCGTTGCTGCGCCCGTCGCTCTCCGGCGGCGCGAACTGGCAGGGCGCGGCCGTCGATCCCGAAACAGGGATCTTCTATGTCAGCTCCATTTCCTCGGTCAGCCCGATCGGCATGCGCCAGGACCCGAAGATTTCGGACATGCGCTATATCGGCGCCTATGGCGAAGGGTTTCCCAACGGCTCCCTGGGCGGTCCGTTCGGCCTGCCCCTCATCAAGCCGCCGTGGGGCCGCATCACGGCCATCGATCTGAACTCGGGCGACCACATCTGGATGGTGCCCAACAGCGACACGCCGGAATACGCACGCAACAACCCGGCGCTCGCGGGCATCGACATTCCCCGCACCGGCTCGTTCGATCAGGTCGGGCTGCTGGTGACCAAAACGCTGTTGATCGCGGGGGAGGGCAGCGGGCTGTATCGAGCGGGCGGCGGCGGCAACAAGCTGCGCGCGTACGATAAGGCGAGCGGCGCGATTCTTCATGAAATCACGCTGCCTGCAAATCAGTCGGGTATCCCGATGACGTACGAGCTCGAAGGGCGGCAGTTCATCGTCGTCGCGGTGGGAGCGAAGGGTTCACCAGGTGAACTCGTGGCGCTGACCTTACCCTGAACATTGGCGCGGGAACCGGTTGCGCGCCAGAATGTCCGCTACCTCCAGGGGAATAGCCATGTCAGACGAGAAGAATTCCGATAAGCGCTCATTGACCCAGTCCGGCCGCGCACGGCGCCGCTTCCTGGAGGGCACGGCGCTCGCCGCGGCGGGTACTTCGGCGGCGGCTCTCTTGCCCGGGTTGCAGACCGCCGCCGCGGCATCACCGGCGGATGCACCGCAAAACAATTGCCCGGCCACCCCGACCCCCATGAAGGACGTGGAAGGGAAAGTTGGTTTCGTCACGGGCGGTGACAGCGGCATCGGGTTAGGCGTCGCTCGCGCATTCATCGACGCCGGCATGAAGGTGGTCATCACTTATCGGTCCAAGGCCCATCTGGATGACGCGATGAAGTACCTCCAAAGCGCCGGCGACCGCGTGCACGCCATCAACCTGGATGTGACGGATCGGGCCGCGATGGAAAAGGCCGCTGTCGAAACCATTCAGGTGTTCCAAAAGATCCACGTTCTCGTCAACAACGCCGGCGTTGGAGTCTTCGGGGGGCTCAGCACCGCGACCTACGACGATTGGGACTGGGGAATGAGTGTCAACGTCAACGGCGTGTTCAATGGCATACGCACCTTCCTGCCGCGCATCAAGGCGCAGGGCGAGGGCGGGCAGGTCGTGGCCACATCCTCTCTCGCCGGGCTGCTGGGGCATGGTCCCGCCGGTGTCTATACCGCATCGAAGTTTGCCGTCGTCGGCATGATGGAGGCGCTGCGCAATGAGCTGTCCGACACTAACATCGGTGTATCGGTCTTCTGTCCCGGCATCGTCAACACGAACATAGGCAGCTCGAACCGCAACCGGCCGACCACTCTGGCCGATAGCGGTTTCAAGCCGGATCCGAAGATGATGGCCGACATGGCGAAATCCATGCGGGACATGCGAGGTCCGCCGCCGGGCATGGATGCCCTGGATGCCGGCCAGCGTGTGCTGCGCGGCGTGCGCAACAACGATCTGTACATTCTTACGACTCCGGAATTCGAACAGGATTTCCGAGCGCGGGGGGAGGCAATCGTCGCGTCGCTGCCGACAGATGTGAACCCACCGGAGACGCGTGTCGCTCTTGGACGCATGATCATGGGCAAAACCGTGTACGCCTCGGAGCGAGATCGCAAACGCTGCGAGCGCGCACGTCCCCGAAAGGCCTGACTCATGAGAACGACAACAAGGGCACGCGCAAAGAGTTCGCTCGGGGAGTGGGTGAGAATCGCCTGCATCACCGTCGTTGTATTGGGCAGCTCGCCTTGGACAACTGCGGCCGGCGCCGCGTCGGCGAAAGTAACAAGTGCTTGCGATGAGTCATGTCTCAAAGCTGCGATGGACGGCTATCTATCCGCGTTGGTCGCTCACGATGCATCCCGATTGAGCGTCTCAGCGCACGTGAGATTCACCGAGAATGGCGTTGAAATTCCCCTCGGTGAAGCGCTGTGGGTCACCCTGTCGGGGCTGGGCTCCTATCGCCACGACTTCTACGACCCCACGACAGGCGGTGTTGCGACGTTTGTCACGATGACCGAGAACGGCACGCCCGGGTACCTCATGGCGCGGCTCAAGATCGTTGAGCACAAGCTCACTGAGATCGAAACAGTCGTCAACCGGGATGCACCGACGGCAGCCACTCAGCCAGGCTTCGAGCCGATGTGGAATGACGTGGAGCCGCAGGAGAAGCGCCTGACGCGCGAGCAGATGATTGCCGGCGCCATCGGCTATATGCGCGCAGTCGCCTTCGTCAACGGCAAGCTCGCGCCCTTTGCCCGGTCGTGCATTCGATTGGAAAACGGCATCGTCATGGCGCTGGGCCCCGACGATACGCCGCCGCTTCCCCTGCGTCCCGCGACACAGGTCGCCGACTGGGCCGCCGCTGTCCGCTCGACCATGGGTATGGGCTGCTCTGACCAGCTCACGACTGGCGTCTATGCGTTCATCACGGAGTACGACAATCCGCGGTTTCCGATCGTCGACGTCGAGCGGCAGGTCATCTTCGGGGTATTCAATTTCCGGCGTCGCGGGACGGTCAAATCGGTGACGATGCCCAATGGCAAAACCTATCCGATGATGCCCAGTACGCAATGGCCGAACGAAGTGTTGAATACCGAAGCGTGGAAATTCCGCGACGGCCAGATCACGCGCATCGAGGCGGTCTTTCTCGGCAACAAGGTCTATAAGGCCGGCACCGGTTGGTCCGGTGGCGCGAAGGGTGAGAAACGCGCCAACTGAGCGTGGCCGCGCTTTAGATCACGCCGGTGCCTTGGTCAGCTCTGCGGCCCGAGGCGCCCATGACACGCACCGCTATTACTCCTTCAGCACGGCCTCCAGACCTGCCGGCAATCTCAACATCCAGTAAAACGAAGAGTGCGTCCCGTCGGCTTCCGAGTAAACGACATCATATCCCTTCCCGGCGAGCACGGACTGCAGCAGGCGATTCGACAGCAGCATCGTGCTGCCCTCCCAGATCCCGGCGTCGAGGTAGAACCGGATCTTCTCGTGCGGGGCCGCGGCGATGCGTTTGATGAGCCAGCCGCTATCGGCATTGATCCCGCGAGGTGGCGTTGGCGTTGCAGATGGCGTCGGTGGCGACAGCGACGGCGGCGACCATGCGTACGAGCCGGATTGCGAGACGACGTTTCCAAACAGCTCCGGATGAGTGAACGCGGTGTACGTCGCCGCAAGGCCGCCGTAACTGGAGCCCAGCACGGCGTTGCGCCGTGGATCGCGGCTGATGCGGTAGTGGGCGCGCAGTTGCGGCACCAGCTCAGACGACACGAACTTCTGAAACGAATCGTTCGGCGGAAATTCCACATCACGGTCCGGCGACTCGAGGAAAACCGCAACAACCGGCCGGATGCGGTGGGCCGCAATCATACTGTCGAGAATCGTCGGAGTTGGAATCGCCGTCGTGTACTGATTGCCATCGTAGGCGAGCAGCAGCCCGTAATCGTGCGTGTTGGCGCGATATCCGGGCGGCAGATAGATACGCAGCGTCCTGTGGTTGCCGAGGATCTTGCTGTCCAGCGGAAACGTTTCCAGCGTGCCGGTGGCGTTCCCCGCCTGCTTGCCCAGGTAGGGCATGGTTGTCGCATCTGAGCCTTCGGCGTAGGAGACAACCGAGTTGTTCCAGTCCATGAGGCGCGGGTTGAGCGGGTCGTGAAACGTCTCGTACTCCATTGCGTCCATCGTGAAGTACGTGGCGCGGTCGGGTGAGGCGTGCCAGCCTTTGGGCGCGATCAGCTCGTACCGCAGATGCGCCGTGCGAGGCAGGACGTAGCTGGTGTACCAGACGTTGCTCTCACCCAGTCGTGTGAATGAGTCGAATCCCGTCGTCTTATGCAGAGGGAACCAGCCGTTGAACAAAACGTTCAGCGCCACCTGTCCGGGTTCCGCGCGCCATAAAAATGTGAAGAGCGCGTCTTGCGGACGCTCTGCAAGGCTTTCGATCATTGGGGTGTGCGTATTCCCCATTTCCTTCCAAAACGTGTCCAATGCGCCAGGTTGGCCCGAGTCCAGCGCGGCGGCAAGCGTGCGCAAGCGGGGACTTTCCGGCTCAGGCGTAGCAGCACTCGATGTCGCCGCGCCGAGGCAAAAGGGTAGTGCCAACAGTGACGCCAGCACAGCAGCGGTGCGTTGTTTGAGCATGTAAGCGGGATTCTCGCAATCCGGTTGCAGTGGCCTGCGGGATCGGTAAGTCTATGCCACCTGTAAGCCGTGCAGCGGACAGACTGCCCGGGACAGATCAAGAAAACGGAGCGCGCCCATGGCTGACATTTTCGACATCGCGGTTCGGGGTATCGACGGATCTGCAGACCTGCTCGGTGGGCTGCGCGGCAGGGTGCTGCTTGCCGTCAACGTGGCGAGCAAGTGCGGGTTGACGCCGCAGTATTCCGGACTCGAGCAGTTGCATCGTGAGCTGCATGAGCAGAATTTTGCGGTTGTAGGGTTCCCGTGTAATCAGTTTGGAGCGCAGGAGCCCGGCAGCGAGTCGGACATCGTGCAGTTCTGCCAGACCGCGTACGACGTGAGCTTCCCCATGAGCGCGAAGCTCGACGTGAACGGAGCCAACCGCCACCCGCTCTATGGTTTCCTGACCTCACCCGCCACCGGGGTTCCCGGCGACATCACCTGGAACTTCGAGAAATTCCTCATCGGGCGTGACGGCCGCGTGCTCAAGCGCTATCCGCCGCCGACGAAGCCTCAGGATAGCGGACTGATGCAGGACATCTCGGACGCGTTGTGAGCGTTCGCGCCAGTCTTCTTTATAAGGAGCCGGCCGATTCATAAAGTGCTGGCCGCCGCGGCCCCCTTGAATCCTTTCGCTACCACGTAAACCTCGCGAGATCGCGGCCGCGACGCGGCGGGCTTGCGGATCTGCAGTTTCTCGAACGAAGTGCGCAGGTCCTTCAGGTACGCCTCGGAGCCTGCGCCCTGGAATACCTTGGCGACGAAATCGCCCCTGGGTTTGAGTACTTTTCGCGCCAGGTCCAGGGCAAGCTCGACCAGGTACATGGACGAGGCCTGGTCGGCAACATCGATGCCCGTGATATTCGGGGCGATGTCGCAAATGATGAGGTCGGGCTTGCGGCCCCCGAGCAGGGCCAGAATCTGGTTGAGCACGGCCTCGTCCGTGAAGTCACCCTGCAGGAAATCGACGTTTTTCACCGGCTCCATCGGCAGGATATCGGTGGCCACCACCTTGCCCTTCTCGCCGACGAGGCGGCCAGCGACCTGCGACCACCCCCCCGGCGCCGAGCCCAGGTCGACGATCAGCATACCGGGACGAATCAGCCGGTCCTTCTCGTTCAACTGGAGCAGTTTGTAGCTGGCGCGCGAGCGGTAGCCGTCCTTCTGCGCTTGTTTGACGTACGGGTCGTTGACGTGCTCTTGCAGCCAGTTGCCGCTGCTTTTGGATCGTGCCATGGAAAAAACCTGATAATTTGTGCCGTATTATAGCGTCTGCACCTCTGCCGGGCGTGACCGGCCAGGATTTCCCAGTGATTCGCATCACCGAACTGTCGTTGCCGCTCGATTCCGATTCGCTTGCCCTGCGCAGCGCGATCCTCCGGCGGCTGACGCTGAACTCCGCCGAGCTGCTGGATTTTACGGTCTTCAAACGCAGCTACGATGCACGCAAGAAAAACAGCAGCATCACGTTCGTCTACATCATCGATGTGGCGGTACGCGACGAGGCGGCGATTCTGGAGCGTCTGGCCGACGATCCCAATGTGCGCCCGGCGCCCGACACGAACTACTATCCGGTCGCACGCGCGCCGGACGCTCTGCGCGAGCGGCCCGTGATCGTGGGCTTCGGGCCGTGCGGGCTTTTTGCGGCCTTGTTACTCGCGCAGATGGGATTCAGACCTATCGTGCTGGAGCGCGGCCGGGATGTGCGCCGCCGTACCGCGGACACCTGGGCCTTGTGGCGCAAACATACGCTGACTCCGGAATCCAACGTGCAGTTCGGCGAGGGCGGTGCCGGATTGTTTTCGGATGGCAAACTCTACAGCCAGATCAAGGACCCGAAATTCTACGGCCGCAAAGTGATGCGCGAATTCATTCGCGCCGGTGCTCCGGAAGAAATCCTTTACGTCAGCAAGCCGCACATCGGCACCTTTCGCCTCACCGGCGTCGTCGCGAAGATGCGCGACGAAATCATCGCTCTCGGCGGCGAGGTGCGATTCGAAAGCAGGGTAGCCGATGTGTTGCTGGAGGAGGGTCGCCTCGAAGGTGTGGTGCTCGCGAGTGGCGAAACGATCAGCAGTCGCCACGTTGTATTGGCGCTTGGCCATAGCTCCCGCGATACCTTTCGCATGCTTCACCGGCGCGGCGTGTTCATCGAGGCGAAGCCCTTTTCGCTCGGCTTGCGCGTGGAGCATCCGCAGTCCCTGATCGACAGGGCACGACTGGGAAAATACGCCGGGCATCCGGAGCTGGGCGCGGCCGACTGCAAGTTGGTACATCACGCGAAAAACGGTCGCGCGGTTTATAGCTTCTGCATGTGCCCCGGGGGCACTGTCGTCGCGGCCACATCCGAGCCGTTTCGCGTAGTCACCAACGGCATGAGCGAATACTCCCGCAAGGAACGCAATGCCAACGCCGGTATCGTTGTCGGTATTACCCCGGAACAGGACTTTCCCGGTGGACCGTTGGCGGGCGTGGAGCTGCAGGAGCGGCTCGAATCGCACGCCTACGAATTGGGCGGTAGTGACTACTGCGCTCCGGGCCAGTTGCTCGGGGACTTCGTTCGCGGCATTCCCTCCACCGGCTTCGGCAAGGTCGAGCCGTCTTATAAACCAGGGGTCCGTTTGGGCGATCTCACCCGCTCGCTGCCGGACTATGCGATCGAGGCCATTCGCGAAGCGCTGCCTGCGTTTGGCCGGCAGATTCACGGGTTCGATCGCGACGACGCCGTGCTGACCGGCATCGAAACCCGCACTTCATCGCCGGTGCGTATCACGCGCGACCACGAGACGTTGCAAAGCCTCAACGTGCGCGGCCTGTACCCCGCCGGTGAAGGCGCCGGCTATGCCGGAGGCATTCTGTCGGCGGGAGTCGATGGGATCAAGGTTGCCGAAGCGGTAGCAAAATCCATGGTGACCGCCGCATCCGGGAGCCCTTCGGCCCCGCCATGAAACTCGACGACGTCAAAAAGCTCCACCAGAAGCGCTACCGCGAAGAGTTCGGCTATTTTCTGGTCGAAGGTGAGCACTCGGTACTGGAGTTGCAGAAGGCGGCCCTGCGCAATCCGCAGTTGCACAGTTGCGAGCTGTATGTGACGAGTGAGCACGAACACTGGCGCAGCCTGTTTGCAACGCACCTGATCAGCGGAGCCAACATGGCTCAGATTGCAGACACCAAGACGCCGCAGGGAATTGTCGCGCTGGTGCCGATGTTGTCGCCACCGCCGGCGCGCAGCGACGAGCGAATGATTTATCTGCACGAAATCCAGGACCCGGGCAATCTTGGCACCATCCTGCGCACGCTGGCTTGGTTCGGCAAGCTGCGCTGCCTGCTGAGCCCTGCCAGCGTCGATCCCTATAACCCCAAAGTGGTGCGCGCCAGCCTGGGCGCGATTTTTCATGTGGCGATCGAACAGGATGTGCCACTAATGTCCCTGCGGGAGCGCTTCGAGAGTATCGCCTGCCTCGACATGCAGGGGGAGTCGGTGTCGTCCCCGGCTTTCTGGGCGTTCGATTGTTACATGTTCGGCAACGAAGCCCGAGGACTGCCGCGCGAGCAACTCACCGCGCTCAGCGCCCGGCCATTCACAATCGCCGGCTGCGGCGCCATCGAATCGCTCAACCTGGCATCTGCCGTCAACATGTGTGTCTACGAGTTGAGCCGTTAGCGGGAGGGCATTTAGTATACTGCGCTACATTTGGGATAAGCTGCGGGGCCGGCACCGGCTTGGCAGAGAAACAACATGAAAAGAAGAAACTTCTGTATGGCTGCCCTCGCCACGGCGACCGCTGGAGTTCCTTTGGCGGCAAGGGCGACATCGCAATCCGAGCGGACGTTGGATAAAGGCCTGTCCCCGAATAAATTGACGGCGCTGAGTGCGGTCGATGCCGTGGCGGCAATGCAGAGCGGAGACATCAAGGCCGAGAACTACGCCGCAGCGCTGTTGGATCGGGCGAAACACCTCAGTTCCCTCAACGCGTTCCTGACACTGCGCCCGGATGAGGTGAAGTCGGCTGCACGGGAGGCCGACAAACGCAGGGCCGCGGGCTTGCCTCTTGGCGCGCTGCACGGTCTGCCCATCCCTGTGAAGGACAGTATCAATACAAAGATGCTGCCGACGTCAAATGGTACGCGGGCGCTGCGCGGATTCATGCCGGCGAAGGATGCGGGCGTCCTGGGGCCGCTGTTCGCGCAAGGCGCCATCCTGATGGGTAAGATGAATCTTCACGAGTTGTCGTGCGGCTGGACGAGCAACAATGCGACGTTCGGGCCGGCTCTGAATCCATATGGCCAGGCTCGAACGCCGGGCGGCAGTAGTGGCGGTTCGGCTGCAGCGGTGGCAGCACGTATGGCGCCGCTGGCTATCGGTGAGGACACTTACGGTTCGATTCGTGTTCCGGCCTCTTTTTGCGGCCTTGCCGGACTCAGGCCCACCTTCGGTCGGTATCCGGACGATGGCGTCATACCTTTGAGCCGGGACAAGTTCGATCAGGTAGGCCCGCTCGCACGCTCCGTGGCCGATCTGGTCCTTTTCGACTCGGTCGTTACAGGGGATCACAGCTCATCGACTCCGGCGTCGCTCAAAGGCGTCCGCATCGGAATTTCACCGGCCTTTCTGGAAAACGGACTCGATGCCCAATATGGTCGAATCGTGCAGGAGGCTGTCGGACGTATAAAGAGTGCCGGCGCGCAAGTCGTGACTACCGAGTTGCCTGCGCCGCTGCGCGACGCCTCGATCGTCGAAGTGCAGTTGCTCCGATACGAGCTGTTCGAGTGCCTGACAGCGTTCCTGGCGGAGCAGGGTACCGCAGTGACGCTCGATGATCTGATTGCTCAAGCCGGCCCCAACCTTGCAGGCTTGCTGGCCGATAGCCGCCAACCGGGCTCTCGGGACAAATACAGTGCGCTGCTTCGCCAACGGGAAGAGATCAAGACCGCAACGAATGCATTCTTCCATGCGCAGGGCATCGAGGCGCTCGCATTTCCGCCCACACTCATGCCGGCTTTTCTGCAAGGCGATCCGGACACGGTCGAGATCAACGGAAAAAAGGTCGATCTCCTCACCGCGATTGGCCGCAACGTAGGCCTGGGAAGCTGCTCGAGCCTGTCCTGCCTGGTGCTCCCCGCAGGTGTAACAGCGGGGGGCCTGCCCGTCGGACTCGAATTCGATGCGCCATCCGGAACCGATCGGAGGCTCTTGAGGATAGGCTTGGCGCTGGAGAAGGCGCTGGGTCCCATCGCGCCCCCGCCGTTGAATGGCTGACAGAACCGCAGCTTACCGACTGTCAGTAGCGTCGGCCGTCGCGCTCCGCACTGCCACGACGGCTCGGGCGTCAGAGCCATTTGAACGCCCGGGCCATGATGCCGAGGAGTGCCCCGGACATCAGCAACCACCACACCCGGTCGAGTGCGCGGCCGATCTTCAGCTCAGCGAACGATTTTTCCAGGGTGAGCGCCAGGCTCGTCACCGAGTCTTTGAGCCCATCGATTCTCCCGGACAACCTCTGGTCCACTCCCTCGATCTTGGCGTCCAGCGCGTCCATCTTGGCCGACAGTTTCCGATCCACAGCGTCGATCTTGGTCGATAGCTTCTCATCGACCGCTTCGATCTTGGTCGACAGTTTTTGATCCACTGCTTCGATCTTGGCCGACAACTTCTGATCGACTGCGTCGATTTTGGTTGATAGCTTCTGATCCACCGCTTCGATCTTGGTCGATAGCTTCTGATCGACTGCGTCGATTTTGTCTGACAGTTTTTGATCGGCCGCGCCCATTTGGGCTGACGATCTCTGATCGAGGCTATCGATCTTGTCGCTGCACCTGCGAATGTCGATTTTGATGTCGGAGATGTCCGACCGCGTGTGTTCGACGTTCGCCTCGAGTCTTGTAGCATGCTCTTCCACGGGCGTCTCCGATTCAAACATTAAAGCTGGCATTGCCATGGTGGAAACCTGTTCACGAGGCCTCTCTATCTGCTGCATATAGTCTACAACAAACACCGCGACTGAAAAAAATAAATCCATCTTTGAAAGTGATCGCACGCTGTGTACGCACGCGACTTTCACCGTACACACGCTGCACCGTGGAAAGCGCGGCGCGATCGCGGTGTGTGACATGCGTATGTCTGACCACGGTATCGCTTGCGCGGACTCACCAAAGCACCACCCAGGAGACATCTCTCGATGAGCCGCGGGAACCATCAAATAAGGTTGACTTTGTCGAAAACAGAACTGCACTCTTAATCGGCGTTCTTTTCGGCTCAGATGCGCTTGCAAAGGCGCGGGAATGGTCAAGATGGCGAACAAGGTCTGGTTTATTACCGGCACGTCGAAGGGCTTCGGCCGCGTTTGGGCGGAGGCGGCGTTGGCGCGCGGGGATCGAGTTGCGGCGACGGCGCGCGATGTGAAAACTCTCGGGCCGCTCGTCGATCGCTATGGCGATCGGGTCGCGGCGCTGACGCTGGACATCACCGACAAGTCCGCGGTCGACAAGGCGATTGCGACGGCGCAGGCGCGCTTCGGCCGGCTGGATGTTGTAATCAACAATGCCGGCTATGGCCTCTTCGGCGCGATCGAGGAGATCAGCGAGGCAGATGCCAGGGCGCAGATCGAAACCAACCTCTTCGGAGCGCTCTGGGTGACCCAGGCAGCCTTGCCGATCATGCGGGCGCAAGGCTCGGGACACATCATCCAGGTCTCATCGATAGGTGGGGTCAACGCGTTTCCGACCATCGGGCTCTACCACGCTTCCAAGTGGGGGCTCGAGGGCTTCAGCCAGTCACTCGCAGCCGAAGTCTCCGGCCTCGGCATCAAGGTGACGATCATCGAGCCGGGCGGTTACGCAACCGATTGGGGTGGCGCTTCGGCAATACGGGCTGCGCCGCTGCCGGCCTACGACGGGGCTCGTGCCGCGATCGCCTCATTCCGCAGCAACAGTGTTCCCGGCGACCCGGACGCGACGGGTGCGGCGATCCTGAAGGTGGTCGATGCGAAGGATCCGCCACTGCGAATCTTCTTCGGCACGAGTGGTCTGCCGATGACGCGGACGGAGTACGCAAAGCGAATCGAGATTTGGGAGCAGTGGAACGCAGTCTCCACCGAAGCACAGGGCGATTTCGCAGCGCGGCAGAGGCGCTAGCGCGGACGCGAGCGTTAGCGAAAGTGGCGTATCCTTGCGGGTCTGTTTCGCGGTGATTCCCTCAGGCAGCGCAACTCGCGGCGATCGTCACCATGGAATCCTGGATCTCCGGTCTGGCGGCGCACGGCTACTCGATTCTATTCACCGCTGTATTTCTCGAGGCGGTGGGACTTCCGGTGCCCGCGGCGCTGGCCTTGTTGATCGCAGGCGGCGCGAGCGCGCGTGGCTCTTTGGAAGTTTCGTACGCACTACCTGGGGCTCTCGCGGCGATGGTCGCCGGCGACACGTTGATGTTTCTCATCGGTCGCTACACCGGCTGGTGGCTGCTGGGCATACTGTGCCGCATTTCCCTCAATCCCGAATCCTGCATCCTGCGCTCGGCGGATTCGTTCTATCGCCGCGGCCGCATGCTCCTGGTGGTGGCGAAATTCATTCCCGGAATCAACACCCTGGCGCCGCCGCTGGCGGGTTGCATGAACATGCGGCTCGTCCAGTTCCTGGGGTTGGACCTGGCTGGGGCCGCGCTCTACGTGGTCTCGTACTTTTCGGTAGGCTTCGCGTTCAGCGGCGCGCTGGAAGCCGTCACGAGGGGCTATCAGACCTTCGGTCGGGTCGTGGGCTGGGTCGTTATTGCGTTGGTTGTCGGTTACGTGGCGTTGCTGCTGTGGCGGTGGACGAGGGAGCGCACACTGCGCGCCGTTGCCTTTGCAATTCCGGCCGAAGCGGCGCGAGCAACGACCGATGGGGCATGTATCTACGACGTTCGCAGCCACGGCTACTTTGACCGCAAGGCAATGCGAATCAGGGGTTCAAGAAGACTTGACCCGCACACTCTGCATCGGTTCAACGAAGAGTTGCCGGCTGACCAACCGGTGTTCGTCTATTGCACTTGCGTGCGTGAAGCGACGAGCGTGCGCGTGGCCCGTGAACTCGAGAAAAACGGCATTCGCGTCGCCGTGATCAAAGGCGGCCTGCGCGCTTGGCAGAAGGCGGGACTGCCGGTCGAGGCCGTGCCGCCAGGGGAAGTTGCCGTACTGCCTGCATTCGGTTAGTGCGCTGTGGTGCCGAGGAGCCGCCGCTGGCCGGGCGGCGCCTTCGCGAGGGACCCGCCGTCGCTAGTGACCCGCTGCCGTTTCGCGCACCGCCGCCCCTCTGGAGAGGTCCGTCGCTATGGAGCCCGCGCCGACACCAAGGAGTAATAACCGTAAGTGGGCACGACCTGTAGATCGACGAATCCTGCGCCATCCAGGATGCTCTTGAGCTCTGCCAGCGTGAACTGTTGGCCTTTTGTCCCCAACAGCATCAACACGGAGAATGCAGCCGTAGTGCGCGGACCGGTGCCCGTGTCCTCGAGCAGCATCTCATGCAGACAGATGCGGCCGCCTTTCGGCAACGCGTTACGCGCATTCTTCGCAAGCTCAGCGCATGTCTCCGGGCTCCAGTCGTGGAAGATGTTTGAGAAGAAGATTGCGTCGTAGCCGCGCGGCCAGGGCTCGCGAAACATGTCGATGCTTCGAGTGTCAACGCGGCCTGCGACGCCGCCTTTCGAGACGTATTCCTCCGCCAGGCGGCACATGGCCGGCAAATCCATGATGGTGCAACTCAGGTTCGGCCACCGCTGCGCGAGGGAGATCGAAAAGCAACCGGAGCCCCCGCCGACATCGAGGAGTTTTCGGGTGTCGCGGAAGTCTGCGTTGACGGCCAATCCGACCGAGGCCGCCAGCGAATGGCTGTGCATGAAGCGAGCGATGGTCCCCGCCAATTCGTCCCCGAGCTGGCCGCTCTCCCATGCCTGGGCGGGCGGCGACGCGCCGATCGCAGCGGGATCCGGAGTGCTGGGATCGCGCACCGCCTCCAGCAGCCGCAAGTGCAGGGGATTGGTGTCAGCGTTGCGCCATACGTGGCCCCAAAAGAAGGGGCTGTCCCGCAACAGGTACAGGCGGCCGGTGTCGCTCAGGCGATAGCGGCCCATGTGAAGGTTGAGAAAACCGAGCGAGACCTGCATCCGCAGCAGGATTTCACAACGCCGGGGCCGCAGACCGAGTTTGGCGGCAAGCTCGTCCGGGCCGGCGGGAGCCGCGGCGAGAGTCTCGAAAATCGACAGCTCGAGTGCGGCAGTCAGCGACGGCAGCCAGAGGGACGACAGCCAGACGTCCCAAACCGGGCGATCGTCCGAGGTAGGAATGCTTGGCACCATGTGACGGCTCCGACGCTGCAATCATTTCAGGAAGGCGGATTCTGCCCTGAGCAGGGCCCGGAAGGGGATCTATCGCGCCGAGTTTGAATTTGGACGCGGGTCCTACTATGTTCCTAGAGGCGCGGAACCGCCGTCGGGCGGCGGCGGCGATGCATTCCAAGCGAGACGAATATGTGCAGAAACATCAAGACTTTGTTCAATTTCGCGCCCCCCGCGACGGACACCGAGATCCGGGCGGCCGCAGTGCAGTTCGTGCGCAAGCTGAGCGGCTTCAACGCGCCGTCGAAGATCAATCAGGTGGCATTCGACTGCGCGGTCGATGAGATGGAGGCGGCGGCCGGAAAGTTGATTGCCTCACTCATTACGACGGCGCAGCCCCGCGATCGGGATACGGAGGCAGCCCGAGCTCGCGCCAGGGCCGCGCAGAGGTTCGGTCAGCCCGAATGACGCTCAGTCGCGGTAGTGAAAATCGATGAGATAGATGTTGCGCCCGCGTCCATGATTGGCGGTCTTGAGCAGATCCACGATTCCCTTGAAGCCGGAGCGGCGGGCGAGCTGCGGCGTTATGTCGGCCAAGGTAATGGCTTGCACCGATTCGACTTCAATGTGCCCCAAGCCCATTTTGTAGCGGCCGCCCACTTTGACGTGGGGGCGTGTCCAAATCCGCACGCTGCAGGTGATCTTTCCGAGCCGTATGGGCTCACGCAAGCGCTTCATGAACACCATGCAACTACCTCACCCGACCATAACCCCATAATATACGAACGTTACTCATCCTCGGGGGGATCCATGAGCTTCCGCAGACTGACTCCAGCTCTGGTTGCAATGACTGTCCTGGCTGCTGGTGGCGCGGCGCACGCACAACGCCAGAACAAGAATCCGTTGGTGCTCGAGAGCCAGGGCAGTTTCTTCGTCGGTGGTGAAGTGAAGGCGTCCGCACCCGCATCCGGTGCCGGAGCCGCGTTCGGCGGCGGCGACATCACCGTGAACCAGATGTACGTGCAATATCAGATTCCGCCGCGCGCCAGCCGTCACCTGCCTGTGGTGATGGTCCATGGCTGTTGCCTGAGCAGCAAGACTTGGGAGACCACACCCGACGGGCGTATGGGGTGGAACGAGTACTTTGTCCGCAAGGAGCGGGCCGTGTACCTCGCCGATCAGGTGTCGCGCGCCCGTTCGGGATTCGACCCGTCGACGATTGCCGCTGTCAAAGCCGGGACTGCGCCGCCGAGCTCGCTTCCCAACATCATCTCCGCCAGCCATCAACTGGCGTGGACGATATTTCGCTTCGGTCCGAGTTACCCGCAGGCATTTGCGGACGGCCAGTTTCCTGTCGAGGCCGTGGATGAGCTCTACAAGCAGCTGATTCCCGATCTCAACGCACTGCTGCCGACGCCGAATCCGACCTGGACCAACATGGCGGCGCTGGGTAAGCAGCTCGGGGGAGCCGTGCTGATCGGACATTCCGAATCAGGGTTCTTTCCGCAACAAGCCGCGCTGCTCGATCCTTCCGGCATCCGTGGCATGGTGACGATTGAGGCGCAGTGTCCGGGGGATCTCACGGCGGCGCAGATTGCAACGCTGGCGAAGATTCCTAACCTCGTCATGTTCGGCGATCACCTTGCCGACGTGCCGACGGTGATCGTGAGCTGGCAGAAGACGTACGAGGTTTGCAATGCGTACGTGGAGAAAATCAGGGCTGCCGGCGGGGATGCGGAAATGATGTATCTGCCAAAGATGGGAGTCATGGGCAATAGCCATATGCTGATGCAGGATAGGAATAATCTGCAACTCGCAGACTTGATTCTCGCCTGGATCGACAAACACGCCGCCCACAAATAGCCTTACCGGGCGCGGCGCGCGCGAATGGAGGACGTCGCGACCGCCGGGTGGCAACGCATCTGAGGACATCTGTGAGGGGAATCCGTTGGATCTGGGACTGAAAGATCGCGCCGCGATCGTGACGGGTGCCAGCAAGGGGATCGGCAAGGGCATCGCGCTCGGCTTGGCCGAAGAAGGCGTGCAACTCGCGTTGCTCGCGCGCACGCGGAGGGCTCTCGAGGCGGCCGCGGAAGAGATTCGGGCTGCCACAGGCGTTACGGTGTTGGCGCTGCCAACTGACATTCGGGATGCTGCGGCGGTCGTGGCCTCGGTTGAGCGCGCACGCGCCGAGCTGGGGCCGTTGCACATACTGGTCAACAATGCTGGTGGTCCGATCAAACGCCCGGAGCGTCAGATAACCTGGCCGGATTCCGATTGGCGCGACGACATTGACACCAAGACGCTGGGCATGCTCCGCGTCACGCAGGCGATGATTCCGCACATGCCCACCGACGGCACGGGTCGTATCATCAACATCAGCGGAGTTGCGGGCTCGAGCGTCCTCACTTCAGCACTTACCCACGGTTTGAACAATGCTGCGATGAATCACGTGACGTCGTATCTGGCCGCGGACCTCGCGAGTGCGAGGATCACGGTGAATGCAGTGATTCCAGGGCTCATTGCCACGGAGTGGCGCGAAAGTTGGGCCCAGGACGCGGGTCGGCAACGCCAATTGTCGAAGCAACAGTTCCTTGATCAGATATGTCGCGATTGGGGGATCGTCGCCGGCCGCTGGGGGACGATGCGCGAAGTTGCCGACGCCGTCGTATTCCTCGCTTCCGATCGAGCAGCGTATATCAACGGCGCGAAGCTCACAGTCGATGGCGGCTACGCGATCAACGTTCGCAATTGATCGCGCCGCATGCATCCACAGTGGGAAATATTGTCAGCCCTGGGGGTCCCTTGAATTCGCCTGGCCTCGACCGGCCGACACACGGCCCATCGCGGGCGCTGATTGCCGAACATCGCAGGATTCAGCACGCCGCCAAAGCGGTGTTACTGGAGCTTACCGACGAGATCGGGCCACTGGATACCGAGCAATCGATCGCAGAGCGCGCGGAGCTTGCGTTGCGCCGGCGCGGCATCGAACAAACCTGGTACTACAACTGTCCTGCGCTGGTGCTCCTGGGATCGCGCAGTTGCACATCCATTTCCGGCCGCGACTACCGGCCGGGAGCGGAGCTCGTCGGCAGCCTTAATGTTGTGACCGTGGATCTGAGTCCCAGTCGTGACGGGTATTGGGGCGATTGTGCACGCTCGTTTTTTGTCGAAGACGGCCGGGTGACATCGAGTCCGACCACCGCGGCGTTCACCGCGGGAGCGGCGTTTCTTGCGCGGTTACATGACGATATGCGCCGGCATGTGCGCCCGGAAACGACGTTTCACGAGTTGTCGGTCTGGAGCACGCAGCAGATCGAGGCGGCGGGATTCGAGAATCTCGATTTTCGCGCAAACGTGGGACACAGTATTGCAACGCGCCGCGAGGAGCGACTCTATATCAAGTCGGGGAACGCTACGGCCTTGGGTCAGGTTGGCTTTTTCACGTTCGAGCCGCACGTGCGCATCCCGGGCCAGCCCTGGGGCTTCAAGCACGAGGACATATTTTTCTTTGACGAGCAAGGCAGGCTCGAGGAATTGTGAGCGTGGGCGAACAGCTCGAACTGTAGAACTGGAGTGGTTAGATGACTACCGAAGCTGAATCCGCACCCACGCCTCACGCGCCCGTTCGGATCGACTGGGTCGGCGGCCTGCAATTCGATGCAGGCAGGCCCGAGGGTCCAAAAGTCCGAATCGACAGCGACGCCCAGGTCGCTCCGGGTCCGTTTGACATGCTCCTGGCAGCCCTCGCTGCCTGCGCCGCGACCGATGTCGTGGAGATCATGAAAAAACAACGCACGCCGCTGCGCCGGTGACGTGGACCATTCAACTCGAAACTTGAATCCCGCGCAGCGTGGCGGCCGCGTTACCAGGGATGATCCTTGCCGTCGTTATCCATGAAGCGCCCGGTGTCCTTGATAGTCAGGCCGTCGATGGTCTTGATCATCCGGCCGATCGCCTCTTCCGGCGGCACGAAGCCCGGCAGGTTCATCTTGCCGAAGCTTTCCACCTGCACGCCGCCGGGATGGAACATCACGACCGTCACCCCATCATTCTTGAACTGCGCGCTCAGCAGGCGCATCGAGCTGTTCAAGGCCGCCTTGCTGATGCGATACCAATAG